>ERZ827150.3851-NODE-3851-length-13909-cov-27.700087_pt1 | contig 13909 bp, 9 predicted proteins | sample MGYA00519779_ERZ827150 | MGnify/ENA primary metagenome ERZ827150 (study PRJEB31778, sample SAMEA3449267) | human gut metagenome | biome: human gut; feature: human-associated habitat; material: faeces | place: United Kingdom | collected 2010/2012 ...
ATATATACAAAAACAGTCGGGCGACAATGATTTGCATTTTGCAAACTGTCTGCCCGACCGCAATTTTCCATTTTCAATTTTCAATTTTACATTTAATTAAAACTTCCGCTCGGGCATAATATGCTTTTAATATTACATACTATCTTCCCGAACCGGGTGCAGCGACACGCTGCCGATCAATCTGTTTTTTGATTTTGTCAAAGGTTACACCGTATTTTTCGGCAATGTCTTTGGCATAGCTTACACCTTGAGGCGGAGCGATGAAAACCTTGAATGAACGCTGTCCGTTTTCGACACCTGTTACCAGACTTTCAATCTTGCTGTCGCCCTTTACGGTTGTGTTCACCTCGTCAAGATTGCGAGCCAAATCGTGCATATGGGTATTAAAAATCGCCCTTGTGCCGAGATAGCGCATTGATTTGACAACATCACGGGCAATGTACAAGCCCTCGGCAACATTGGTTGTTGCAAGGCTTTCGTTGAGCAAAAGCAGGCTGTAACGGCTTGCCGAGGAGAAAATTTCGGCAAGTCTTTTGCTTTCTTCACCGAGTCTGCCGAGGTCAACGGTATCGTTTTCATCGGCAGGAAAATGCGTAAAAATGCTGTCGCATGGGCTGAATTTCATCTGCGTTGCAGGAACATATATTCCGTTCTGAGCAAGCAGAAACGCAAGTCCGACCGCCTGAGTAATCGTGGTTTTACCGCCACGGTTCGGACCTGTCAGAATGTAAATTCGCCTGTCATCGTTAAAATCAATATCGTTTGTGACAATATCCAAATTCTCACCGTTTGCCGATTTTATGCCGAGTTTGAGGTTGTAAACATCTCTAAGACAGCAGTTTCTGTCCTCTTTCGGCAAAACTTCTGCCTTGCACAGCGGAAGATTTTTCTTTTTCATCTTATCACAAAGCTCTGCAAAACGAATATAGAAAATGATTTCGGGCATAAGCGAAACGAACGAGTAGCCGTTGACATTGACATATCTGTTGAGCATTGATTTTATATCATTTACGGTTCTGCGGAGGATATCGGTCACAACATTTTTGAGTGCGTCAGACATAGGATCTGCGCCGGTCAGCGAGCTGTTCATAGTGTGGTTTACATCCTGCTGAGCGCCCACAACAAACTGTCCCAGCCCGAACTGCGAGGTTGACGGATTGGACGGATGAAAGCTTAAAAATCCCGAAACATCGTTGCCGTGGTGCAGTTCGCTGTCACGGTTTGTAAACTTCATAAATCTTTTGAGAATACCGCTGTCGGTAAATTCTTTGTCATTGAGTGAGATTACACCCACACTCTTTGGGCGGAGCAAATCGTCAAGATTCACACCGAGGGTTATGCTCTTGAGCTTTTGAGCCTTTGCAAGCGTATCTATTATATCCTTTTTTAGTTTGGGAAAACCGCTGTCATTGTAAATTGACTGAACATTTTTCTTGAGTTCAAGCAGCCCCTGCGACTTTACTTCAATTGTTTCAAGCGTGTTTTTTATTCTTGTAATGCAATCGACATAGCCATCCATTTCACGAAGTCGGTTTACAAGCTGCCACAAGGAAGATGCCTCAGTATCCTTTTGAAAGCGCTCAATTTCACGCAAATCGTTCAGCTTTACAAGGAGTGCGGATAGATCATCACGAAGTTTTGGAAAACGAAGAAAATCCTCAAAAACATCGCAGCGATATTTTATAACTTCCTCGTCATCCGTAATATTTATCAGCAGCTGCTTTATGCTGTTGCGTTCATACTGCTCTTTTGTGAGAGCGTCACATATATAATCAACCGACAAATCATTCAGCGCCTCTTTGTTGAGAGTTCTGTAGGATGCATTTGAATTTGTCGGGTGTAATAAGCTGAAATTTCCCATAATTCACCGCCGAAAAAATTTGCCGTATAACGGCTTTAATTGAATGATAGCACAAAAAATTTTTGTTTTCAACCGACAAATCGAAAATTTGCACTTTGGCTGATTGTGTGATATCATAGCTGTGGAGCAGATTGCTCTCAAAAACAAAATAACGGTCGGGAGGATTGACTTATGGATAAAAAGATGCTTGACAGAATTAACGAGCTTGCAAAAAAGAAAAAGGAACAGGGACTTACCGAGGCTGAGCAAAAAGAGCAGAAAGAGCTGTACAAAATTTATCTCGGTGAAATCCGCACACAGTTCAACGCAACACTTGACAATGTAAGCGTTGAAGAAAAGGACGGCACTGTAAAACCGTTCAAAGAAGCATACAAAAAGCCGTATGACAAAAACTGATTTTGACATTCAGACAGAAGTCATGCGAAAATTTAATTACACAGTCAAACAAAAAAGCAGTTCCGATTTTGGAACTGCTTTTGTTTTATAAAGTTATCTAATTACTTGTATCTTCTTCCGCCCTTTTGGTTGTTCTTTGGAAGCTGAATTTCGGCAGTATCGTACTTACTGCGTCTTTCGGACTTTCTGCCTGAAAATGAGTAATCATCGGCATAATCATCGTTACTGCTGTAACGCTGTGGCTGTACAGATTTGCTCTTTGGAGCGTTACTTCTGCCGCCGACTGTGACTCTCTTCTTTCTGTTGAGAACAGTTGAAATTACAAAGTACGCAATGCCTGCAACACCGAGTGAGAGTAAAACGAGTGAAACATAGAACATCCAATGACCGTTGTCACCCTTGCTGTTATTGTTCTTGATGAAGTTAAAGTCATCACCGTCAGAACTCGATGTGTCGGTATTTTTAAGATTTTTTGCGATATCCGACCAGTCGTTGCTTGAAAGTGTTTTTTCGTCAATGTTATCGTCAGACTTGATGAGCGACGCTGACGGAGCAGTATTTGACGGAGCAACATAGGACTGACCGCCGCCTACATATGACGGCTCAGAGTAGTAGTAAGTCTGACTGCTACTGTAATTATTGTCATAACTGTTATTGTTGTAGTCATAGCTACTGTCATAGTTATAGTTGTTGTCATATGACGAATCACTTGACGAATAGCCGGGATCTACATATGATGAACTGTCCGAAGAATCCGGATACACAGGATCGGGCTGCGGCTGCGGCTCCGGCTCAGGCTCCGGTGATGGTTCCGGTGATGGTTCCGGTTCGGGCTCAGGCTCCGGCTCTACGGGATCAACAATAACGCTTGAATCTCCGCCGGGATCAACCTCCTCACCGACTGCCGATACGGAAAAGCTCACAGCAGAAATGCTCAAAAGTGCCGTCAGAAAAATTGCGCAAAGCTTTGAATGTTTTTTCATAAAAGCCCCTTTCTTCAGAATAATCTGAAAATGCGTCTGTTGTATGTCCGATATCAATTATTTTGAGCTTTTATCGGATGCCGATGTTGTTGACGCCGCTGTTGTAGGCTCAACCGCAACGAAGAAGAGTTCGGGCTTATACTTGTCAATAACCGAAGTGTTTTCTTCATACTTGAGTTTCTCTGCAAGACTGTCAATGTACTTTGAAAATTCGTCTGACTTCATTGACGCAAGTACACCGGCTCTGTTTGATTCGTTGCCGATATAGCTGTCAACATCCTTGCTGACATCTTTCTTATAAACGAGATAGTAGATTGCGCTGTCGCCGCTGCCGACCTTGAGAGTTTCAGCCTTGCCTGTTTTAAGCTTGCCGATAGCCTCTTTAAGCTCGTCACCGATTGAGCTCTTGTCGAGAACTTCTACTTTTGAAACAGAAGAATCTGTTCCTGAACCGCTTGACTTCTTGTATGATGCAATAACATCATCAAAAGAACCGCCCTTGTTAAGGTCATTCTTGTAGCCGTTAAGCTGATCCTCAACCTTCTTGATTTCCTTGTCGCTCATTGCAACATTCTTTGATGAACCTGCCTCATCTTTTGTTGATGTATAAAGGTTCACGGGAAGATATGAGTAGTCCGTATAGTTTTCCTTGAAATACTTTGTAAGGTCGGCGTCGGAAACTTCCTTTGAACCGCCCTTGCCGTAAACTGCTTTGAAGAGAGCCTCATACTTTGTGTTGTAGAGAGTTGTGCAGTATGCAAAGCTGTCGAGTGAAACGCCGTACTTTTCATACTGCTTCTTCATCGGCATTACATAACCCTGTGACGCATACGGACCGACATTCCAGTATGATTCAGCCTGACTTGTTGCGGAGTCAATAGTTGCCTGACCGATGTTTACATTTTCCTTTTTAAGCTGTTCGTCAACTACGAGGTAGCTGAGGCACATTTTCTTAGCCTGATCTTTAATCCACTCTCTTGCAACCTGCTCGTTGCCGTCATCGTCCTTGATTTTTTCATCAAGCCACTTGTCAGATGTCGAATCATAATCGTCAAGCTTTTTAGCATATGACTCAGCCTGACTGTAAGCTGCATTGAGTGAGTAGATATAAACGCCGATGGCAAGCTCGTTGTCGCTTGTCTTATACGACCATTCTTTGTTAAGAGTTGTGGGTGTACAACCTGCAATTGCAAAAACTGAGAACATCATAACAATTGCAAGTAAAAATGAACCAACCTTGATATTAGGCTTCATAGTTTTTTACCGTCCTTCTGAAAAATTAAATGCAAAGTGTCCTGCAAACACACTTTCACAGGATAATGTACCTTACGATTATACACAAAAAAATCGTCATTGTCTACATTTTTATAAAATTTTGTTGAGAATTTCCACCGAAAAACAGCATTTTTGTAGTTTCGGGAGGTTTTTTCTTAACAAATTACGGCTTTATACCGTTAAATTACTGCACACCGAAAATTTTGGTGAGGATTTCAAGCGGAGCGGAACCGTTTTTACACTCAACCGCAACGCACGGTTTTGCTCCGGCAACAAGCTTTGCCTTTCCGCCCAAAGCAATGAGCAAGTCGGCAACCTGAGGGGATTTGAGTTCGTTTACAAAGAGCATGAGCGTTGTGCCGTTCTGTCTGATTTCGTAAATGCCCATTGAGTAAGCCTTGTTACGCACAAGGGCAATGTCGATAAGTCCGAGAACCGAGTTCGGAATCTTGCCGAATCTGTCCTGCAACTCGTCAATAACATCGTCTGCGTCCTCGTTACTGCGGATATCGGCAATTCTGCGGTAAACATCAAGACGAAGTGTAAGACTTTCAACATAGCTTTCGGGAATATGAGCGTCAACCGAAATATCAATAAGACAGTCGAGGTCTTTTGTGACATTCTGCTCGCCCTTTTCCTCGCTTACTGCCTCATCAAGAAGCTTGAGGTACATATCGTAACCGACCGATTCCATATGCCCGTGCTGCTGTGCGCCCATAATATTGCCCGCACCTCGCAGTTCAAGGTCACGCATTGCAATGCGGAAGCCGCTGCCGAATTCTGTAAATTCCCTGATTGCGGCAAGCCTTTTCTGCTGAATCTCCGTGAGAACCTTGTTCCGTCTGAAGGTAAAGTAGGCATATGCCCTTCGTGAACTTCTGCCCACACGGCCTCTGAGCTGATGCAACTGCGAAAGTCCCATACAGTCGGCATTTTCTATAATAAGGGTGTTGGCATTCGGCAAATCGACACCCGTTTCGATAATTGTCGTACAGACAAGCACATCAATCTCCTGTTCAAGCATCTGTCGCCAAACTTCGCTGAGTTCGCCCTCTTTCATTTTGCCGTGACCGATTGCGATTTTTGCCTCGGGAACAGCCTCCTGAATTTTTGCGGCACATGAAGAAATTGTTTCAACATTGTTGTGAAGATAGAACACCTGACCGCCACGGCGGAGTTCACGGCGGATTGCCTCGTTGATAACCGCATCATCGTGTTCAAGCACATAGGTCTGAACAGGCTGACGGTTTGTCGGAGCTTCTTCGATAACGCTCATATCACGCAGACCACTCATCGCCATATTGAGGGTTCTCGGAATAGGAGTAGCCGAGAGCGTAAGCACATCGACATTTTTGCACAGTTCCTTGAACCTCTCCTTTTGAGCAACACCGAAACGCTGTTCCTCATCTATGATTGCAAGTCCGAGGTCACGAAATTCAACATCCTTCTGCACAAGTCTGTGAGTTCCGACAATCATATCAATTTCTCCTCGCTTTAGCTTTTGGAGAATTTCTTTCTGCTGTTTTGCGGTACGGAATCTTGAAAGCAGTTCCACACGAACGGGATAGCCCTCAAAACGCTTGATTACCGTCTGATAATGCTGCCATGCGAGGATTGTTGTGGGGCAGAGCAATGCGCATTGCTTTGAATCTGCAATACACTTAAAGGCGGCACGGAGTGCAACCTCTGTTTTGCCGAATCCGACATCACCGCAGAGAAGTCTGTCCATCGGCGACGAACGCATCATGTCATGCTTGATTTCCTCACAACAACGCAGCTGGTCGGGAGTTTCGTCATATTCAAAGCTGAGTTCAAAATCTCTCTGCCACTCGTTATCTGCCGAAAAGGCATAGCCCTTGGCTTTCATACGCTGTGAGTAAAGCTCAATAAGCTCCTTGGCAATGTCCTTGACAGAGGTTTTAACCCTTGCCTTTGCCTTTTGCCAGTCACCCGAACCGAGTCGGCTAAGCTTAACCCTTGAATCCTCTTTCGGACCTATATATTTTGCAACCATATCAAGCTGTGTGACAGGCACATAAAGCACATCGCCCTTTGCGTAGTCAATCTTGATATAGTCCTTTATAACTCCGTGAGTATCAATTTTTCTTATACCGCCGAACACACCGATACCGTGAACATTGTGTACAACATAATCACCTGGGGCAAGCTCTGAAAGGCTGTAAATTTCCTGTCCCGTCTTTTTCTTCTTCTTTTTTGACTTTTCGGGACGGTACGAAACCTGACTGTAGGTTATTGCAAAAAACTTTTGTGACGGATACTCAAAGCCCGCACTCAATGCACCCTGCATAACAAGCAGTTCGCCCTTTGAAATCTTATCCGCACCCTCGCTGTAAACAGCGTTTATGCCGTCTGCGTTAAAGGTGTCACAAAGATTTTTGGCGGCTCTTTCTGTTCCTGCAAATATAACGCCCTTGCTTTCGGGGGTAAAAAGTCCGTCAACATCTTCTTTTAGCTGTTTATACGAACCGCCCCACGCCGAGAGCTGTTTTGTTGAAAAGCTGATGATTTCCGACAGCTTGATAGGCATACTCCCGTGAACAAAGTTTTCAAGCACGATTGTTCCGTGACTTTGCAAAAACTCGGTACATTCGTTGAATGTGAGCGCAAAGCGGTCAAAACCTCTGCAAAGAGTTCCGTCCTCAAAGCCCTGCATAAGGGTTTCATTGCTGATAAAGTCCATTGACTTTCCCCGTTCCTGAATTGCAGTAAATTCGGACGCAAAAACGAGGGTGTTTCTGTCAAGATAATCAAAAAGCGACTCGGGTTTATCGTAGATCTGATTGATAAATTTGTCCGCATTGGCAATCATTGCACCGCTGCGGATAAGCTCTGCCTCTGAAAAAAGTTTTTCCTTGGCTTTGGCGCTGTTCTTGGAACGGAGGAGCTTTGCCTTGTGTTCAATTTTATCTGCAAGAGCGGCTCTGTCCTCAATTACGATTTCGGTTGAGGGCGAAAGCGTAATTTTGTCAGCCTTTTTAAATCTTCTCTGTGTTTCAATGTCAAAATAGCTGAGGTCGGTAATTTCATCGCCCCAAAATTCACATCTCACGGGATAGTCGCTGTCGGGCATAAAGAAGTCGAGAATACCGCCTCTCAGCGAAAACTGACCGCTGCCCTCTACCGCATCAAAGCGTTCGTAGCCGAGCAGAGTAAGTGCCTTTGTCGCCTTTTCAAGCGAGAGCTCCCTGCCCTCTTCAAATTCAATAACCGACTGTTCAAGCACATTTCTCGGAACGGTGAGCTGTGCCGCCGCATCAACACACGCAATTGCAACATCACATTCGTGGTTGAGAAGTTTGAGCAAGACTTTAAGTCTTGCGTGCTCGTACTCGTGCGAACGGCTCTGAAAGTCAAGAAAGTTGAAGTCACGCACTGGATAAACATAGGCACGAAGTCCCATGCACGAAAGGTCGTTGCACAAAGTTTGCGCCTCTTTTTCATCGGAGGCAAGACAAAATGCCGTGACGCCCTTGAGGCGGCACAGCGCATAGATGATATTTGATTTGTTAATTGTTGAAAGTCCCGAAGCACAGACCGTTCTGCCCGGCTTGACATTCTTTTCAAGTGTTTTGAAAACGGGTGACTCTTTGAGGACATCAACAAGAAAGTTGAGATTATTCATTTCTTTGTCCCTTTTCAGTTGAACAAATTCATAGCACGGTCGGTTTTGCCGTCAATAATCAGCTCGATTGCTTTTTCGGCATTGTCAAAAATTTCATCAAGCTTTTTCATTTCATCGGGAGTGAACTTTGAAAGCACCCAGTCGGCAAGGTCCCAGTCGGGATTTGGCTTTGCGCCTATGCCAACCTTGATGCGAGGGAATTTATCGCTTCCGCTGAGATAGATGATACTGCGCATTCCCCTTTGACCGCCGTCACTGCCCTTTGAACGGATACGCATTTTTCCGACATCAAGCGAAATGTCATCAAAAATTACAATGACATTTTCGGGTGGGATTTTGTAGAAGTTCATCGCCTCAACAACTGCCTGACCGCTGTTGTTCATATATGTTGTGGGTTTCATCAGCATAACTTTTGCGCCGTTTACAGTGCAAGTGCCGATAAAGCTTTTGTATTTTATTTTGTTCACATCACAACCGAGCTTGTCGGCAATGCGGTCAATTGCAAGCCAGCCTGCGTTGTGACGAGTGTTTTCGTATTTTCTGTCGGGGTTGCCGAGTCCCACTACAATGTACTCGATTGAACCCGTTGATTTGTTTTTTCCGAACATATCCGTTTTCCTCTTATTTATATTATATGTATTCTGAAATTTAAATTAACCTTTTCCGAAGCTTACAACAACCCAGTCATCGTTGCCGAGATGATAAGGATTTCCGCAATACGGGCAGTTACGTTCTCTTGTTGCATCAAAGCTTGCGCCGCAGCTTTTACAGGTTACTTTTTTCATTGTGAAAACTCCGTCATCCATGGCGTTCACACTTCTGCAAACGGTAAGTCTGAACTTTTCGTTTTTAACCCTAAATGAAGAATTTTTGTTTTTCACGGTCGTTGCATAAACGGTCATATCAACATAGCAACAGCCGTTTGTGACATTGAATGAATTAAGCTTTGACACTCCTCTGTACTTGATGTCAACAATATCTCCGAAAGGATTTTTCATCGGATTGCCCTCATAGACTGCGAGGTTTGTGTAATCATCGCTGAAAATCATAATCTTGAGCAAAGCAAGCACCTTGCCGATAAAGTATTCATATGAGAAGTTGGGATTAACCTCTTTCATAAGCCACGGAAGTCTTTTCTGGCAATTGAAGTGCGGACCTATCATCGGAATGCTCTTTGCCGCACCGACAAAAAGTCCGAAAAGCGTTTTTAATGCCCATGCAAGGTACCCCGCCAAAAGTCCGCCGAGCAGTACGGGGATTGCTCTTACGCCGATTTCATAGACCATATTTGCGGTTGCGGGATCAAAAGTTCCGTCCTTTACAACCACCCATACCGTAAATGCCGCAACGGCGACAATTCCGCCGAGAAGGTACGGAGCAAGCACTTTTTTCGTTGACTTGTTCGCAAGCGAATAGGTTTTTACAAAGTAGAAGTTTGTAACCTTCGGGAACAAATCGTCCATAATAAAGCGAGTTTTGCAGTTTTTACAACCGTTGAGAAGCTCTCTTACACTGCTTACCGCACCGCAGTTCGGACACGAACACGCAACCTCGGAATTTCGGTTTTCAAGCCTTGTAATCATTGTGTAAAAGAAAAATCTGTCCTTGATTTTTTTCTTTTTCTTTCCGTCTTTAAAGTATTTCTCCGTAACCTCATATGTCTTTGACGCAATGTTACTCTTACATTCGCCCATATCGTAGGCAGTACAAGCATTTACGGGGACTTCATTCTTCACCGTTTCCTTATCGGTAAAAGCGGTCTGAATCTTTACACCCTTTTCGTCAAGTCTTTTCTTCTGTAGGTCAAGCGCAAAGTCGAGGTCGATTGATGCAATATCCGGATTTTTGCCCTCATTGCACCACAGTTCGTACTCATCGACAAAGCGGTTCATTATTTTGTTATCTGAATCGGAGCCGTAAACTATACCAAACAAAATTAAATCACCCTCACATATTGTACCGTTTTATTCCTGAAAAATTTGCAGTAAAACAGCGAAATGGCGGGTTAGTTAAAACCCGCCTGTTTAATTACATAATTAAATTGTTCGCTTATCAACCGAAAGCGGCTGTGAACGGCTTGTCGTTGTAGATTCTTGCGATAGCCTCTGCAAATGTAGGAGCAACAGGAAGAATTGTGAACTTGTCAATCATCTTTTCCTTCGGAACAGGAATTGTGTCAAGAAGAACAACTTCTTTGATTGCGCTGTTCTGGATTCTCTCGATTGCAGGACCTGAAAGAACTGCGTGAGTAGCACAAGCGTAAACCTCTGTTGCACCGCCCTTTTCAACAATAGCGTTAGCGGCATTGCAGAGAGTACCTGCTGTGTCAATCATATCGTCAACAAGGATAACCTTCTTACCCTTTGCGTCACCGATGATGTTCATAACTTCACAAACATTAGCCTTTGGTCTTCTCTTGTCGATAATAGCAAGACCTGTGCCGATTTTTGAAGCGAAGTTTCTTGAACGGGTTACAGAACCGAGGTCAGGAGAAACAACGATATAATCATCATTTTTGCCGCCGATTTTCTCTCTCATATGGTTTGCGAGAAGTGATGCGCCCTGAAGGTGGTCAACAGGAATGTTGAAGAAGCCCTGAATCTGATTTGCGTGAAGATCCATTGTAAGCACACGGTCAGCACCTGCACAGGTGATGATGTCTGCACAAAGCTTAGCCGAGATCGGATCTCTTGCCTTAGCTTTTCTGTCCTGTCTTGCATAGCCGAAGTATGGCATAACAACTGTGATTCTTGCAGCAGATGCACGCTTCATGGCATCAATCATTATGAGCATTTCCATAAGATTGTCGTTGACGGGAGCACAGGTTGACTGAACAATAAAGCAGTCGCTGCCACGAACAGATTCGTGAAGAGAAACAGAGATTTCGCCGTCTGAGAACTGTGTACAGTCACTCTTACCAAGCGGCAGACCGAGACAGCCTGCAATTCCCTGAGCTACATCAACATTTGAACTGCCGGTGAAAATTTTAATGTCCTTACCGTGAAAATTCATTGCAATAACTCCTTTGAATTTTAATGTGTGTAGTATATGTTTACCAATGATTAACCGAGCAATTAACAGCTGTAACCCTTTGCTCTTGCAATTTCGTTAAGCTGTTCAAGCTGAGCCGGATCGTTTGCACCCAGAACCGTATCACTGCACTGAGCCGTGAATGCTCCGACCTTTCTTCCGTCCTCAAGCAAAAGCTTGATTGCGTCGGGAAGATAATATTCCTTTGCGCTGTTATCCGACTTGATTCTGTCGAGAACCGAAAGAAGAAGCTGACAGTCAAACCAGAATCCGCCCGAGTTTACTTCATTTATTTTGAGAGTTTCCTCATCGGCGTCTTTCTGCTCAACAATTGCACGCAGATTTCCGTTTTCGTCACGGACAATTCTGCCGTAACCTGTCGGATCGTCAACCTTTGCGGAAATAACCGTTGCGGCACAATTGTTCTCAATATGAGCCTTCAGGGAATCCTCAATAGTCTTGCTGTCCATAAACGGAGCGTCGCCGTTGAGAATAACAACATTGCCGCTGTGCTTTTTAAGAAAATCCTTTGCCATCATCACAGCGTGACCTGTTCCGAGTCTTTCAGCCTGAAACACGCTTTCAACGGAAAAATCGAGGGTTGAAAGATACTCTTCGACACACTCTTTTTTAAAGCCCTTGACAACACAGATGTCGTCAATACCGGCTTTCCTTAAAGCCGACATAACCCAGCAGAGCATCGGTCTGCCGAGCACCTCCGACAATGTTTTCGGTTTGTCGGATTTCATTCTTTTGCCCTCGCCGCCTGCGAGGATAACGGCACAATTCTTCATTTTTTCTCCTTTTATCTGTGACAAAACAACAAAGATGCAGACAGTCCTGTCACAAGGCACTCGTTCATACCATAATATTATCTCACAAAAATCACAAATTTCAAGAGAAAATTACAAAAATCGGGCAAAAAAAGGCATTTTAAACGATTTATACAATATTGCCGAAAATAAAACCTGTTTTTTATAAGAAAAAAGTTTGAAAAAAATATAGCTATTTTGACCAAAGTTTGTTATAATATTCGATAGGCTTATACAAGCAGGCAGGTTTTACCAAGGGGTAAGTCTGCCACAGCCGTATATCTTAATTTATTTTTAGGAGGATTACCAGTTATGGCAAACAAATGGGTTTACCTTTTTACAGAAGGTAATGCTAACATGCGTGAGCTCCTCGGCGGTAAGGGTGCCAACCTTGCAGAAATGACAGGTCTTGGACTTCCTGTACCACAGGGCTTCACAATTACAACAGAAGCTTGTACTCAGTATTATGAGGACGGCAGAGAAATCAACGCTGAAATTCAGGGTCAGATCAACGAGTACATCGAGAAGATGGAAGAGATCACAGGCAAGAAGTTCGGCGACAAGGAGAACCCCCTCCTCGTTTCAGTTCGTTCAGGTGCTCGTGCTTCAATGCCGGGTATGATGGATACAATCCTTAACCTTGGTCTTAACGAAGATGTTGTTGAAGTTATCGCTAAGAAGTCAAACAACCCTCGTTGGGCTTGGGACTGCTACAGAAGATTCATTCAGATGTATTCCGATGTAGTTATGGAAGTAGGTAAGAAATATTTTGAAGAGCTCATCGACAAGATGAAGGCTGAGAGAGGCGTTACTTACGACGTAGAGCTTACAGCTGACGATCTTAAGGAGCTTGCAGGCCAGTTTAAGGCTGAATACAAAGAGAAAATCGGTCAGGACTTCCCTGACGATCCTAAGGAACAGCTCATGGGCGCAGTTAAGGCTGTATTCCGTTCATGGGACAACCCTCGTGCAAACGTTTACCGTCGTGACAACGATATCCCTTATTCATGGGGTACTGCCGTTAACGTACAGTCAATGGCATTCGGTAACATGGGCGACGATTGCGGTACAGGTGTTGCATTTACAAGAGATCCTGCTACAGGTGAGAAGAAGCTCATGGGTGAGTTCCTCATCAACGCACAGGGCGAAGACGTAGTTGCAGGTGTTCGTACTCCTATGCCAATCGCTAAGATGGCTGAAGAGTTCCCGGAAGCTTTCGAGCAGTTCCAGAATGTTTGTCAGACACTCGAAAACCACTACAGAGATATGCAGGACATGGAGTTCACTGTTGAAAACAAGAAGCTCTATATGCTCCAGACAAGAAACGGTAAGAGAACAGCTCAGGCTGCTCTTAAAATTGCTTGTGACCTCGTTGACGAGGGCATGAGAACAGAAGAAGAAGCTGTTGCAATGATTGATCCTCGTAACCTTGACACACTTCTTCACCCACAGTTCGATGCTGCTGCTCTTAAGGCTGCTACACCAATCGGTAAGGGCCTCGGCGCTTCTCCTGGTGCTGCTTGCGGTAAGATCGTATTCACAGCCGAAGATGCTGAAAACTGGAACGCTAAGGGCGAAAAGGTTGTTCTCGTTCGTCTTGAAACTTCACCTGAGGACATCACAGGTATGAAGGCTTCACAGGGTATCCTCACAGTTCGTGGCGGTATGACATCACACGCTGCCGTTGTTGCTCGTGGTATGGGTACATGCTGCGTATCTGGTTGCGGCGACATCGCAATGGACGAAGCTAACAAGAAGTTCACACTCGCTGGCAAGGAATTCCACGAGGGTGACTACATTTCAATCGACGGTTCTACAGGTAACATCTACGACGGCGTTATCCCAACAGTTGACGCTACAATCGCAGGTGAGTTCGGCAGAATCATGGCTTGGGCTGACAAGTACAGAA
>ERZ827150.3854-NODE-3854-length-13900-cov-28.114771_pt1 | contig 13900 bp, 8 predicted proteins | sample MGYA00519779_ERZ827150 | MGnify/ENA primary metagenome ERZ827150 (study PRJEB31778, sample SAMEA3449267) | human gut metagenome | biome: human gut; feature: human-associated habitat; material: faeces | place: United Kingdom | collected 2010/2012 ...
CGCCGGAGTGGAAGGTACGCATGGTCAGCTGGGTACCGGGTTCGCCGATGGACTGAGCGGCAATGATGCCGACGGCCTCACCCAGATCTACCTCCTTGGAGGTGGCAAGGTTCATGCCGTAGCACTTGGCGCACACGCCCACACGGGCGCGGCAGCCCAGAATGGTGCGGATATAGATCTTGTTGATGCCGTGCTGCTCGAACTTCTCCGCGTCCTCGGGCATCATCATGACGTCCTTGGAGTGCAGCAGCTCGCCGGTCTGGGGATCGACCACATCGTGGACGGGATAACGGCCGCGGATGCGGTTGCCGAAGGTGTCGATCACGTCGCCGTTCTTGTCGTACACCGCGCCGACCCAGATGCCGTTGGTGGTGCCGCAGTTGTGCTCCCGGATGATGACGTCCTGAGAAACGTCCACCATTCGACGAGTCAGGTAACCGGAGTCAGCGGTACGCAGAGCGGTATCGGTCATGCCCTTACGGGCGCCTCTGGAGGAGATGAAGTATTCCAGAACGGACAGGCCTTCACGGAAGTTCGCCTTAACGGGAATTTCGATGGTACGGCCTGCGGTATCGGCCATCAGGCCGCGCATACCGGCCAGCTGACGGATCTGTGCCATGGAACCACGGGCGCCGGAGTCGGCCATCATGTAGATGGGGTTGAACTCGTCCATGCTGCCCTGCAGGGCGTTGGTGACGTCCGCGGTGGTCTTTTCCCACTGCTGAACCACCAGACGATAGCGCTCGTCGTTGGTGATATAGCCCTGACGGTAGAAGTGCTCGATCTCCACGACCTTCTTCTCCGCGGAATGCACCATCTCGTACTTGACGCTGGGAACCACCATGTCCGCGATGGACACGGAGATAGCACCCTTGGTGGAATACTTGTAGCCCAGAGCCTTGATGCGGTCCAGCATCTCGGTGGCGATGGTGAAGCCGTGGCGGCGGATGCACTTGTCGATGATCTTGCCCAGCTGCTTCTTGCCGACAAGGAAGCTGACCTCCAGATCGAACTCATGGCCGGGGACGGTGCGGTCAACGAAGCCCAGATCCTGCGGGATCGGCTCGTTGTAGATCAGACGGCCGACGGTGGCGTCGATGATGCGGTAGCGCATCTCGCCGTCGATCTTCTTGCCGTAGCGCACCCGGATCGGCGCGTGCAGCCCCACGGTGCCGGCAGCGTAGGCGGCAATGGCCTCGTTGACGGAGGAATAATTGTGGATGGGGCGGAACTTGGCAATGGCCTTGCCCGCGGCCTTGGCGGCCTTGTTGGCGGCGACGAACTCGTCCGCGTCCACGATCTCGTTGACGGGGAAGTCGGTATCGCCGGGGTCGGTGACGAACACGGTCTCCGCGCCCTTCTCGGCCTTGCCCAGACGGGTGTAGGTCAGATAGTAGGCGCCCAGAATCATATCCTGCGTCGGCACGGTGACGGGCTTGCCGTCCTGAGGACGCAGCAGGTTGTTGGCAGACAGCATCAGCATTCTGGCCTCCGCCTGCGCCTCGGGAGACAGAGGTACGTGAATGGCCATCTGGTCGCCGTCGAAGTCGGCGTTGAAGGCGGTGCAGCACAGAGGATGCAGCTTCAACGCGCGGCCTTCCACCAGAATCGGCTCAAAGGCCTGAATGCCCAGACGGTGCAGGGTAGGCGCACGGTTCAGCATGACCGGGCGATCCTTGATGATCTCGTCCAGAGCGTCCCAGACCTCGGTCTTGCCCTTGTCGATCATCTTCTTGGCGGACTTGATGTTGTTGGCCAGGCCGTCGGAAACCAGCTTCTTCATAACGAAGGGGCGGAACAGCTCAATGGCCATTTCCTTCGGCACGCCGCACTGATACAGCTTGAGTTCGGGGCCGACAACGATAACGGAACGTCCGGAATAGTCAACACGCTTGCCCAGCAGGTTCTGACGGAAGCGTCCCTGCTTGCCCTTGAGCATGTCGGACAGGGACTTCAGCGCCCGGTTGTTGGCGCCGGTGACGGCGCGGCCGCGGCGACCGTTGTCGATCAGGGCGTCCACGGCCTCCTGGAGCATCCGCTTCTCGTTGCGGATGATGATGTCGGGGGCGTGGAGCTGCACCAGCCGCTTCAGACGGTTGTTCCGGTTGATAACACGGCGGTACAGATCGTTCAGATCAGAGGTGGCGAACCGGCCGCCGTCCAGCTGGATCATGGGACGGATGTCGGGGGGAATGACAGGCAGCACATCCATGATCATCCAGCTGGGCTTGTTGCCGGATTCCCGGAAGGCTTCCACAACCTCCAGCCGCTTGACGATCCGCAGCTTCTTCTGGGAGGAAGCGGTTTTCAGCTCCTCACGAAGCTGATGGCTCAGCTGATCCAGATCGATCTGCTCCAGCAGCGCCTTGACGGCTTCCGCACCCATACCGGCCTTGAAGTCGTCCTCGTACTTTTCCCGCATGTCCCGGTATTCCTTCTCGGTGAGCACCTGATTCAGCGCCAGAGGTGCATCGCCGGGGTCGGTGACGATATAGGCGGCGAAGTACAGGACTTTCTCCAGCACCTTGGGGGAGATGTCCAGAATCAGGCCCATCCGGGAGGGAATGCCCTTGAAATACCAGATGTGGCTGCAGGGGGCGGCCAGCTCAATGTGGCCCATGCGCTCCCGGCGCACCTTGGCCTTGGTGACTTCCACGCCGCAGCGGTCGCAGATCTTGCCCTTGTACTTGATTTTCTTATATTTACCGCAGTGGCACTCCCAGTCCTTGGTCGGTCCGAAGATCCGCTCGCAGTACAGGCCGTCCCGCTCGGGCTTCAGGGTACGATAGTTGATGGTCTCAGGCTTCTTCACTTCGCCATAGGACCACTGCCGGATCATCTCCGGCGAAGCAATGCCGATTTTAATGGCATCAAAGGTGGCATCTGCCATGTTTCAGCCTCCTTAATCTTCGTAGCTATCGGTGTCGGACTCCTCCGCATCACCGAACACATCCAAAATACTCTCCGGGCTGTCTTCGTCGATCACGAAGCCCGCGTCCAGCACCTCGTCGGTGGAGCCGACCACCACCTCATTGTCGGTGTCGGAGCTGTAGACCACATCATCGTCGTCATCGTCGTCCTTCAGCTCGATCTCGTTGCCGTTCTCGTCCAGCACGCGGATGTCCAGACACAGCGCCTGCAGTTCCTTGACCAGAACCTTGAAGGATTCCGGCACGCCGGGCTTGGGAATGTTCGCGCCCTTGACGATGGCCTCGTAGGTCTTGACACGACCGGTGACGTCGTCGGACTTGACGGTCAGGATCTCCTGCAGGGTATAGGCGGCGCCGTAAGCTTCCAGCGCCCAGACTTCCATTTCGCCGAAACGCTGGCCGCCGAACTGCGCCTTGCCGCCCAGAGGCTGCTGGGTGACCAGTGCGTAGGGGCCGGTGGAACGGGCGTGGATCTTATCGTCAACCAGATGATGGAGCTTGAGGTAGTAGGGATAGCCGACGGTGACCAGATTGTCGAAGGGTTCGCCGGTACGGCCGTCGTACAGAACGGTCTTGCCGTCCTCCCGCAGGCCCGCCAGCTTCAGGGTATCCCGGATGTCCTTCTCGTTTGCGCCGTCGAACACGGGGGTGGCGACCTTCCAGCCCAGCGCCTTGGCGGCGTAGCCCAGATGGACTTCCAGAACCTGTCCGATGTTCATACGGGAAGGCACACCCAGAGGATTCAGCACGATGTCCAGCGGCGTACCGTCGGGCAGGAAGGGCATATCCTCCTCCGGCAGGACGCGGGAAACGACGCCCTTGTTGCCGTGACGGCCGGCCATCTTATCGCCCACGGAGATCTTTCTCTTCTGGGCGATATACACCCGGACGGACTTGGTGACACCGGGAGCCAGCTCGTCGGAATTCTCCTTGGTGAAGACCTTGACGTCCACCACGATGCCGCTTTCGCCGTGGGGAACCTTCAAGGAGGTATCCCGGACTTCCCTTGCCTTCTCGCCGAAGATGGCTCTCAGCAGCCGCTCCTCGGGGGTCAGCTCGGTCTCGCCCTTGGGGGTGACCTTACCAACCAGATAATCACCGGCGTGGACCTCCGCGCCCACGCGGATGATGCCGTTTTCATCCAGATCCTTCAGGGTATCCTCGCCCACGTTGGGGATGTCCCGGGTGATCTCCTCGGGGCCAAGCTTGGTGTCCCGGGCTTCGGTCTCATGCTCCTCGATGTGAATGGAGGTGAAGACGTCCTCCCGCACCAGACGTTCGTTCAGCAGAATGGCGTCCTCGTAGTTGTAGCCTTCCCACGTGACGAAGCCGATGAGCACGTTCTTGCCCAGAGCCACCTCGCCGCCGGAGCAGCTGGGGCCGTCGGCAATGATCTGCTGGGTGTCCACCCGCTCGCCAACCACCACGATGGGACGCTGGTTGATGCAGGTGCCGGCATTGCTCCGGGCGAACTTGGTCAGATGGTAGGTCTGTACGTCGCCGTCGTCATACTTGACGGTGATGTCGGTAGCGGAAACGGCGGTAACAGTGCCCGGCTTCTCCGCCTTGATGCAGACCTCGGAGTCCACGGCGGCCTTATGCTCGATGCCGGTGGCAACGATGGGCGGCTCGGTGGTCAGCAGAGGCACGGCCTGACGCTGCATGTTTGCGCCCATCAGAGCACGGTTGGCGTCGTCGTTCTGCAGGAAGGGAATGAAGGAGGTCGCGATGGAGATCATCATTCTGGGGGACACGTCGATATAATCGATGACGCCCCGGTCCACTTCGATGATCTCGTTGCGGTGACGGCAGGTGATACGGGCATTCTTCAGGCAGCCGTTTTCGTCCAGAGGCTCGTTTGCCTGACCGATGTAGAAGTCGTCCTCCACGTCGGCGGTCATATACTCCACGTCCTTGGTGACGAAGCCGGTGGCCTTGTCCACCTTGCGGTAAGGCGCTTCCACGAAGCCGTACTCGTTGATCCGGGCAAAGGTCGCCAGATAGTTGATCAGGCCGATGTTGGGGCCTTCAGGGGTCTCAATGGGGCACATACGGCCATAGTGGGTGTAGTGAATATCACGCACGTCGAAGGACGCCCGGTCACGGCTCAGACCGCCGGGACCCAGAGCGGACAGACGGCGCTTGTGGGTCAGTTCGGCCAGAGGGTTATTCTGATCCATGAACTGAGACAGCGGGGAAGAACCGAAGAATTCCTTGATAACAGCGGTGACAGGCCGGATGTTGATCAGGCTCTGGGGGGTGACGGCGTCCAGATCCTGAACGGTCATACGCTCCCGGATGACTCTGTCCAGACGGGAGAAGCCGATGCGGAACTGGTTCTGCAGCAGCTCGCCCACGCAGCGCAGGCGGCGGTTGCCCAGATGGTCGATGTCGTCAGGGGTGCCGACGCCCATGGCCACGCAGTTCAGATAGTTGATGGAGGCCATGATATCGTCCACAATGATGTGCTTGGGGATCAGGTCGTCCATCCGGTCGGCGATGGCGTCCTTCCAGCCGTCGGCGGGGACGGTCTCCAGCATTTCCTTCAGAACCGGGAAATGCACCTTCTCCCGGACGCCGTACGCCTTGGGGTCGAAGTCCACGAAGGCGTCCATCCAGACCATGTTGTTGGAGAACACCTTGACGTTGGTGTCGCCGACCTTGATGACAGCCTCGTTGACGCCCTTGCGGCTCAGCTCGTGAGCCTGCGCGCGGGAGATGAACTCGCCGGGCATGACCAGAATCTCGCCGGTCATGGGGTCGGTGATAGGCTCGGCCGCTTCCTGACCGGACAGGCGGCTCCAGATGTCCATCTTCTTATTGAACTTATACCGGCCGACGGTGCTCACATCGTAGCGGTGAGCGTCGAACAGCAGCCCTTCCAGATGGGCAGTGGCAGTCTCCACCGTGGGAGGCTCACCGGGACGCAGACGGCGGTAGATCTCCAGCAGGGACTCTTCCCGGGTCTTGCAGGGATCCTTGTCGATGGTCGCGAGGATACGGGCGTCCTCGCCGAACATCTGCTTGATCTGCTCATCGGTCTGCACGCCCAGAGCGCGGATCAGGCAGGTGATGGGCAGCTTGCGGTTCTTATCGATGCGCACCCAGAATACGTTGGCGTTGTCCGTCTCGTACTCCAGCCATGCGCCGCGGTACGGGATGACCGTAGCGGTGTAGGTGTGCTGGTCGGCCTTGTCCACCTCGTGGCCGTAGTACATGCCGGGGCTGCGGACGATCTGGGAAATAATGACACGCTCTGCGCCGTTGATGACAAAGGTGCCGCCATTGGTCATCACAGGGAAATCGCCCATGAAGATTTCCTGTTCCTTGATTTCGTCGGTCTCGGTGTTGCGCAGGCGCACCCGAACCTTGATGGGCTTGGCGTAGGTAGCGTCCCGCTCCTTGCACTCCTCGATGGTGTACTTGGGCTTGTCTTCCATGGTGTAGTCCAGGAAGCTCAGCTCCAGCTTGCCGGAGAAGTCGGTAATGGTACCTACGTCCTTGAAGACTTCCCGCAGGCCGGTTTCCAGAAACCACTGGTAGGAGTCCTTCTGGATCTTCAGCATGTTGGGGATCTCCAGGATCTCTTCATACTTCGCGTAGGATTTACGCATGGTCTTGCCGTACATAACGTCCTTGACCATTGCCATATGGATCATCACAGCCTTTCTTTCGGATTGTGTTGCTTATTTAATACGCTCGGAGCCGTTGTCAATTTTGCCGAACTTGGTACTTGACACGGCCCGATTCCTGTGCTAAAATGTCCATGTTGGGAGAGGTTCGCGTAAATGGGCATAGTACCACAGTATGGACTTCCAGTCTACCACATTGCCCAACTTTTGTCAATGAATATTTTCCACAATTCCGGGGCTTGCGCCTCGTTTTTTTGCGCCTATTTTGCCGAAAATCCCCTATACCTTCCATAGAAATCCCGGACTCTACGCTCCGTGTGTGTACATTTTCCCCTCCGTCCCGTAAAATGAAGCCTGGAAAGGAGGCCCCCCATGAATCAAATTCAGATCGGCAGATTCATTGCCGCGTCCAGAAAAGCCCGGAACCTGACCCAGAGGCAGCTGGCAGACAAACTTGGCATCAGCGACAAGACCGTATCCAAATGGGAATGCGGCAAAGGACTGCCCGAGGTCAGCCTGATGCTCCCCCTGTGCGCTTCTCTGGGCATCACCGTCAACGACCTTCTCTCCGGGGAACGGGTCAGCGGCACCAACTACCAAAAAAAAGCAGAGGAAAACATGATGGATCTAATGAAGGAAAACGAAGAAAACAGGCGGCGGATGATCTTGTCCGTCATCTGCGCCGTCATCACGGTCATTGCGGTATGCGCTCTGGTCACGATTGCGTCCTGTCTGGAAATGCCCGCGGCTGCCCGGGCTGCGCTGCTCCTATTCGCCGCCGCGGTCGCGGCCACCGGTGTCGGCGCGGCCGCCGTGCTGGACGTGAAGGCCGGGTATTACGAATGCCCGAGCTGCCACGCGGTCTTTGTCCCCACCATGGCGCAGTACGTAAAGGGTCTGCACACCCTCACCCGCCGCCGTCTGACCTGCCCCAGCTGCGGCAAAACAGCCATGTGCCGCCACCGCGTTGTCCGGTGAGGGCGGTGTTGACATTCGCAGATGTTCCGCCTATAATAGGTCTTGCGCAGTCGGCGAAAAGGAAGGACATATCCCATGAAAGAAAACAGAAAACTCCTGAAAGAGGTCCTCAAGGACATCCAGCATGACATGTCAGACGAGGAAGTGCTGAATCTGCTGGCGGACAGCAAGATATCCGTCAATCCTTTGGCGGAAAAGTACACCCTCGGTCAGCGGGCAGCGGACGCCATCGCCAGATTCGCGGGAAGCTGGGCGTTTATTTTTTCCTTTACCGGTCTTCTGATATTGTGGATGATCGTCAACACACTGCTGGCCTCCAAAGCGTTTGACCCCTATCCGTTTATTCTGCTGAATCTGGTGCTGTCCTGCGTAGCGGCTATTCAGGCACCGCTCATCATGATGAGCCAGAACCGGCAGGAGGAAAAAGACCGCCGCCGCGCGGAAAACGACTACAAGGTCAACCTCAAAACGGAAATCATGATCGAGGACATCTACGACAAGGTCAACGCCATCCTCGCCAAGCAGTCGGAGCTGGAAAAGCAGCTGCAAAAGCAGAGCGGAGAGAAAAACAAATCAGGTTTCGACATAAATTCCTGATGGAGCATTTTAAAGGCAGCACCGCAGACTCAATTGCGCGGTGCTGCCTTAAATCGGTTATCGGTGCTACTGCTCCTGCATCAGCTGAACTGGTGACGTATAAGCACAAAACGCGCCAAACTCTGCGACCTTTGTCAGTGTCACTCCGCGAGCTTCTGCCCTTTCCAATCCCTGAGCCTCGTCCACAGCGGTAAAAACGTAAACAGCTTTTTGATTCTCATTTTCGCCGTAAATATCTTTCGGTGTATTTGCCATTTCCACCAGATAAACATTCTGCTCCCCATGCCAGCAGCCAGCATCAAGTTTTCCATCCGCCCAAACAGCGACCTGCGGAGCGGTTCCCCAGTATTCGCCGTAAACATATTGATATCCGTTTTCCACAGCCCAATCGCTCATCCTCTGAGCATCCGTTTCCTCCCCTGTGGCAGTCTCTCTCAGATTCGGCGCAAAGCAGTAGAGCAGACTCATCAGGCTGAGCACGCAGACCAGCACTGTTGCCAACTTCCTCCCCCATTCAGGGAGTCGCTTTACCAGCATCAGCCCAGAAAAGGCAACCAGCGGAAACCACATAAAAAGGTATATCCCACGCAATGTCACGTCAGTCACCACGGTTGCAAGCAGAATTGCGCACAATCCAATCGCGCACAACGCCCAGCAGGCTTCCGTGCCAGATTCCGGCCGCCGAATCCGGGAAAACCATAAGAAAGTCCCTCCGACAGCAACAGCGAGGATGAGTACAATTACAACCAGCAGCAGCTTTGAGCAGTCTCCCGCCAGCAGGTAATCCACGCTGGTAATTTCCGCCAGCGCCGTTCCTATGGCAGTCAGCTTCCCCTGAAGCCGCTTTGCCACAGAAGTTCCTTGATTGCTGCTATATATTGGCGATATTGGGACATCCAGCCACTTCATAAGCAGGATACCAGCTCCATTTGCAAGTCCATAGCTAAGGACACGCATCAGCCGTGGACGATCTGCTTTCGTCCAAAACGGACTGCCTACGCATACATGTCGCAAGCCACAGAAAAGTTCATATGCAAAAAGTGGCAATACCATTACCGCCGTTTGGCGCAGGCTGTGCATTCCCGTTGCAAAGCACAAAAGCACGGAAAGTACCCAAGCCGGAACACGAATAGAGGAATCATTACGTACCCGAATATAATCCCCGAATACCACAAACATAGTAATCAAGTAGCAGCTATAAAAGCTGGATTGCGTGAAAAACAGCATGGAATTCATGGAGTAGGAACCATACGGTAATATCACGGAAAACAGCAGCAACGCACAACCAAAAAGTCTGGAAATCAGTGGCTCTCCACAACCGCGCAGCAACCAAAGGAAGGATAGCATAATCAACACAGACATCACTTCCGTCGCTATTGCCATGGCGGCATTGATGCTTCCAAGCATACCGTAAAAGAGTGCCGCCAGCACAGGGGTCCCAACCACGTAGTATTGGTTGCCAAATCCCCATCCCGTTGGAAATAAGCTTTTCTGCTCCCAGATTCGCTTTGCTAACTGCATATCTGCGAATACATCTGAATTGCAATATCGGGGTAAACCCGCAAAATTCAGGTAGGCATACAGCAGGAAATGCGCAGCAATGCAGATTACTGTCAATACAACTATAAGCCGTTCAGGCAAGCAACCGTTTCTGCTCAATTTTTCCTTCATCTTTGCTCTACCTCTTTCATCTCCGCCAGATAATTTGCATGCAAAACGTGATCCAAGTTGTGTCGCCATCACTACGACAACATAACATATTTTCGTAGGGAAAACAAGTTTTTCTGGGTTTCGGGAGAGCAGACCCTCTCCCGAACGGAAAGGGTCTGCAACTCTTTACAATATGGTTTTCCGTTCCCTATCCGTCGCCGTTACAGCGCGGAATAGCCGAAGCTGTTGACCAGGGCGTCCAGCTTCTGACCGGCCTTGCAGTAGGGGCAGTCCCGGTAGTCGTAGCTCGCGTAGCCGGGCAGGTCTTTGATGGTGTAGACGCTGCGCACGGGGTGGCCCGCCACTTCCTCCACAGCGCTGTAGATCGCGGCGACGCCCGCCACATGGCCGCCGTAATAGCCGATGGCCTCAAGGGAACGCTTGGCGGTAAAGCCGGTGGTAACGGAGGCCATCAGCACCAGAACGTGCTTGCCGGTGATCATCTTGCGGGTATTGTCCCGGAAAATGATCTGAGAGTTGGCGTTGTATTCCGGCTCCAGAACGTAGATGGTCCGGTGGGCGTTGATGGTCTGGAAGCCGCTTTTCGTCAGCTCCTCGGCCAGACACGTACCCAACACCGCGGTGCCGTCCAGACACAGAATGGTATCCACCGGAGTGTCGTTGATGAAATGGGACACCAGCTGATGGGCGCTGTCCTTGGCCTCGCTCAGGCGGGTCTTCTGGTAGGTGATGTCCACGAAGTAATTGATGTGGGAGTGATTGGTGGCAAAATGTCCCCGGGCGATGCGAAGCGGTGCGTTGCCTCTGCGGATGGGCAGATTCATCAATGTGATCATAACAGTTACCTCCGGTTAAATAATAAAAGCGTTTTTCTCATGTCCGGCAGAAGCGTTTTCGCCGGACACCTGAAAAACGCTTTTTTTCATTATATCCCGATACCGCAAAAAAGGCAAGGGCAAACCGCCCCTGCCCCTGCCAAATTTTACCTGCCAAACTTAGGCATGTTGCGCAAACGCAGCGCCTTTTCCTGCCTGTAGAACTGATGGCCGATGATCCTGCACATTTTCCCCGTGCGGATCATCCAGTCCACCTTCCCGAAGCTCGCCCACATCACGTTGTCCGTCTCCCCGGGCTGCAAAACGATGCTTTTCAGGGGGATACGCCGGAACAGGCAGTAGTGGTCATAGAAGATGTTGCGCTCCCGGTCGCTGTCCAGTAGTTCAAATTCCTCCGGCTCCGCCTGAATGCCCGTCTCCTCGTACAGCTCCCGGGCGATGGCCTGACGGCTGGTCTCCCCCGCCTTCACCGCGCCGCCGGAGTTTTCCCATGTCCCGGCGAAGCTCTTTTCCCGGGCGCGGCGGGTCAGAAGCAGATGCCCCCGGCCGTCGTAGACCCAGACGCAGACCACGACGCCGTATTCTCCCGGCTTCCATGGCGTTCCCCGCCTGTGCAGCTTCCCCGTCAGGTTCCGGTTCTCGTCGTAGATATCGTTCAGCTCCATCCGCCGCTTCCCTCCTCACTATATTGTTAGTTTAACACAGGAGTGAAAAAAAGGCAATGAAGAAACGGTTCATTTTCCCTTTTCCTATTGTATCTTCCGAAAAAATGTGGTAGACTGAATTGGATTATCCTATTTATCGTGTTTTGGAGGCCGTATGCGTTTTCATTTTCCCCCATAGTCCCCCTCCCCTGCAACTAAAAAACGATATTCTGGAGGGAACACTATGTCTCAATTAACCGAAGAAATCAGCCGGCGGCGTACCTTTGCCATCATTTCTCACCCCGACGCCGGTAAAACCACCCTGACCGAAAAATTCCTGCTCTACGGCGGCGCCATCGCCCAGGCAGGCGTGGTCAAGGGCAAGAAAAACTCCCGCGCCGCCACCTCCGACTGGATGGAGATCGAGAAGCAGCGCGGCATTTCCGTCACGTCCTCCGTGATGCAGTTTCAGTACAACGGCTTCTGCATCAACATTCTGGACACCCCCGGCCATCAGGACTTCTCCGAGGATACCTACCGCACCCTCATGGCCGCCGACTCCGCCGTCATGGTCATCGACGGCGCGAAAGGCGTGGAGCCCCAGACCCGGAAGCTGTTCAAGGTCTGCGCCATGCGCCACATTCCCATTTTCACCTTCGTGAACAAGATGGACCGGGAGGCCAAGGACCCCTTCGACCTTCTGGACGAGGTGGAGCGGGAGCTGGGCATCGAGACCTACGCCATGAACTGGCCCATCGGCTCCGGCAAGGATTTTCAGGGCGTTTACGACCGGGAGAAGGCCGAGCTGCTGTTCTTCTCCGGCATCTCCGGAAAAAAGCGGGCGGACAAACTGGAGATTGATCTGTACGACCCGCAGGTTGCCCAGCTGCTGGACAGCGAGGAAAAGCACCGGCAGCTCATCGACGACGTAGAGCTTCTGTCCGCCGGACGGGAAATGGATATGCAGGCCGTCCGGGACGGGCAGCTGTCCCCTGTGTTCTTCGGCTCCGCGCTGACCAATTTCGGCATTGAGCCGTTCCTGGAAGCGTTCCTGAAGCTGACGCCGCCGCCCCTCGCCCGCACCGCCGACTGCGGCGTGATTGACCCCTTCAGCCCGGATTTCTCCGCCTTCGTCTTCAAGATTCAGGCGAACATGAACAAGGCGCACCGGGACCGTCTGGCCTTCATGCGCATCTGCTCCGGCAAATTCCAGCGGGACGCGGAATATTTCCACGTGCAGGGCAATAAGAAAATGCGTCTTTCCCAGCCACAGCAGCTGATGGCCGCCGAACGGGAGATCGTGGACGAAGCCTACGCCGGGGACGTCATCGGCGTGTTTGACCCGGGCATTTTCTCCATCGGCGATACCATCACCGTTCCGGGGAAGAAGTTCAAATATTCCGGCATCCCCACCTTTGCCCCCGAGCATTTCTGCCGGGTATCCGCCAAGGACTCCATGAAGCGCAAGCAGTTCGTCAAGGGTACCGAGCAGATCGCCCAGGAGGGCGCCATCCAGATTTTCAAGGTTCCCGGCTCCGGTTACGAGGAAGTCATTGTAGGCGTCGTAGGTACGCTGCAATTTGACGTGTTCCAGTACCGCATGAAAAACGAGTACGGCGTGGATCTGCGGATGGATATGCTGCCCTACGAGGAGATCCGTCTCATCGACGAATACCCCGGCGACCTGTCCGACCTGAATCTCGGCTCCGACGCGGAGCTTCTGGAGGACTACCGCGGCCGCAGTCTGCTGGTATTCTCCAGCTTCTGGGCGATCGACTTCACCTGCCGCCGCAACCCCGGTCTGAAGGTCTCGGAGATCGTGGTGGCCGAGGGCTGATTTTCGTACCTTACGTTGGGAGGGAATGGTGTGAAACCGTGGCAGCATTTCAAGACCATAACCAAGCACCGCTGGCTGGTGATGCTGGGCTGCTTCCGGGTGGGGCTGTACCGTCAGGGGCTGACCCACGACCTGAGCAAATACTCCCCCACGGAATTCTGGACGGGGGCGCGGTACTATCAGGGCAACCGCAGTCCCAACGCCGCCGAGCGGGAGGACAAGGGCTACAGCGAGGCGTGGATGCACCACAAGGGGCGCAACCGCCACCACTACGAATACTGGACGGACATGAACCGGGAGACGAAGTGCTACGAGCCTGTCCCCATGCCCCGGCGGTACTTCGTGGAGATGGTGATGGATCGCCGTGCGGCCTGCATGACCTATCAGGGCAAAGCATACCGGGACGATTCCGCCCTGCAATACTTTGAGCGCAGCCGGGAAAAGGATTTGATGCACCCGGAAACCAGCCGCCAGCTCCGCTTCATTCTGGGGATGCTGGCCGAGAAGGGCGAAGCGGAGACCTTCTCCTATCTGCGCAGGTCTGTGCTGAAAGGAAAGCCCTTCCCATGGGAGGAAGCGCAGGACAGCCTTATGCGCAAATAAAAAGAAAACAGGAGCTGACCGGCGTTACCCGTCCGGTTGGCTCCTGTTTATTGCATTTTCCACGCGATCATACTATTTCTCGATAAAATGGTTAACACCATTTTATCCTGCGAAGGATTCGCAGGCCGCCGGTGGCGGCGAGAAATGTATGGACTTACGTTTTTTGCGGCTA
>ERZ827150.3862-NODE-3862-length-13891-cov-9.534475_pt1 | contig 13891 bp, 11 predicted proteins | sample MGYA00519779_ERZ827150 | MGnify/ENA primary metagenome ERZ827150 (study PRJEB31778, sample SAMEA3449267) | human gut metagenome | biome: human gut; feature: human-associated habitat; material: faeces | place: United Kingdom | collected 2010/2012 ...
TCCATAGATAAAATTTTTAGTCCTATATATTTTTTTAATTTTACTAATTATATTAATTTCATCAAAAATAGGATTTGATCTTTTGTAAAAACAAATCCTATTTTCAACTTATATAATATTAAATTAGTTAAATAGTCATACTAATTTTATAAATTCTGTATTTTTATAATTTATTTCCATAATTCATCTGCAACTTTTTTCCAGTCCTCTGAGTATTCTACGCATTTTCCACATAAGTGTTCAACTGATTCTGGTGACATAAGATCTGTTGACTTAGCTCCTGTCTTTTTAACAATTTCTTGTAAACATTCAGGATTTTCTAACATAGGACAAGGTCTTAAATGATTCTTATTAAAAGGTTGTCCTTCCCTATAAGCCATAAAAATAGGTTGCTTTAAGCATTCTAAAAGACTCTTATCATGTATATTAGCATTAGAATAATGAATAAATACACATGGTTCCACATCTCCATTAGGATTTATATGACAATAACATCTTCCTCCAGCTATGCATCCACCTACGAATTCTCCATCATTTTGGAAATCCATAGCAAATATAGGTTTTCCACCTTCCATTGAACGAATTTCTCTTACTCTCTTATACATATATTTTCTTTGTTCACTTGTTGGTAATAAGTCTATGGCAGCATCATTTCCAACAGGCATATAGTGGAAATACCAAGTGAATCTACATCCTTTTTCAATAATTAAGTCTAAGAACTCATCTGATGTCACTACATCTATGTTTTTTCTAGTATAACATATAGATGTTCCAAATATTAGTCCATATTCTCTTAATAAATCCATACTTTGCATTACCTTATTAAAAATTCCATTTCCCCTTCTACCATCATTAACTTCCTCAAATCCTTCAAGGCTAATAGATAATGATAGATTCCCAACTCTAACCATTTCCTCGCAAAGTTCTTTATCTACTAATGTACCATTAGTGAAAGCATGAAAAGCACAATCATTATGCTTTTCACATAACTTAATTAAATCTTTTTTCCTAATTAATGGTTCTCCTCCAGTATACATATAAAAATAAATACCAAGTTCTTTTCCTTGAGTTATAATACTATCTAAATCCTCAAAGCTTAAATTTAACTTATGTCCATATTCTGCTGCCCAACAACCTGTACACTTTAAATTACAAGCACTAGTGGGGTCCATAAGTATAATCCATGGTATATTACAATTATATTTCTTTTGCAATTCTAATGTTTTTTTATACCCACTAAATCCAGCTTCAAATCCTAAATTTAAAGCTGTCATTTTTATTACATGTGGATCTAATTCATTTAGTGCTCTGTCTAAATATTTCATCCACTTTCCATCAGGATTTTTTATAAGATTTCTAGCTTTATCAAAAGCCTCCTTACTAAAAGTCCCATCTAAAAACTGTTCTAATATATCTACTAATTTCAATAAATTTTTTTCTTTATCTTTATTTACATATTTCAATATACCATCTATAGTTGTTCCCAAAGCCTTTCTAGTTGCTGCATGAGTTAATCTCATATATTTCCCTCCTTTTATACGAAAAAAAAAGTTATTTTATCTAATTTTATACTATTTTTAAACTAAACTCTATAATAAGATATATTTTTTTGTATTTTTTACATATTTTTGATTTCAGTTGAAACCTTTGTTATGTAATAATTCTGTATGTGGAAGATATTATATTATAATTGTTATATGTTATTAAATATGTATCAGCACATAAATACTATCATATAATAATGGCATAATAATCTTTCTCTAGGAGGAAACTAATGTATTATTCTACCCCTAACTTTATTCCTCAAAATTATTTTAGAATTCACGAAATGGAAAATTCATATAAAACTATAGATGAAGCATTGGCATTAGTAAAAGAAGCCATTCAGGGTGAAAGAGAAGATGAACTTTTTTATGATTATCTTCTTTCTTTAACTCCTACTAAAGAAGAAAATGATATCATAACCAGCATCAGAGATGATGAAAGAAAGCACAATAAATACTTTAAAGAAATATATTCTTTTTACACAGGTAAGATAGCACCATCGCAAAGTAACGTTACTTTTGAAAAACCACAGTCCTATATTGAAGGCATTAAAAAATCTAAATTAGGTGAACTTGCTGCAGTAGAAAAATATAGAGATATAATAGCAGGTATTCCTGATAGATATCATAGGGATATGGTATTTGAAATACTTACAGATGAATTAAAACATTCTCATAAATATGACTATATTCTTTATCTAAACTTAGAAAATAAACTTCAAAATGGAAATGCAAATATGAGTTTTCCGTCTAAAAGCAATTTTACAGTTGCTGAAGCTACACAAATTGCCAAGGAGCTTAGCATTGATTTCAAAAATGAAAAGTTTGATATTGAACAATTTAGAATGGGACTAGATGTAGAATTAGAACATGGCAGAAGATCACCCCTTACAAACGTAACTAACGATAATCCTATTCTAACTGGTAAAATAGCCTTAGCTCATTTAAAAGAGTTTCCTGACTATTATACTAGACTTAAAAAACTTGAAAAAGAAGCAAAAGCCTATTGGTCAACTCAAAAACCTTTATTGTAGATATAAATTACACCTCCTATCCAGTCCATAAATTTATTTAGTGGCATATTAAAATCCCCTTAGATAACCTGACTTTCACCATTAAGTTATTGCCCTTGCTTATCACACCTAAAAAAGAGGATTCCTGTTATTAGGCATATACTCATGCCCAGCCTCAAAAATCCTTTATTTTAATTATTTTTTATTGAAGATATTATCCATAGAAAATAAAGTATTATATCTTCAATTTTCTTTAAAATTATATTTTTAGCACAATCAACTCTTTTTCCTATGATACTAGCTGAAGTATGTGAGAAATAAATTATACCTAAACATGTATTTAAATCTACTATTTTAGATACCTCGTCCCCTTGTTTATAAAATAATTTTATCCCTTGAAAACCTTCAATAGCGCTTAAAGAATTCATTTCAGAATCAGATGCTTCAAATATCTAGCAGCAAAAAATGGTCGTTGAATGAAAAACTAACTTCCGTTTTAGCGTAAGCTATTGTAACTGCAAGAGTAAAGTCGGTTTTTATATATAAATTTAGTAGTAAAAATACTTAAATTAAGCTATAATTTTTATAAGATAATCATTTTTTAGGGTTTTTAAGCATGATTAATAAGCCTACGGAATCGTGCTTGCAAAACTAAGTGACCTTTGCTTTATTTTTGCATGATTAAGTTCCGTTGATACTTGCCCTAGATTTTTGATATCTTATTTTTTTAAAAGTGCAGGTTTTAGATGTATTTCATCTGCTGGGATATATTTTAATGATAGTTTATCTAGTAGTGAATTATCTAGTAACATTTGGGCTAATTTAAATGGTGTATTTCCATTTAAACTAGCTCTTGCTGCATTATTAATATGATTCATCATTAAGGTAATATCTTCTTGAGTACGATCATTTAAAGAAGTTCCTTTTGGTATTATATACCTTATGTATTCGTGATTCTTTTCTACGTAAGGCTTCTGATAAGAAGCCATGGGATTGCAGTAGAATACTTTAGTTCTTTGATTCCCTTCGGTATCTAATTCTAATGATTCAGGATCTTTAAATTCGGATCCGTTATCTGTTAAAATAACAGGAAAGTATTGCTTAAATAATTCATGTCCTAATACCTCATATAGCTTATCTATAGCTTCTCTTACAGCTAATTCGCTACAACTATCAATAATAAAAGCTATCATTAATGAACAACTCCTAAAAATAAAAGTTAGAAGAACTTTGTCACTACGTGTGCCGTGGACAGTATCCATTTCTACTATTGGAGTATTTGGATTCTCTTCAATGAATTTAATAAAGTCACTATAAGTTCTTCCAATTCTATAATTAAAATCTTTAGTCACAGAAGTTGTAGATTTCTTTCTAGGTTTATACTTAACTTTTCTAGGTAAATCAATATTTCTAGCAGTGAAAGCATTTTTATCAAAATAATTATATAAGGTTCTTTCAGAACATTTTATTTCTTTCCTATGATGCGTGAAAATATGGAATAAAGATTGACCTTTTAAAACTAGTGGAGATATTATATCATCCATCTTTTTTAATTCCGTTGAAGTTATATTAAGACCTTCTCTAGATGACTTTAAAAGCTCTTTATACTTTGTATCAGCTACTCTAGCTTTATAGTATTGTTTTTCAGCCGTACACGTAGTAGCTGTGCTACATCCGTTACAAACATATGGGTAACGGCTAAGCTTAGAACATTTCTTAGTTGAATATTCATTACAAGACCTATAACAATTTATAAATCTACATTTCTTACATTGCTTGCCACAGCTAGTATTACACAAGTTAGTCTTAGTGCAACTTTTTCGATGTTGACACGGCTGGATATCATTTTGTTTTAGTCTATTTACTTTAAGAAATCTATTTCGTTTAATTTCTTTAGAAATTGTAGTAGAATCTTTTCCAACTCTTTCAGCAATTTCTTTCAGTGTATAATTTTGATCTAACCCATATTCAATTATAAGACGTTCCTCAATTCTAAGGTGTTTTCCTTTGCATAATTTACTATTTGACATAATTAATCCTCCTAATATGCTCAGGACAAATATCAAATTAATTATATCAGACACTTTGCAAAACTAACTTCTGTTTAAGTAAAAAAACGGAAATTAGTTTTTCAATTTACAAATTTACAATAAAGTGAAAAACTAATTTCTATTTAAGGAAAAAAACAGAAATTATTGTTTGAATTTACAAATTTACTAAAATATATTGCAAAATATTTAAATATATTGTAAAATTAGCTAAAATCATTAATATATGTTTTGATTATTTTTCTTTTAAAAAGACTGTAGGAAATCAAAAAATTTTCTATATCTTTTAACTTAAAAGATTAATATTCAGATAAAAAATTACATAGAGGGGTGAAATAATGTATAAATTAATAGCTACATTTGGAGTTTCAGGTACTACTGCAACAGCTATTGCAGCTGTAATAACAAAAGCTGCTGCTGCTGGTGGTTGGAGTACTATAAAACTAGTTGGAGCTCTTGCATTTACTGGAATTGGTGCAATAATTGCTGCTGGAGTTTTAGCTGTCGGATTCTCTTATATAAGTAAGCTTATATTAAAAGGTGACGGCGCTTTGACGCAATGGTAAAATATAATCAATTTATTATTAAAACCCAAATTATTATATTTGGGTTTTAATAATTTAATTGGCTATTTATTTATATTATAATTATAGGAGTTAATTATGATAATTATTAATTTAATAAATATACTTAAGCTAGAATTTAAAGCTTTTTTTAGACAATACTTTAAAAGTATTCATATAAGTGATGCTTCATTTATAATAGGATTTTGTTTTTTGTGTATAGTTAGTTGTGGATTTTATTTAGTAAGTTTATTTAAATTAGACGAGCAGCTTGTACATAATTTATTTACAATATTAACAATAATTATTTCATTTAATCTTGAAAGAGATAATAAACTATTCCAAATGCTTTATAGTAAAAAATTCAAATATTCTAAAGTATTACCAATAGAAGAGAAATATCTATATTATATCAAAATATTTAAATATGAATTTCTAAAATTTATAGACTTTGGATATTTATTAATTATTATAAATTTTAATTTATTACTATTTAAATATAACTTAAAAAATATTTTAGTACATTTAATAATTAATATATTAGTATTTTTTATATTAAGTGATATAAAACAAATGCTAAATTTACATAAATATAATAAAGTTTCATTTAACTACATAAACATAATTATAAAGTCAACTTTTACAGGGATTTTAATGTCAATAATTTATTTACTCTTTATTAATTTTTTACTTAATAAAGAGATTATTTATATTCCAAACTACTTGCTAACAAATTTTGCCACCTTTAAGACAATACTTATATGTGTAATCATCTTAATTACTATATTAAATTTAAAATTTTTAATATATAAAAAAATTAGTAATTTACAATATAATATTAAAAATACAACTCCTTATAAATTTAATTATAAAAAATCAAAATTTATTAATGTTATAATACAAAAAGATATCTTATTTATACTACGAAATAATAATATTAAATTAAAAATAATTGAAAATATATTAAAGTATAACATTTCAATTACTAGTTTTTTAATTTTATCTAAACTTTATAATGGAACAGATTTTTTCTTACTAAATAAAACTTATATATTAGGATTTACTTTTAGTATAATTTTTATGTATGATTCACTCCTATCTGATATTACATCTATTGGAAATGAAGGAAGAATGATAAAAAAATATATATTAAGTGATTATAAAATTTCTAAACTTTTAAAGTTAAAAATTAAATTAAACAGTACAATCACTTCTTTTTTGTCAATATTTTCCTTAACAATAATAGAATTTATATTAAAATTTAATTTTATAGAATTTATAGGCTTGATAGTATTAACTGTAAGCTTTAGCATTTGTATATCTCATATGAATATATTTTATAAAGCCTATAATTCTTATTATGAAAATTCGTTAACCACAATAAATAAAGTTTCAATGTATAAATCTTTGATTATAAATTTCTTACTAATATATCTCTTTGGTATAAATTTTTTGATAATCGACAATTTTTTTAATATCGATAATTCAATTATAATTATAGCAATTGAAGTTATGATAATAAGTTATATATTAATTTATATATATAGAAAAAAAATAAATTCTAATAAAAAGGAGTTTTATGGTGAATATTCCGATATACAAAAATAAAAACATAATAATATCTTGGGCAATAACCCTTATTTTATTTATATTATTTATATTTATAGGATATAAAACAGTACCTAGTGACACATCAAATATAGATTCTAATATTATTAATTATAAAATCAGTGAAATCTTTTTAAATAATAGCAAAATCACATTATATAATTACATTGGAATATTAAGTTTAGGTAGCTTTAATTTATTTAACCTTATTAATAATGGACTGATAATAGGACATGTTTTAAAATTTGGTATTGGAGAATTTGGATTGCTTACAAGCATTTTAAAATTACTTCCTCATGCTATTTTTGAAATTCCCGCTATTATAATAAGTATATCTGTTGGTTTTTTACCAATTATTGTATTAATTTCAAAATCAAAAAAACATCATGATACTACTAACTTTAAATATTATTGTAAATATATATTCTATTCTTTTTTATTTGTAACATTTCTAAATTTTATAGCTGCAATTGTAGAGTCTACAATCTCTATGAAATTTTAAAAATTAATATCAAAGGAGAGTTTTAATTATGGAAATAAAAATATCTAAATTAAATATAAAAAAATTTTTTTTTAACAATAAACTAATATTTTTATTTTTATTTATATCTATACTATTATATTCTAATGCATACTCTAATTCATTAACTCCATTAGAGATACTATTAAGCAATTTAGTAGATGCTTCTTCTAAAGATTTAGAGTTACTACTTGGAATAATAAATGTATTTAAAAGCACATCGGTTCAAGTTTCTATTAACTTAACTACTATAATTTTATCAATTTATCTTATTAGTTTATTATTATTAATTACAACAAAAATAGATATAAAACTAAGTAAAAAATCTTATAAAATTTATTATTATGAAATAGTAGATGCTTATTTTAAAAGTTTATATATAATCATTGCTGATTTTTTATTTAAAGCAATTTATATATATTTTTTTAAATCATATGAACTTAACATTTTAAGTGCATCATATGGACTTATTATAAATTTCATTCAATGTTTTTTAATTTTCAACTCTTTGAACCATAAAAAAAATAAACTTATTTTTACAAAAGTTTTATATATACTGTCAATTATTGCATTGTTTGCATTTCAATTATTCGTATTAATATAATATTATAAATTAGGAGGAATTCAATGAAATTCAAACTAAATGTCGAAAAAGTTACAAAATATATAGATAAAAAGTTGATTCTTAATAATATAGATTTTTCATTATCTGAAAATGAAATCAATTTTTTAATCGGTCCAAATGGTGCAGGTAAAACTACATTTATAAACATATTACTTGGACTTCTAAATAAGGATAAAGGGGAAATTTATCTAAATGGGGAAGAAATTAATATTCCTTATACAAAAAATATCAAAAAAAAATTTGCATACATTCCTGATGAGCCAATACTTTTAGATTGGTTAACAGGTTATGAAAATCTTGTATATATGAGTGAAATATATAATAATAAAATAAACTTAAAAAATTTTTTTAATATTTTATCTGAATTTGATTTGTTAAAACATAAAGATAAACTAGTTAAAGATTATTCTAGGGGTATGAAACAAAGATTGAGCATTTGTTGTTTAAAAATATATTCTCCTGAAATATTAATTTTAGATGAGCCAACAATCGGCTTAGATATACTATCAATTCAATATTTAAAAAATATGTTATTGAATTTAAAAAATGAAGGAAAAACAATATTAATAACAACTCATGATATAAATTTCTGTCAACAACTTGCTGATAAAATAACAGTTATTAATAATGGAACTATTGTAAAAGATAATTATATTTCAGACTTTTTAAATGGATATACTAATATAGAAGACGCTATATTAGATATAGTTAGTTAAAGTCTTTATATAAACTCTTTTAATAAAAATCTATACTCTATATAACTTAAATATGTGTATTATACTTATTAGGAGGTAAAAAGTTGAATAAAAAAATTATAAATAAGAAGAATATTTTATTTGTAGTAGGTGGTTTATTTTTTTTTATTGGATTATTAATATCTAGTAAAATATCACTTGGAATATTAATTGGTATACTTGGAGGTGTACTTATGGGTCTAAGTATTTCTATAAAATAAATCTTAAAATCTAGAATTATTTCTCTAAAATAATCTTTAGTGAAATATCCAATAATTAATTTTTGAAGGGATAGTCATGTACATTTTATATTCGGCATTTATAATTTTTATTTTTATAAGTGTTATTATTTTAGTTGTTAATTTAATTAAACTTTTAAAATATAAAGTTAATTATTATAAAAGAGTGAGTCAATGTGATGAGTGTAATAGAAAAATTGATGAAATATTATTATATTTAAAAAAAGATAATATGTAGCTAAAAAGGGTTATGTCTTGTTTAAGATATAACCCTTTTTATTTTTAGGAGATTTTGATCTAACCCATATTCAATTATAAGACGATACTCAATTCTAAGGTGTTTTCCTTTGCATAATTTATAATTTGACATAATTAATCCTCCTAATATGCTAAGGACAAATATCAAATTAATTATATCAGACACTTTGTAAAACTAACTTCTGTTTAAGTAAAAAAACGGAAATTACTTTTTCAATTTAGAAACAAAAGAATATCTTATTGAAAAATATGTAAAATATGTTATAATAAAAAATGTGCATTAATGAGGAATATTATGAAAAGGAAAGGTTTTGTAAGTTTTATATTATCAGCTATACTATTAATATCTAACTCTATCTCTGTATTTGCTGATACTAAAGATAACAAAGTAGAATATAGTGTTGAACAAATTAAAAAAGAAATTGTTAACTATCTAAATGAGAATATTGACAATGGTAATTCAAATATTGAAGAATTAATAAATAATTTTTACGAAAATAAAGATCAAGATGCATTAACTTTAATGTATAAAAAAGTTAATCAAAAAGCAAAAGTTGAATCTACAAGTTACACATTAAAAAATGAAATAAAACTAAAATTTTATACTGATGGTACGTTTTCTATTGCAAATTCATCTGATGTAAATCAATTAATGACCAGATCTATAAATTGGGATACTGGAAGATACACAATATCTGAAACAAGATATGGATGGTTTGGATTGAAGTTGTATACAATACACAGTGAAGGAAGATTTACTTTTGATAATGGCGTTTTAAATGCTTATGTTTATAGTGGAGACTACACTAAACATTTCGCTGGAGGATTTTTCAATATTAGAAATAAAACTACTGATTCCTATACTCAACAAGTAAGTGGCCCAACATATAGAGGTGAATTTTCTACTAAATATGAAATTTCCTTAGGTTTAACTATTAAAGGAATAGGCTATGAAACAGTTGATATTGCAAAAGCATATGCCTATGCAAATGTTAATATATCTGTTCCACTACCTGAAATATAATCTGCTTTTTTATTTACTCCACCAATACTAATATCTAATTGCCCATTACCAATCATAAATATATTTTGATTAGTTTTTAATTTAAAGATAATTTGATCATTTGGTTGAATATTCTCTTCAATATTACTTTCTGCTTTTTTAACTTCTTTTGTAATATTTTCTATATAAGAAATATCAAATCTCTTACCTTCTTCAATCATTTCTTTAATATTGAATGTTGAATACTTAATATCTCCATTGTATTCAAAAAGTACTCCTACTTTTTCTGAATCCAATTGCACTAAGCTAGAATATGCAAATCTTTTAGGCTCATAAATTTTACTTGAAACCCATTTAATACTATCATCTGGTTGAACCTCTCCAACACGTAGTGCTCCCTTCATTCTCATGTTTCTTGTTCTGAAATCACTATCTTCAGCATCTGGATTTCCTGTAGGATTTGAAAGAACAATATATTCTTTTCCATCAATTTCCATATGAATAACTGACAAGTTTACATAAGGTTCAGGAAGTTTTGAATCAATCAATACATCTTCCCATGTTTCACCATAGTCTGTACTTTTAGCAATCATAATATTCTTTCCAGTATTACGCATAAATTGTAATAGATGTCCATTATTTAATTGAACAATTTGACTTTCTGATAACTCTGTAACAGCTGTATTAAAACTTCTAGAGTTTGTTTGCTTACCATCTCCATATATTCTACCATCGTTAGGTGATTCCCCTCTATGCCATGTTAAGCCACCATCATCACTATAAATATTTGCACTACTTGCCCTTCCTAATCCACCAGCAGTTATATTTTGTTGATTAGTATAATATATTGGAAAAACTAATCTCTTTATATCCTCTCCATTATCATTTTTTGCATCTACTTCAATCCCAGGAGCTGCTCCAGTACCAATGAATCCCATCCAATCTTCTTTTACACTTGCAGTTACATCAACTGGCTTAGACCATGTTTGCCCTTGGTCTTCACTTGTAAATAACCATAAGAAGTTTGTCATATATGTAAATAAAGGAGCAGTCCTTGATCCTTCTATTGTAATTCCATTTTTACCTCTACCACTTCTTAAATAAATATTTCCTAAAAGCTCATCTTCTCCTCCATCAACTTTTCTATATAAATCGCCTTTAGTGCTAAAAGCAGTTGCAAATTCTCCTTCAGAAACATACATATTTGTTTCATTACCATCCTTATCATAAACAATTCCATTTTCTCTTACTGTGTACTTATTATTATTAAAATCATATAGATTTAAATAATACTTACCATCAATAAGCTCATGTCCTGATCCAGGAAGTGAATTAACCGATCCTCTAGATTCAGGGAATACATCCACTAATAAATATAACTTCCCATTACTATCTGAAATTAAAATAGGATCAATTGAAAATGCCGATTGTGCTGCATTTGTATTCCAATCAGTATAAAGGTACTTATCAGTAAAATATGGTTGAGTTGGCATATCCAAAACAGTTATATTTTCACTCCATGTTTTTCCATCATCATTACTAACTCTAACAACTGTTGAAATATCTCCCCAGTCATTATAATGCATCTTACGTGCATCTGATGTAGCTACTAAAGTTCCTTGCGGTGTTTTTACTATTGATGGAATTCTATATTCAAATATATCTTCATCAAACTTATCCCACATAGAAAGTTTTTCTCCTTCATTAGCACGACTAGTTGCTTCATGAAGCTTTAATATTTCAGATTTAGATAATACATTATTATCAATAATTACTTTATCCATGGCACCTTCAAAACCACCATATTGCCATTGATCCCCACGAATCCAACCACCTAAAGTGATATTGTTTACACTATTTTTCCATGAAGCATCTGATAGTAATCCGCTAAAATCAGTTTCTCCATACAAATCACCATCAAGATAAACTTGCATAAAATTACCATCAAATACATAACTTACTGTATGCCAGTCAGCATTGCTTATTAAATTAAATCCTGATCCTACTTGACGTAAATAATCTCTTTGTCCATTTTTATTTCTTACTTCAACACCAATTTTATTATCCTTTGTTCTTAAATAGAATGAAGCATACTCTAATTGTGCATCTTTATTTCCAATAGTCATAAAATGCATCAAACTATTTGTACGAACAATTCTTTCATCTTCATTTAAGCTATATCTAAAAGTAATAGTTCCCTTGCCCATAGACATAACTTCTTGAATCTTATCCTGTAAATCTGTACTTGCATCTATTGCCTTATCCCTAGTACCATCTAATTCAATATTATCAGCTTCTGCAATGACAGTTTCTACTTGATCTACATAAATTGGAGTTTCATTTATGAAATCATTAGGAATATCAATGTAATAAGTACGACGATTCTCTTCTGATACTGTATCATCATTTGAATTTGTGAATACAACAGAATATTTATCTCTTGAACCTACAATATCATTAGGACTTAACCATGACCATCCTTCTGGAAGATTAACAGTTGATAGTAAGTCTCCAGCGTTTCCTACTAAGCCACCATTAGGTAATACTGTTAAAGTTGCTGTTTCACGAGCAAGTTTAGCAGAAGGACTAACCCATCCATTTAAATTAGCATTTTTAGGCATAGCAGTATAATGGATATTATATACACCAGGTTTTAATAGTTTTAAACTTGCAGAATCTGCTGCATTTTTAACTTGGATAGTAACTTCATTACGTCCACCAGCTGCTCCACCATTTACAAACATCTGCTCATTTTCAACTGTAAAATCAATAATATGATTATCTAAATTTACTTCAACATTTTCTAATAAATCAGGTTGTTGTCCTTCTATCATTGTTATATTATTAACACCTGATAAAACTGGCTGATCAGCATAATATGCTTCACTTGCAGCCTTTTGTTCATCATTTTGTACATAACGCACCCAATCTATAGCAAATTCTTGTCCTGCTAAATAATCTCCTGCATCTCCTGCCCAATTTCCTCCAGTAGCTAGATTGAATTGGATATATTGTGGTCTATTTAAGCTCTTAGCTGCAGCTTTTAATCTAGCATCATTTACCGGATCTGTTGGATCTGAAAAATACATTATATTGTAAACAACACCATCTACATACCACTCAATCTTTTCAGGAGTCCAATTTATTCCAAAAACGTGATAATCATCAAAAAAATCTTCATTAATTGTTATATTACCACCTAATTGAGTTGGTGAATAGCTACCATCTTTATCAACATCTCCATTTACATAGTAAAAATGTGGAGTACCATATGCTATTTTATTACTATTACCTTCTTTACCAATTTCTCCCTTTAATAATTCAGCATCAGTTGGTGCACCAATAATTTCCATGATATCAATTTCTCCTACTGATGGCCAATCATAACCTTGATTAGTATTAATTCTACCATCCATATGAAAATCTGCTCCCAAAGTCCAAAAAGCTGGAAAAATTCCTTTCCCTTTAGGTAATTTCATCTTTGCTTCTATTCTTCCATAAAGGAATTCTTGTTTTCCTTGAGTTCTAACACTACCAGAATTATATTTAACTAATCTTGCATTATTATTATGCTTTTTAGTATTTCTATATTGATCTTCTTCAGGACGATCAGTAACTTTTAAAACTAAATTACCATCCCTCATAAAAACGTTTTCTTTGCTGCTACTATAATGTTGTTGCTCATTTCCACGGATATTTCCAAGTTCATATCCCCATATATCTTGATCTAACACAT
>ERZ827150.3866-NODE-3866-length-13882-cov-5.000289_pt1 | contig 13882 bp, 14 predicted proteins | sample MGYA00519779_ERZ827150 | MGnify/ENA primary metagenome ERZ827150 (study PRJEB31778, sample SAMEA3449267) | human gut metagenome | biome: human gut; feature: human-associated habitat; material: faeces | place: United Kingdom | collected 2010/2012 ...
TGCGCATCTTCCCGTTTGGGGAAGAAAGGTCATGGATCAGTTCTTCCTCAAACGGGAAGATGCGCACCAGCTTATAAACATCGCAGGGGATGCCCTCTTTGGCCAGCAGCTCTGCGGCAGCGAGAACATCTTCCACCTCATCGGCGTAGCTCACCAGTGCGGTCTTTGCACCCGGTGTGAAAATGAGTTTATCGTATTCCTTGCCCGAGCAGCCGTATTTTGCCAGAGCTTTGCTCTCTCCGCCGCGGGGGTAACGGATGGCCCGAGGCCCCTGCATCTCATGGCTCAGCAGGATGGGAAGCCAATGCCGCAGTTCTTCGTAGTTTGAAGGCGAATAGATAGGCATTCCGGTCTGGCTGAGAAAAGCCGGGTCGTAGATGCCCTGATGCGTCTCACCGTCTCCGGGGACGAAACCTGCACGGTCCACCGCGAAGACGACATTTTCATGCAGAAGGTTGACGTCATGGATGATTTGGTCGTAGCTGCGCTGCAGGAAGGTCGAATAAATGCAGACCACCGGCAGCATCCCCTTGCTGGCCAGACCAGCTGCAAAGGTCACGGCATGCTGTTCGGCCATGCCGACATCGAAGAAGCGTTCCGGATGGGCATGACTGAAAAACTGCAGACCTGTGCCGTATTTCATGGCGGCAGTAATGGCACAGAGGGTCTTGTCGGTGTTTCCGGCGGCGCTGAGCGTCCGGCCAAAGGCATTTGAAAACGACTCGGCCGGAGCGACCTCGGGGTCAGGGATGCCGGTCAGGTCGAACTTGGAAACGCCATGGTAATTGCCGGGGTTCGACTCAGCGGGCGCATGGGGCGGTCCACCACGCGGCTGGTGAGGATGGCACGCTCACCGGGGCGGCCCTCACGGCGCATAAAGCTGCCGGGGATGCGGCCTGCGGCGTAGAGCTTTTCCTCATACTCCACGTTCAGGGGGAAGAAATCCACACCTTCGCGGGGCTTGGGGCTCATCACAACGTTGCACAGCACGCAGGTCTCGCCGTAGCGGATCAGGGCGCTTGCGTTGGACAGGCCGCACATCTTGCCCATCTCGACCTTGAACGGACGGCCAGCCAGCGTGGTCTCGTAGACCTTGAAGTTTTCAAAGGTCTCTTTGCGGGAACCAAATTCAATTGCCATTTGGTTTTGCCTCCTTTGTCCTTTTGCGGTTTATCTTCTTATCTTCCAAAAGGCAGCGGCCAGCGCATCATAGCAATAAAGCCAACGCCCGTGCCTTTTACAGCACAGGCGCTCGATTTACTGCTGCAACGCGCAGCAGCGGCCTGTTGTTCCTCAAAAAAGAGCAAAGGGCAGGCACCACAATGCGGTACCTGCCCTCTGTTTTCTATTACTTACGCAGACCCAGGGTTGCGATCAGAGCACGGTAACGCTCGATGTCCTTCTTCTGGAGGTAGGCCAGCAGATTGCGGCGGCGGCCAACCATCTTCATCAGACCACGGCGGCTGTGGTGATCGTTAGGGTTCTTCTTCAGGTGCTCGTTCAGCTCGTTGATGTGAGCGGTCAGCAGAGCGACCTGAACCTCGGGGGAGCCAGTGTCCTTCTCGGTCAGAGCGACTTTGGCCATAACTTCCTGCTTGTTCATAGTAACAGTACCTCTTTATAAAATTTTATTTGCCGTCGGCACAGAATGCGGGAAAACGGTACTCCCAAATGGGCATACTCCCAGCCCCGTGCCGCGGTAACATGGCTAGTATAACAGAAATCCGTGCAAAAAGCAAGAAAAATATTACTATGCTTTTGCAAAATAGGCCTTGGCGCGCCGGGCTGCATGGTCGATGCAGGCCTTCAGCTCGTCCAGGGTATCAAACTTTTTACTGGGACTCAGGTAGGCGTAGAACTCCACCACCGGGTCGGTGCCGTAGAGGTCGCCGGAAAAATCCGGGATAAAGGTCTCACAGGTCACCTTGGTCTCATCCGAATTGACAGTGGGCCGGGTCCCCAGGCCGGTGGCCGAGGGATACCAGGTATCACCGATCCGGGTACGGGTGATGTAGATGCCGTAGCGGGGCATCTGGAAGCCCGCCGGGTAGATCTGGTTGATGGTGGGCACACCCAGCGTGTGGCCCAGACCTGCCCCGTGCTGCACCGCGAAGCGGATGGCATAGGGCATCCCCAGCATGGCGTTGGCGGCAGGCACATCGCCGCCCTCCAATGCCGTGCGGATGCGGGTGGAGGACACCGGCTTTTCCTCAAACTGTGCCATGGGCACCACCACGACTTCCACCCCCAGCGGGGCGCAGAGCTCCTTCAGCAGCTCGGGGGTCCCGGCGGCCTTGGCACCAAAGGTAAAGTTTTCGCCGCAGAACAACGCCTTGGCGTGGCAGTCCTGCACGATGCCGTACACGAACTGCTCCGGGGTCATGGCGCGGATCTCCTCAAACTCGGGGCAGAGGTAATACTCCACACCCAGGCTTGCGATCAGGGCATGCTTATCCTCGGTGGAGAGCAGACGGCGGCCCTTCATTTTGCTGTCAGCGGGCAGCTTGAAGGTGAACACCGCCGGGGCAGCGCCGTGGGCCTTTGCCCACTCCACTGCTCCCTCAATGACGGCACGGTGGCCGATGTGGATGCCATCGAAGTAGCCCATGGCAACAGCAGTGCCGCCCTCATGTTCCAGCGCCAGCGGCGACAGAGATGAAACGATTTGCATTGGTCGTCAGTTCCTTTCCACGAACAGCTTTTCCACCTTGAGCACACCGTTCACCACATTGGCAAGACCCAGAAACTGCCCTCCGGCGTTCCGCACGCGGTAGCGGCCGTCGGCAGCGGGATAGCGGCTGGTGGGGCACCCGTTGTAGAGGTGCTGCTCCACCCGCTCGTCCGCCACCAGCAGCGGCAGGCTGGCGAACACGCTTTCCACCGGCAGCATCAGAGCCTGCAGGGCCTCCGGCCCCGCGTCCTTTGCCGCCTGGATCTCTTCCAGCGTGTGGGCATCGGCTTCGGAATACACCCCGGCGGCCACGCGGCGCAGGGCGCTCATGGTGCCCTTCTGGCCCATGGCTTCGGCGATCTCCTCCAGCAGCACCCGGATATAGGTGCCTTTGGAGCACTTTACGGTCAGGGCATACTCGTTTTCCGCAGGGCTGCCCTCGTACCGGATGTCCAAAATCTCGATCGGCCGGGCCTTGCGCTCCACAGTTTTGCCCTCGCGGGCCAGCTTATAGAGCGGCTGACCGTTGATCTTGACCGCCGAGTACATGGGCGGGGTCTGCATCCGGGGGCCGAGGAACTGCGGCAGAACGGCCAGCAGCTCCTGTTCCCCTGCCGTTACCGGGGCGGTCTCCAGCACAGTGCCGGTCACATCCCCGGTATCGGTGCGCTGGCCCAGCCTGAGAACAGCGCGGTAGGCCTTGGTGTGGTCGAGCTGCAGATCAACTGCCTTGCTGGCCCCGCCGCAGAACACCGGCAGAACACCGGTCGCCATGGGGTCCAGCGTACCGCTGTGGCCCAGTTTCCGGGTGCCCAGAATGCCCCGCAGCTTGGCAATGACATCAAAGCTGGTCCAATCGGTGGGCTTATCAACAATGAGGATCCCCTGCATCATGCTTCCTCCTGCGGTGCATCAAGAACAGCTTCCACCTCAGAGAGGATCGCGCTCTTGGCGTTGTCAAGGTTGCCCAGCAGCTCACAGCCCGCCGCACGGGTGTGGCCGCCGCCGCCCAGACGGCGGGCAATGGCACAGGCATCCACACCCTTGGCGGTGCGCACGCTGATGCGGTAGCTGCCGCCGGGCTGCTGGCGCAGGGTCAGGCCGACCTTCACGCCCTCAATGCTGATGGGCAGGCTGGTCAGCTCTTCCAGATCCGCAGGGTCTACCCTGCTCTGCTCGATCTCATCCCGGGTCAGGTAGATGAGGGCGCAGCGGCCATCCAGATGATATTCCAGATGGTTGCGGGCGATCCGCTCGGCTTCCATCCGCTCCCGGGACTTGGTGTCAAACAGCAGGGTGTTCAGCTCTTCCACATGGGCACCGGCCTCCATCAGCTTGGCAGCAGTGATGTGGGTGCTGGCCTTGGTGGAAGAGAACTTGAAGCAGCCGGTATCCGTGGACAGGCCGGTATACAGGCAATCGGCAATGTGGGGGGTGATCTCCACATGCATGGCACAGATCACCTCATACAGCAGCTCTGCCGCAGCGGCAGCGCTTCCGTCCAGCAGCGTGAACTCGGCGTAGCCGCTGTTGCCTGCATGGTGGTCGATGCACAGGTCCACATGGCGCGTGTACTGGGGAACGCCGTTGCCCTCGCCAAACAGCTGGACGCTGGCAACATCCACAGCCACCACGATCTGCGGCTCAAATTCGCCCTTGAACAGGCGGGGGTTGGTAAATGCGTACCGGCCGGGGATGGGGTCGGCGCAGAGCACGGCTGCGTGTTTTTCCAGTGCAAGCAGCGCATAGTAGAGCGCGCTGCCGCAGCCGACCGTATCACCATCCGGGTTTTTGTGGCACAGAATCAAGATGTTATCCGCAGCAAGCAGCTTTTCTGCCATCTGCTGTACATTCAGCTGTTCTGTCATCCCATGTTCCATCCTTTCCGCAAGGCTGATTATTCCTCGGTCTCTTCCGGCTGGCTGGTTTCCTCAGCGTCACCGTTCACGTTCAGCGTGCGGAGCAGCTCATTGATGTGGGCTGCGTAGGCGGCACCGTCGTCCTCCACAAAGATGAAGCGCGGAGCCTTCCGGATGTGCATCTTCTTGCTGACCTCGGTGCGCACATGGCCTGCGGCACGGTTCAGTGCCTCGATGGCGGGCTTGGGGCCGTCCTCGCGGCCCATCACGCTCACATAGACCTTTGCAACATCCAGGTCAGGTGTCACATCCAGACGGGTGACGGTCAGCAGACCGCCCTCCAGGCGGGGGTCCTTCAGCCGTCCGATGATGGCAATGACCTCACGCTTCATATCCTGCGCAAGACGGCCCATATTTTTTTGAGACATTTGGTTTCTCCTATCACAAAATAACCTCTCTGTCATCGCTGCGCGATGCCACCTCCCCTGTCAGGGGAGGCTTTGGCATTCCGCAACGTTTTCCTGCTAAATGGTATATGCTCTTCTCCGGGAGGGTTTTTTACGGATATTGGTAATTTGCCCTATGACCGACATCTGACGGAGCGTGCACAAGCGCTGCGCCGTGAGATGACTCCACAAGAGCGCAAACTTTGGTATCAATTTTTGCGGCAATATCCGGTTAAAGTATACCGACAGCGTGTAATTGACCATTTTATAGCAGATTTTTACTGTGCCAAAGCAAAATTGGTCATTGAACTTGACGGCTCACAGCATTATACTGAGCAGGGCAAATGCCGCGATGCAGAACGCACTGCAATTCTGGAAGCTTATGGCGTGCAGGTATTACGCTTCTCGAATCGGGATATCCGAGTTCATTTCGAGGGTGTATGCATGACCATACATCACACGGTTCTTGCACGCATGGATGAACTGGCTGATGCCATTACGGAGCCGTAGGCGATATGATCGAAAAGTTTCCCTTATGCCAAAGGCTCCCCTGTCAGGGGAGCTGTCGCCGCAGGCGACTGAGAGGTTTTCTTATTACGATTGCCTATTACACCCCTCCCCTGCCGGAGGGCAAAATCTAACAGAACAGGTGGACAATATCATGAGAGAGATTCAAATTGCACAAAACAAGACCCTCAAGCTGACCAATGTGCTGGCCCGCAAGATCGAGGCGGAAGAGTTTGCCAACCTCCAGATCGTTCTGACCCAGATGCAGAACTTTATGAAGAGCAACAACGCCCAGCCCATTGGCCCCATGATCCAGTGCGTCAAGATCCCCGGCGGCCCCAACCCCCAGCCGGAAGTCTACATGATGCAGCAGACCACCCAGCTCATCCCCCGCATGGAGCCGGGCTACACCCAGGACGCTGTTCTCCGCGTGCGCGGCTGCCTGTACGCCCACTACACCGGCCCCATGAGCCAGAGCGGCCTCGCCAGCCAGAAGCTGAATATCTTTGCCTTTGAAAACGAGCTGGAGCTCAACGGCAATGTCTACACCATCTTTGTCAACCAGGACGACGATGACGCGGTTGTTGACGTTTTTATGGAGACCAAGTAATATGACGAACACCACCCATATCTATAATCTCGACGAGCTGCAGGACCGCCGCATCATGATGGACAAGAAGCTGCCGCCCTACGGCTACGCGCTCATCATCCTGACGGGCTTCCTCATGGTGTACCTGCTGCTGTGGAGCACCAAGAACTACCGCACTTACGTCAGCCAGTCCACCGGCACGGTGCAGGCTGCCAACAAGACCTACATCATGTCCAGCTACTCCGGCGCCATCACCGAGCTGAACGTCTCCGAGGGCAGCTATGTCAACGAGGGCGACCTCATTGCCCACATCAAGAGCACCGACCTGGACATTCAGACCGAGAGCTACGAGAACCAGCTGGCCCTCTACAAAAAGCAGAAGAGCCAGTACGAGAAGCTGGTCAAGTCCATCCAGGACGACAAGAACTACTTCAGCGAGACGGACATTGACGACCAGCCCTACTACTACCAGTACGAGACCTACAAGAGCCAGGTGGCACAGAACACGTTCGACGCGGCCCCCTACCAGGCGGCCGGTTACTCGGACGAGCAGATCAAGACCCTGATGGAGCAGAACCAGAGCACCATTGAGAACCTGTACTACTCCACCCTGCAGAGCATTTCTGCCAACCTGACCTCCATCCAGAGCAATATCGACTCCATCCAGTCCCAGCTGGATGCCCTGAACACGGGCGCGAACGATTATTACATCTATGCCCCCACCTCCGGCGTCATCCACATGGACACCCCCTATAAGGTGGGCATGGTGCTGAGCGCCGGCTCGCCCCTGGCTACCGTCGCCAGCGAGAACAGCGACCTGGAAGTGGTGGCCTACGCTACCGTCAACGACCGCCCGCTCATCCATGTGGGCGACCCCTGCAAGATCGCCATTACCGGCCTTTCAGAGTATTCCTACGGCAGCCTGACGGGCACCGTCACCTCCATTGACAGCGATGTGACCGCCAGCTCCTCCGGCTCCTACTACAAAATGACCATTACCCCGGACAGCACCTACGTTGTCAGCAACAGCGGCGATAAGGTGGACCTCTCCAACGGTATGAGCGTCACCGCCCGCGTCGAGTACGACCAGCTGACTTACTTTGAATACGCGATGGAAGCTTTGGGCGTCCTGTTCCGCTAAGCCCCTCCCCATCCAAACTGAACGCCCAAAGAGGTACAAAACATGAGATCTTTCCCCAAACAGCTGGCCGCAAGTGCCGTGCTGCTGGGCCTGCTGGCCGCTGGCGCGGCCCTGCCCGCCACGGCTGCCAGTCCCCTGAGTGCTGCAGCGGCCATTACCATGCCCTGGGCCACGGTGGCCGTGGAGAGCATTGCCCCCGGTGACTATGCCGCCACCATGACGGTGGGCACCGCCCAGCAGCTTTCGCCGGACATCCTGCCGGAAAAGGCCGCCAAGCGCGCCAATGTCAGCTTTGTTTCTGATAACCCCAACATCGTGTCGGTCACGTCGGACGGCGTGGCCCAGGCCGTTGGCCTTGGCACCGCTCACGTTGCCGCCACGGTCGGCGACCAGAGCTGCCTGTACACCATTACCACCGAGCCGGACGCCTCCATGGTGGTGACGGAAATGGACATCACGCTGGCGTCCAACACCATCACGGTGGGTGACACCACTTCCCTCTCGCTGGCCGTGCTGCCCACCAGCGCCGCCAACTATGCGGACGTAAGCCTCAGCTCCTCCAACGAGGGCGTGGCTACCGTGAACAGCTTTGGCAAGATCACCGGCATTGCCCCCGGTACCGCCACCATTACCGCCACCAGCGGCAGCGTGAGCGCCTCGGCTACCATCAAGGTCGTCGCCAGCGGCTCGGCCGTTCCCCAGTCTCTCTCTCTGAACACCAACTATGTGGTGCTCAAGCCGGGTTCCAGCAAGACCATCACGGGCAGCGTAGCCCCCTCCACGGCCTCCCAGAGCCTGACTTTCAAATCCAACGACACCAAAATCGCTACCGTCAACGGCAGCGGCGTCATCACCGGCGTAAGCACGGGTGCCACCTCGGTCATTGTCTCCAATGGCACTGTCTCCTCCTCGGTAACGGTCATCGTCAACCGCACGGCCTCCGCTTCCAGTGACGGCGACAACTCCGGTGACGGCACCCCGGCCGACGAGACTCCCACGGATCCTGTCGTCGCCGCCATTGAGAACGCGGCTTCCGATACGGTGGCCCTCTCCCAGCAGGAAGCTCCTGTGGTCTCTTCGGATGCCCTGAACGCCCTGCGCACCAACAACAAGACGCTGGTGGTCAACGGCGACGGCTACAGCCTCCGCTTTGTGGGCAGCAGCATCAAAAACACCTCTGCCCCGGTGGACACGGCTCTCACCTTTACCCCCTCGGAGCACGGCGTTAACTTCGTCCTGAACAACGGCGAGGCACTGCCCGGCACGGTGGAGATCACCTTTACCGGTGATTATGCCGCCTACAGCCGCATCTACCTCTATAACACCGTCGCCTCCAAGTGGCAGTTCCTGAACGCGTTCAAAGATAACACCCTGGGCGCGGACACAGCGGGCGAGTATCTGCTCACCACGGAGAACCTCCGCTTTGCTGAGATGGACTGGACATTCTTCATTGCGGGCGGCTTTGTGATGGTCGGCATTGTTGTGGCCTATATCGTCGTCAAGAAGCGCTACTGGTTCTGGTAAGCATTCTCCCCTGTTCTGATTCGTAAAATGGCTCCTGCGTGGCTCTGAGGCTGTGCAGGAGCTTTTGCTTTGCCTGTTCTGATCCTGTGATACACAAAAGCACCCCGTTTCCTGCGGCTCCGAGGCCCAGGAAACGGGGTGCTTGTTTTGATGGAAGTTTACTCGACGGTCACGCTCTTGGCCAGATTCCGGGGCTTATCGACGTCACAGCCGCGCAGGACAGCCATATAGTAGGCGAACAGCTGCAGGGGCACGATGAGCTGCAGCGGCATCAGCAGGTCTTCGTACTCGTCCAGCCGGACGATATAATCCGCCACGCCCTCAGGCACTACAGCGTCTTTCGTGGTGAACAGAATGACCCGGGCCCCGCGGCTCTTGGTCTCCTTGGCGTTGGAGATGGTCTTCTCATACACCTGCTTCTGAGTGGCCAGCGCAATGACGGGCACCCCATCGGTGATGAGGCTGATGGTGCCGTGCTTGAGCTCGCCGGCCGCATAGGCATCCGAGTGAACATAGCTGATCTCTTTCAGCTTGAGGCTGCCCTCCAGCGAGAGGGCATAATCAAACCCGCGCCCGATAAAGAAGCAGCTCTGGGTGTTGACAAAGCGGCTGGCGAGGTACTTGATCTGCTCGCAGTCATCCAGCCGGGGCTTGATGACCTCCCCTGCCCGGAGCAGTTCGGCGGTCAATCGCTTCGTTTCAGCTTCTTCCAGCTTGCCCCGGGCATAGGCCAGCCGGAGCGCAAACAGGTAGAGCACACACATCTGGACCACATAGGCCTTGGTGGACGCCACGGCGATCTCCGGGCCGGCGTAGGTGTAGAGGACGTAGTCCGCTGCGCGGGCGATGGAGCTGCCCACCACATTGACGACAGCCAGCACCGGCACGCCCCGGCTCTTGGCGAGGCGGAGGGCGGCCAGCGTGTCGCTGGTCTCGCCCGACTGGCTGATAATAATCACGAGGTCGTCCTTGTTCAGGATGGGGTCCCGGTAACGGAACTCGCTGGCAATGTCCACCTCGGCGGGGACTCGGGCCAGCGTTTCAATGGCGGCTTTGCCCACCATGCCCGCGTGCATGGCCGTGCCGCAGGCCACCAGATGCACCATCCCGATGCTGCGGAGCCGTTCATCCGTCAGCTCCGGGATGCGCAGGTCGGGCATGCCATCCTCCACGCGAGGGCTGACCGTCGCCGTGATGGCGGCGGGCTGCTCATTGATCTCCTTGAGCATGAAGTGGGGATAGCCGCCCTTTTCGGCCGCTTCCTGATCCCAGTCCGCGATCAGGCGCTGGCGCTCCACGGGCTCCCCAAAGGCGTTGTAGAACCGGATGCCCTGGGCCGTCACGACAGCCAGGTCGCCTTCTTCCAGCACGCTGTAATCCCGGGTATACTTGAGCAGGGCCGGGATATCCGAGGCCACAAAGTTTTCGCCCTCGCCCCAGCCCACGATGAGGGGGCTCTCTTTTTTCACGGCGAAGATGGTGTCCGGGAAATCCTTGAACAGCACGGCCAGCGCATAGCTGCCCCGCACCATGCCCAGCGCCTCGTGCAGGGCCTGCAGCGGCTCGCCATGGTAGCAGCTGTCAATGAGTTTGACCAGTACCTCGGTGTCCGTCTCACTCTCAAACGTGTACCCCCGGGCGGCCAGCCGCTCCTTGAGAGCACCGTAATTTTCAATGATGCCATTGTGGACGATGCTCACCCGCGGGGTAGAGTGCGGGTGGCTGTTCACATCGCTGGGTTCCCCGTGGGTCGCCCACCGGGTGTGCCCGATGCCGCAGGAGCTCTCCGCGAGGGCCTGTACGGCCAGTTTCTGGCGCAGGGCATCCAGCCTGCCCTTGCTCTTGACAACGCGGATGCCGCCCTCCTGGGCCAGTGCCACACCCGCCGAATCATACCCGCGGTACTCCAGTTTCTCCAAACCATCCAGCAGCACATCCTGTGCGCTGCGCTTTCCAACATAACCTACGATGCCGCACATACAAAACACCTCCATACCGACAGCCCGGCGCAACCAGCGCACAGCACAACTGTCAGCTTCCTATATCAGTTTATGTTTTTGTATGGCTTCCTTTGAGGGGATCTGTTACGGTATTGCTGCCGTTTTTTGCCCCTCTCTGCGGCTGGTATAGCCCCGCAGGCCGCCTGGCCTGCTTCAGCCGGAGAAACATCCGCCGAATTTCTCGATGATTCCTCTCCTCGTCACCCTCGCGGCTGTCACCCGCGTGGCCCGGCGCTTTGCGTCAACTGTGTGTGCACATTCCTTCTTTCAATGCGTTCCAATTATCTTCCCAGCATCTTGTGCAGCCGTGGCTGCCACAGGATGCGGTACGCCTGCAGCATGTTGTGCAGGGCACGGTCATAGAGCAGAAACGCCACATTACCCATGGCAAGGGTTGTCAGCGAGACAGCCAGCGCCGTGGTGCGCATCTCCTGCGAGATGCTGCCGCCGGGGATGAGCAGCAGCACCAGCCCGTACATGAGCAGGATGCCGCCGTTGCAGAGCAGCAGTTTGCACAGCCCCCGCAGCAGAGCAGGCCGGATGTGCTCGAATTTCGGCTTGACCAGCGGGTAATACCCCAGCAAAAAAACGAATGTCAGCGCCACCTCTTTGTCCGGCACAAACAGCAGGCTCAGCAGGCTGACGGCCCCATAGGCTGTCCAGGCCAGGGTCTTGCCGCACTCCACGCAGACCGTCGCCACCAGAAAGCTGGCAATGGCGGGCGCGATATACATAAAGATCGGGATGACCGCCCCCAGCAGCATGAACGCGATGCTCAGGGCCGCTGCCATGCCGCAGTAGGCCATAGCCCAGCTCTTGCGGCCTTTCACGGCAGTTCCCAGCTCACAGGCTGGTTTTCCGGGAACGGATCCACCGCGTGGCGGAGGCCCAGGATCATGATGTTGTCCAGCAGGGTGCGGTTGAGCTTGATATCCAGCAGGTTATACGCCCGCACCAGATCGTTGGCGGCGGCCAGCGCCTGCCGCCGGGCACTCTCCACGGCGGCTTCCGGATTGGTGATCCCATTGGCCAGGAACACGTTATACCGCTTGCGCAGCTTGTCCCGCAAAAAACTCTCGGCTTTGTCCATCAGGTAGGCCGCGCGGCCAATGCAGAAGCCGATATAGTGCATGCTCTTGCGCTGGCTGGGATCATCCGTGGCCAGTACGGAATAAAGGGCTCCATACAGGTTGCTCTTGGGCTCTGAGGCCAGGGTATAGTTCTCGGAGTTCAGGGTCATCTGCACATTGGCCTGGTCCCGTTCCTGCGCAAAAATGCGCTCCAGAGCCGGGTTTTCGGCGGCGGCTTTCTCATAGGCCCGGCGGAGGAAGAGCCAGTTCCTGACGCGGCGCGCTTTTTTATAGAGAGGCAGATCTCCCCACTGGGCGTCCTGCAAACGGTGCCAGCCCAGCAGCACCTCTACCTGAGCCGCCAGCCGGATGCCCTGGGTCTGGCACATCATCTCTTTCCAGACCAGCGTGCCGGGCACCCGCATTTTTTTGCAGGTAGCCGGGCGGCCCGCCAGGCTGTCGGCCAAAATGGCAAACAGCACGCCATTGTACCGCAGGCAGCAGCACGAAAGAAACCCATAAGTGGTATACAGCTGGCGGCGCACGCCCCGCAGGTACCACTGATAGGTATTATAATCCCGGATGGTCAGTTCCGGGAGATAAGGCCGCATCCGCCCGTTCATCTGGCTCATGTCTTCTGCTTGCCCTCCGTTTCGACAGGTGCTTTGTCCAGTAGAGTAAGTATAATCCTTTTCGACCTTTCATTCAATGGATGCTTTGTGAAATCTTTCATCAAAAAACGCACCGGACGTTGTGCATCCGGTGCGTTTATAGCAATTCAACTTTTTAATGCAACAGCAACAACGTTGAATTGCATATCGCAAATATGCTGTTTGAATGTTGCGCTAATTTTTGACTTGCGATAAAAGCCGCTTCTCAGCGGAATGCTGCGGCGTCGTGCACCACGAGGTGCTGCACACCGGCGTCGGCAGCGGCCTGCTCCAGCGCAGCGCGGCTGTCCGCATCCAGTTCGGTACTGCTGGTGACCAGCAGATTTTCCATGCCAAGGGACGTACCGGTGGTGCCAAGGGCATCGGTGGCAGCGGTGCACAGTGCGTCAGGGTAGCTGATCCACAGGGTCACGCTGCCCGCAAAGCGGGTCTGCCATGCGGCGATATCAGCGGTCAGCTGGGCGGCGCGTCCCTCCCGGCTCTTGCCGCCGGAAGCGCCGAAGTCCTGCTTGCGAGTGATGATGTTGGGGAACTGCACCCCGGTAAGCACCACCTGCTCGTAGCCCATGCCCTGCACCTCCTCAATGAGGTCGCCGATATACTGCACCGCACTTGCGGCAAAGGGGTTCATCCACGCCTTGCCGCCCTTGGCTGCGCTGACGTTGTCCAGCCAGAGGCTGTTGCCGTCGTAGTGCACGCCCATGCTGCGGTCGGTGTACACCGACACCGGGTCGGTAAAGGCGGCAAGCTGCGCCGCCGGGATGATGCCCTCCTCCCGCAGGATGGCGGCAATGCTTGCCGCATCCACCGGGTTTTCCGTGATGCTTTGCGCAGCAGCTGCCACCCCGGAAGCATAATACACCGTGCCAGCGGCGTCCTTCAGAGTGACAAGGGCGTAGTCTGCGCCCTGCTGCTTCAGCTGCCGGGCGGCGGCGCGGATAGCGGATTCATCGGTCAGGGCGGTCACATCCAGCTCTGCCCAGCTGCCGCCGGTGATGGCCTTGCCGTCCAGCGGCTTTTCCTCCTCCGGCTCCGGTTCAGACGCTGCCTGCGAGGCGGCAGCGCTGCTTGCCGCCGCAGAGGAGGCTGCTGCCTCGGCGCGGGAAGCGCTTTCGGCCTCGAGGTCCCGGTCTTTGACCACGGTATACCATGTGTGGGTGGCCCAATCCAGCACATGGGGTGCGGCAAACCATGCTGCTGCCAGCACTGCCACTACCAGCACCGCAATGCCGATGCCGCGCTTGACGCGCATTTCCCGGCTGTAAAAGCTGCGGTGATAATGCTTGACCTTCTGACGTTTATACTTAGCCATGGTATTCTTTCCTCCCTGTCTGCATTACAGGATGACGGAATGTCCGGTAAAGCCATAGATGGCCAGCGCCAGCACGCCGATGTAGACGAGCG
>ERZ827150.3872-NODE-3872-length-13869-cov-6.684233_pt1 | contig 13869 bp, 10 predicted proteins | sample MGYA00519779_ERZ827150 | MGnify/ENA primary metagenome ERZ827150 (study PRJEB31778, sample SAMEA3449267) | human gut metagenome | biome: human gut; feature: human-associated habitat; material: faeces | place: United Kingdom | collected 2010/2012 ...
CATGGCCACGATGATGCCCGCGATGAGGTTCAGCGTGCTCAGGAAACCGCTGCCCACCACACCGTATTCCAGCAGGGCGGTGTCCACAGCGGCCACGATGGTGTTGACCTGGGTGGCATTGCCGGTGCCGAACACGGTCAGCACGCCGAACAGCGAGTACAGAAATGCCAGGAACTGCCAGCGCTTGCCCAGACCGTTCTTGATGTAATACATGGGGCCGCCCACCCACTCGCCGGTCTCACTGCGCTCACGGAAATGCACGGCCAGGGTCACCTCGGCAAACTTGGTGCACATGCCCAGCAGCGCGGAGCACCACATCCAGAACACGGCACCCGGGCCGCCGATGGCAATGGCGCCTGCCACACCGGCGATGTTGCCGGTGCCCACGGTGCCGGCCAGTGCGGTGCACACCGCCTGGAAGGGGGTTATGGCACCGTCCGAAGCGTCCTTTTTGCGGAACATGCGTCCGATGGTGGTTTTGATGGTGTACGGGAATTTGCGGATCTGCAAAAAGCCGGTGCGCACGCTCAGAAGCAAACCCACACCAATGATGCACACCATGGCGGGCACGCCCCAGATAAAATTGTTGACTGCCGTATTGACGGCCGTGATCGTCTCGATCATAATTCGTCCCACATCCTCTGTAAAGTCTTGCGTTCTGACACATTTTGTCAACGCAACATAAAAACTATTCTACCGTATTTCTGCGCAGCTGTCAAATGAAATCCCTGCATTTATGCGCCCCGCAGGGCGACGGGAATGCAACAAAAAAGCAGGCCGCCGGGGTCGGGCAGCCTGCTGCAAAAGGGGCCGGAAAGGTTCAGTGCCGGGCCGCCGCGCGGTGGTACACCGGGTAGGCCACCAGTGCGGTGAGCACCTCGGTGATCCAGAAGGCGTGCCACACACCGTCCGGGCCAAGGCGGCCGCACAGCACTGCGGCCAGCGGCATGATGAACACCACATAGCGGCACAGCGAGATCACCAGCGACGGCACGCCCTTGCCAAGGCCCTCCAGTGCGCCGGACGAGGTGGTGGACACTGCCGACACCACAAAGCCGATGCAGATGATGCGCAGGGCCTTGGCACCGGCGGCGATGGTATCGGGGTTGGAGGTGAACAGCCCGATGAGCTGCCCGGAGGCCAGCAGGCAGATGACCGTGCCCAGCGCCATGATGGCGATGCTCATGAACAGGGTGAGCTCATACAGCTTCTTCACGCGGGCGTGCTCCCTGGCACCGTAGTTGTAGCCGATGAGCGGGCGCATACCCTGTACGATGCCGTTGGCGGGCAGGTACAAAAAGGTCTGCAGCTTGTAGTAAATGCCCAGAATGACCACATAGCTCTGGGAGAACCCGGCAAGCAGGCTGTTGAGGAAGGTGACCAGCAGGGAGGGCAGAGCCAGGTTCAGGATGGCCGGCACGCCGATGGCGTACAGCTTGCCGTCCAGTGCAACGTCCGGGTGCAGGCCGCTGCGGCTCAGCCGCACCGGCAGTTCGGTGCGCAGGTAGACGAACAGGTACACGCACAGGCTCAGCAGCTGGCCGATGCCGGTGGCCAGCGCTGCACCGGCAATGCCCATGGCGGGCACCGGGCCCAGGCCGAAGATCAGGACGGGGTCCAGCAGGATGTTGCACACGCAGCCGAACACCAGCGCCACCATGGTCACCTTCATGCGGCCCACAGCCTGGAACATCTTTTCAAAGGCCAGCGCGGCCATATTGATGGTGGCAAACAGGAACACGATGGTGGAGTAGGTGATGCCGGAGGCCACAAGGCTCTCGTCGGTGGTGAACCGGCGCAAAAAGCCCGGCATGATGGCAATGCTCACCACCGTGATGACCACGCCGTGCAGCAGGCTGAGCACCATGCCGTGGGTGGCGGCGATCTCGGCCTTTTTGCGGTCGCCCGCACCCAGGTACAGGGCGATCATGGCGTTGATGCCGATACCAAAGCCGATGGCGATGGCGTTGGCAAAGTTCTGGATGGGGTATACCAGCGAGAGGGCAGTCATGGCGTCCTCGCTGATCTGCGCCACAAACAGGCTGTCCACGATGTTGTACAGGGAGTTGACCAGCATGGAGATCACGTTGGGCAGCGCCATGGACAACAGCAGCGGCAGCACGGGGCGTTCTTTCATAAAGGTATCGTTCATTGATTTCTCGCTCCTGACAGATCGAAAATGGAAAAAGACCGCAAAAAAGCCACACAATGGCTTTTTTGAAGTCATTGTGTGGCGAAAAGTAGCATAGTGCTGTAAAAATCCACACGGTTTTTATTGACTGAAGGATACCACATCCCCGGGGCATTGTCAAGGAGACTGGGTGTAAAAGTATGACTTTTATAGGCTTGACCATTTTTTGTGCAGGGGTTACAATAAAATTGTAGCTTTTATAAAAAGGAGAAACCCGCATGAAATGGATGATCGCGTCCGACCTGCACGGGTCGTATTTCTATGCCAGCCAGATGCAGCAGGCGTTTGAACGGGAACAGGCCGACCGGCTGCTTTTGTTGGGGGACCTGCTCTACCACGGCCCTCGCAACGACCTGCCGGAGGGCTATGCGCCCAAGCAGGTCATGCCTCTGCTCAACGGTATGAAGGACCGCCTGCTCTGCGTGCGCGGCAACTGTGACGCCGAGGTGGACCAGATGGTGCTGGAATTCCCGGTGCTGGCAGACTATGCTGTGCTGCCGGTGGGCAGACGGCTGGTGTACGCTACCCACGGCCATGTCTACAACACCAAGACCCCGCCGCCGCTGGCCCCCGGCGACATTCTGCTGCACGGGCACACCCACATCCCGGCGTGGGAGCCCTTCGGGCAGGGCAGCCTCTACCTGAACCCCGGCTCGGTGAGCCTGCCGAAGGAGGGCAGCGCCCACAGCTACATGACGTTGGAAAACGGCTGCTTCCGGTGGAAAACCATGGACGGCCGGACCTACCACGAACTGACCCTGAGCGAAACCTGAACAACACAGCGCCCGCCTGCTTCCGGAGTGGTTCCGGTGCAGTTTTTCGTTGCCGGAGGTGCTTCCGGTGTTCCGCGCGCAGTTCCCGCAGGTGCAGTTCCGCATTGAGGAAGCACCCAGCGCCGAGCTGGACCATAAACTGCTGGAAGGCGAGATCGACCTGGCCTTTTATATGAGCTTTGTCCGGCATCCCGGTCTGAGCTACCGGGTGCTGCGCCGGGACCGGATGTACGCCGTGCTCGGCAAGGGACACCCGCTGGAGCAGGCTGCCGCCCGGGAGGGCAGCTTTGCCTGGGAGTGGCTGGAGGGGCAGACCCTGCTGCTGCAGAACCAGACCCAGCGGCAGGGCCAGTATATTTTGCAGGAGCTGCGGAGCCGCCGCCTGCATCCGGCCGAAATTCTGGAAAGCAGCAACATCCGGGCAGCCGCGGCGCTGGCCGCCAACGGGTACGGCATCGGCTTCCTGAGCGGCGAGCTGCTGGAACACCTGAACAACGCGGTGCCGTTCAACGCGTTTCCGCTCCGGGACTGCACCCTCCCGCTGGAGTCGGTGGCAGCCTGGCGGGCCGGGAACTATCTGCCCCGGTACGCGTTGGCGTTCATCGAGCGGATGGAACAGCTGGAAAACCAGAAATGCAACGATAGCGCAACGAAAGCGTACTGAAACCGTTATAAAACTGCAACAAAAATGTGCGAGATCCCTTTTCATTTGCCTGCACATCCGATATAATAGAAAAGACAGAAACAGTGCTCCACGGAGGAGAGGGGGTTCCCTCTGTGGGAGATAACGGATGTTTGAAGGGAACGAAAAATGAAAACGATGCAGGAGGTTCAGGCGCTGATCCGGAATTTGCGGGAGATCTATACCGACGTGCGCCTGTTGGACGAAGCAACGGTGGAACGCATACAGGAGGGGAAACGCACCGACCCCTGCGGAGAAGATCTCTGCTATGCCTGCCGCCACAAGGAACACATGTCCCGGCACTGTGCGGCCAAGCAGGCCCTGCGCACCCGCACCGAGCAATGTCGGCTGGAATTTTTTGACCCGGACATTGCCCAGGTGATCGCCCGGTATTACGAAGTGGACGGCAAACCCTATGTGCTGGAGATGATCAAGCGCACCCATGGCACTTCGGTGCTGGACATGGAGGACAGCGAACACTTTATCAGCAGCATCCCGGGCTATGCCACCAAGCTTTACCGCGACGCCCTCACCGGCGTATACAACCGGCGCTACTACGAAGAAACGGTGAGCAGCCTGATCGGTCCGGCCGGTGTGGCGGTGATGGATCTGGACGACTTCAAGATCTACAATGACACCTACGGCCACCATGCAGGTGATCTGGTGCTGGAAACAGTGGCGCGGGTCATCCGCAACTGCATCCGCCAGACCGACACCCTGATCCGCTTTGGCGGCGACGAGTTCCTGCTGCTGCTGCCGGGCATCCCGGCGGAAAAGCTGCCCGAAAAGCTGGAGCAGATCCGCAGCAGCGTCCATGAGGCACAGGTGCCGGGTTATACGCACCTGCGTCCTTCCGTGAGCATCGGCGGCGTGCTCCAGACCCTTGCCGACCCCATTGAGGCGGTCGTGCGCCGGGCCGACCTGCTGATGTACCAGGCCAAGAACCGCAAGAATGCCGTGGTGGTGGCCGACCCGCAGGCTGAGCCCGAGGACCCGGAGCAGCTGCCGCAGCAGAAGCAGCAGATCCTGATCGTGGATGATTCGGCCATGAACCGAGCCATCCTGTCCGAGATCCTGCAGCAGGACTATCGCATCCTGGAAGCGGCCAACGGCGAGGAAGCACTGGAACGGCTCAACCAGTACAGTGGCGACATCGCTCTGGTGCTGCTGGACCTGATCATGCCCGGCATGGACGGCTTTGCCGTGCTGGACTTCATGACCCGCAACCATACCATTGAGGATGTGCCGGTGATCATGATCTCCAGCGAGGACTCGGAAGAATCCATCCGCCGGGCCTACGAGATGGGCGCTTCGGACTATGTGAACCGCCCCTTCGACTCCAAGGTGGTGTACCGCCGCGTGTACAACACCATCAAACTGTACGCCAAGCAGCGGCGGCTGGTGTCGCTGGTGTCGGACCAGATCCGCAAACAGGAAAAGAACACCTCCATGCTGGTGGGCGTGCTGAGCCAGATCGTGGAGTTCCGCAACGGCGAGAGTGGCCTGCATGTGCAGCACATCCGCAAGTTCACCGAGATGCTGCTGGAACGCCTGCTGGAACAGACCCGCACCTACCAGATCCTGCCGGAAGAGCAGGACAACATCCCGCTGGCCTCGGCCCTGCACGACATCGGCAAGATCGCCATTGACGAAAAGATCCTGAACAAGCCCGGCCGCCTGACCCCGGAAGAGTTTGCCGAAGTGAAAAAACATGCGGTGTATGGGGCGGATATGCTCCACCGGCTGGAGAATTTTGCCGAGGAACCGCTGCTGCAGACGGCGTATCAGATCGCCCGCTGGCACCATGAGCGCTGGGACGGCCGCGGCTATCCGGACGGGCTGAAAGGGGACGAGATCCCCATTGCGGCCCAGCTGGTGTCGCTGGCCGACGTGTACGACGCCCTGACCAGTGAGCGCTGCTATAAAAAAGCCTACCCTCACGAAAAGGCCATGCAGATGATCCTGAACGGCGAGTGCGGGGCCTTCAACCCCCTGCTGCTGGAATGTCTGGTGGACATCCAGGGCGAGCTGCAGGAAGGTCTGCACAAGAACCGGCACTGACCCCGGCGTAAAACAAACAAAAATAAACCGGCCCTTCTCCTTTGGCAGCACAGCGCTGCCGGGGAGAGGGGCCGGTGTTTTTGTAGGTGGAAAAAGGCTCACAGCTCCACTTTTTCCTGCGCGCGGTACTGCAGGGCTTCCAGCAGGGAGTCCTCGTCCAGCAGGCTCTTGCCGGCCAGGTCGGCCACCGTGCGGGCCACCCGCAAAATGCGGTCGTGGGCGCGGGCCGAAAGCCCCAGTGCATCGTAGGAGGCGCGGAGCAGCCGTTCCGCACCGGGGGTCATGCGGCAGATGCGCCGCACCTGCCCGGCGTTGAGCTGGGCGTTGCAGCGCACCCCCTCGTAGCCGGGGGCCGCATAGCGTTTTGCCTGGATGGCCCGCGCCGCCAGCACCTGTTTGCGCAGGTCGGCACTGCTCTCGGCGGGGGCGGCGGTGTGCAGCTCGTCAAAGGCGATGGGGTCCATCTCCACACACAGGTCGATGCGGTCCAGCAGCGGGCCGGACACCCGGCTGCGGTACTGCCGCACCGCGCTGGGCGAGCAGGTGCACTGCCGGGTGGGGTGGCCGTAGTAGCCGCATTTGCAGGGGTTCATGGCGGCCACCAGCTGGAAATGGCTGGGGTAGGTGGCGCTGCCTGCGGCCCGGCTCACGGTGATCTGGCCGTCCTCCAGCGGCTGGCGCAGCACCTCCAGGCTCTCGCGGGAGAACTCCGGCAGTTCGTCCAGGAACAGCACGCCGCAGTTGGCCAGACTGCACTCGCCGGGGCGGAACTGTGCGCCGCCGCCCGCCAGCGAGACGGCACTGGCCGAGTGGTGCGGGCTGCGGAAAGGCCGTGCCGTGATCAGGCCCCGGCCCTGGGGCAGCTGCCCGGCGATGGAATAGATCTTGGTGGTCTCCACGGCTTCCTCCCGGGTGAGAGGCGGCAGGATGCCCGGCAGGCGCTTGGCCAGCATGGATTTGCCGGTGCCCGGGGCACCCATCAGCAGCACGTTGTGGCCCCCGGCCGCAGCGATGACCATGGCCCGGCGGGCCAGTGCCTGCCCCATCACGTCGGCAAAATCCGGCACCTGTGCCCAGGCCTCGGCGGGGTCAAAGGGAACGGCTGCCGCAGCGGTCAGCGGTCGGATGCCGCGCAGGGCGTCCACCACCTCCCGGGCGGTGTGGGCCGGGTAGACGGCCATGCTGTCGGCACAGGCCTCGGCAGCCTCGGCGGCGTTTTCGGCGGGCACATACAGGGCGCGGATGCCGTTTTCGGCGGCGGCCAGTGCCATGGGCAGCACGCCGGATACCGGGCGCAGGGTGCCGTCCAGCGCCAGCTCACCCAGAAAGGCGGCGTCCTCCGGCACATCCTCCAGCTGGCCGCTGGCCGTGAGCACGGCCAACAGCAGGGGCAAATCGTACACCGGGCCGGTCTTGCGCACATCGGCGGGGGCCAGGTTGACCGTGATGCGCCGGTCCGGGAACTTGAAGCCCAGGTTCTTGATGGCGGCACGCACGCGGTCCGCACTTTCCCGCACGGCGGAATCCGGCAGGCCTACGATGGAAAAGGCGGGCAGCCCGCCCGAAACGTCGGCCTCCACGGCCACGGCAAAGCCGCGCAGGCCGTTCAGGCCAAAGCTCTTTGTTACCGAATACATGGGTGCACCTCGCTTGCATTTTCTGCGCGAAAACGGTCGAAAATTGGGTGGAAAAATTTGGGAGGAACCGTCAGCCTTCGACAGCATCTCCCGGTCGATTTCATTATAGTAAAGGGCAGGAAAGATGTCAATGCAGCGGAAAGGAGAGCGACAAACGATGACAGGCAAGGAATACTGCCGGTACATCCGTACTTATTCAGAGCTGGAGGGGCTGCAGCGGGCCCACACGGTGGTGTACTGCGCCCAGACCGTGCCCGGGGGCGTGCTGGCCCAGCTGCGGTGGGAGCAGGCGGGCCGGGTACAGTGCAGTACGGTGCTGGCTCCGCAGGGCAGTTTTGCCCGGATGATGCAGATCATGCGCTATCTGTGCGAGAACAGCATCGGCCCGGAACAGTGGCTGGAGGTGCTGGAGGACGTGCACCAGCCCTACCGGCTGCTGCCGGAAACACAGCAGCCCGCCGACATCCACCCGGAAAGCGGCTGTTTTTGTGGCATTTTTTGTGGCATTTGCTGATTTTGTACCGGTAAGATTGTGGCAGAATATGCAATTGACATGATGGACACAAGCGTTTATAGTATAATTAGGTTTGAATAAACTGTTTCCTTTTTTGGGAAAAAATAACAAAGGTAAGGTGTGCAACATGTATCTGGATGAATATAAGCGCTGGCTGGCAGCGGAGCTGGACGATGCGGATCTGAAGCCCGAACTGGCAAAGATCGAGGGCAACGACGACGAGATCAAGGATCGCTTTGCTGTGGCCCTGAAGTTTGGCACCGCAGGCCTGCGCGGCGTCCTGGGCGCGGGTACCAACCGCATGAACATCTACGTTGTGCGTCAGGCCACCCAGGGCCTGGCCAACTGGGTCAAGACCCAGGGCGGCAACCAGACCGTGGCCATCAGCTACGACAGCCGCCTCAAGAGCGATATCTTTGCCAAGACCGCTGCAGGGGTCCTGGCGGCCAACGGCATCAAAGTCCGCATTTACGACGCTCTGATGCCGGTGCCGGCCCTGAGCTTTGCCACCCGTTACTACAACTGCAACGCAGGCATCATGGTCACCGCCTCCCACAACCCGGCCAAGTACAACGGCTACAAGGCCTACGGCCCCGACGGCTGCCAGATGACCGATGACGCAGCTGCCATCGTCTACGATGAGATCCAAAAGACCGACGTGCTCACCGGTGCCAAGTACATCTCCTTTGCCGAGGGCGTGGAGAACGGCCTGATCCGCTTTGTGGGCGACGACTGCAAAAAGGCCCTGTACGACGCCATCGAGGCCCGTCAGGTGCGGCCGGGTCTGTGCAAGACCGCTGGCCTGAAGCTGGTGTACAGCCCCCTGAACGGTTCCGGTCTGGTGCCTGTGACCCATGTGCTGAACGACATGGGCATCACCGACATCACCATCGTGCCGGAGCAGGAGTACCCCAACGGCTACTTTACCACCTGCTCTTACCCCAACCCGGAGATCCTGGACGCCCTGAAGCTGGGCCTGGAGCTGGCCACCAAGACCGGCGCCGACCTGATGCTGGCTACCGACCCTGACGCCGACCGTGTGGGCATTGCTATGAAGTGCCCCGACGGCAGCTACGAGCTGGTGTCCGGCAACGAGATGGGAGCCCTGCTGCTGGATTACATCTGCGCTGGCCGCATCGAGAAGGGCACCATGCCCAAGAACCCGGTGGCAGTCAAGTCCATCGTGTCCACTCCGCTGGCTGACGCCATTGCTGCCCACTACGGCGTGGAGATGCGGAACGTGCTGACCGGCTTCAAGTGGATCGGCGACCAGATCGCCAACCTGGAGGCTGCCGGGGAAGTGGACCGCTTCATCTTCGGCTTTGAGGAGAGCTACGGCTACCTGGCTGGCCCCTACGTCCGGGATAAGGACGCTGTGATCGGCTCCATGCTGATCTGCGAGATGGCTGCTTACTACCGCAGCATCGGTTCCTCCATCAAGCAGCGTCTGGAGGAGATCTACAAGGAGTATGGCCGCTACCTGAACAAGGTGGACAGCTTCGAGTTCCCCGGCCTGACCGGCATGGAGAAGATGGCGTCCATCATGCAGAAGCTGCGCGACAACCCGCCCACCGAGCTGGCCGGCCACAAGGTGGTCAAGGTCACCGACTACAAGAAGCCCGAGGAGACCGGCCTGCCGGCTGCCAACGTGCTGATCTACGCACTGGAGAACGGTGCGACTGTGGTGGTCCGTCCCTCCGGCACCGAGCCGAAGATCAAGACCTACTTTACCACCCTGGGCAAGGACCTGGCCGATGCTCAGGCCCAGAAGGATGCCCTGGCTGCTGCCATTGAGCCCATCCTGGCATAAACCGCACTGAAATAAGGTCCCAAAGCCCTTTTGCACCCGCCTGCCCGGCGGTGCAAAAGGGCTTTTTTGCTGGGCGGAACCGGTTGCAGTTTGCGGGCCGATACGCTATAATAAAAGATGACTTATTATAGCCAGCCGCAGCCGGAAACACCGGCGCGGCGGCAGCAGGGGCAGGTGTGCAGATTGCAAAAAACGATTTCGGCCGTGCTGGTGGCGGCAGGTTCTTCCACCCGGATGGGGTTCGACAAGCTCAGCTTTGACCTGGGCGGCGAAACAGTGCTGCACCGCAGCATCCGCGCTTTTGACCAGTGCCCGCAGATCGGCGAGATCGTGCTGGTGGCGGGCAAAAACCGTGCTTTCGTGGAGCAGCAGACCGTCGGCTGCACCAAGCCGGTGCAGATCGTGGCCGGTGGTGCCACCCGCGCCGAGAGCGCCAAGAATGGCGTGCTGGCAGCCCACGGGGAGCTGGTGGCTGTGCACGACGCAGCCCGGCCCTTTGTGAGCCCGGCCGTCATTGCGGCGGTGCTGGAAGCCGCTGCCCGCTGCGGAGCCGCCGCCCCGGCAGTGCCGGTCAAGGACACCATCAAGCAGGCCGTGCCCGGTGACGGCAAAACGGTGCCGGAAGCCTGCCTTGTGCGCAGCACCCCGGACCGCAGTACCCTGTATGCGGTGCAGACGCCCCAGTGCTTTGACCGGACGCAGTATCTGGCCGCCCTGCAGGAGCTGGACGCCGAAAAAGCCCGGCTGGTCACCGATGACTGCAGCCTGTTCGAGCTCACTGGCCGCTCGGTGCAGCTCACCCAGGGTGACTACGCCAACCTGAAGATCACCACGCGGGAGGACCTGCCCCGCCCGGTACAGAAAGAGGAAACGAGAATGCGCATTGGACATGGTTATGACGTGCACCGCCTGGTGGAAGGCCGCAAGCTGATCCTGGGCGGCGTGGAGATCCCCTTTGAAAAGGGCCTGCTGGGCCACTCGGACGCCGATGTGCTGGCCCACGCGGTGATGGACGCCGTGCTGGGTGCGGCGGCGCTGGGGGATATCGGCCAGCATTTCCCGGACAATGACCCCGCCTATGCCGGGGCCGACAGCCTGGAGCTGGCCCGCCATGTGGCCCGCATCCTGTCGGAGCACGGTTACCGGGTGGAAAACATCGACGCCACCATCCTCTGCCAGCGGCCCAAGCTGGCACCGCACATCCCGGCCATGCGGGCCAAGCTGGCGGCGGCTTTCGGCCTGCCAGTGGACGCCGTGAGCGTCAAGGCTACCACGGAAGAGCATCTGGGCTTTACCGGCGAGGGACTGGGCATTGCCGCCCACGCCGTCGCCCTGATCGAAACACGGTAACAGGAGTGTGCGTCCATGACACTGAATGCGATCATTGCCAATTTTCAGACCTTCAAGCTCGTTGACCTGCTGGATATCATCATCATTGCGTTCCTGATCTACCAGCTGCTGGGCATCGTCAACCGCACCCGCGCCGGGCAGCTGTTCAAGGGCGCGCTGCTGGTCATGGCGGTTTATCTGGTGGCCAACACCCTGAACATGCGCACGGTCACCTGGCTGCTCAACTCGCTGCTGCAGGTGGGCCTGCTCACTCTGGTGGTGCTGTTCCAGCCGGAGATCCGCCGTGCTCTGGAGCGCATGGGCCAGACCGACCAGTGGGCCGCAAAGCTGTTCAACGTGAAAGGCCGCTACAACGACCCCAGCCTGAAAGGGGCCTGGCGCAGCGCCATCATTGCCATTTGCGACGCGGCAGAGCGCTTTTCAGAGACCAAGACCGGTGCGCTCATCGTGCTGGAACGCCACACCAACCTGTCTGAGATCGTGCGCACCGGCACCCCGGTGAACAGCGCGGTGAATCTGGAAGTGCTGGGCACCATCTTCTACGAGGGCACTCCCCTGCACGACGGTGCCGCCATCATTGAGAACGGCCGCATCAAGGCCGCAGGCTGCGTGCTGCCGCTTTCCAATAATCTGGATCTGGGCAAGGATATGGGCACCCGTCACCGTGCCTGCCTGGGCATTGCCGAGAACTCGGACGCCATTGCCATCGTGGTCAGCGAGGAGACGGGCATCATCTCCATGGCAAAAAATGGCGTGCTGATCCGTCATTTTGACCGCCAGACCCTGTACACCCGCCTGATCGACGAGATGATCCCCAAGGAGCCTGTGGTGGAAAAGAGCACGGCCGACACCTGGAAGGACCGCGCAAAGAGCCTGATGAAGTGGGTCAGCCAGAAAGGGGAGGAGGAGCAGCAATGACCAATCAACCCAAGAATACCAGCGGCGCAAAGCCTGCTGTTCCCCACAAAAAGAACTTTTTGGACGACCGCCGCATCCGGCTGGCACTGTCCATTCTGGGTGCCATTGTGGCCTGGATGATCGTGACCATCATCGTGCAGCCCGGCACCACCAACACCATCTACAATGTGCCGGTGGACTATACCTACGATTCCTCCGTTTATACCTCCCGTGGACTGAGCATCGTCAGCGCCGAGGACAAGACGGTGAACCTGAAAATCTCCGGCGACGGCTACACCATCGGCAGCCTGACGGCCTCTGATTTTGTGGTCTACCCGGACTGGTCCAGCGTGCGGGACAGCGGTGAAAAGACCCTGCGCCTGCTGGTGCGGGGGGCCAACGGCATGCTCAATGGCGTCACCGTGACCATCGACGGCTCCGACAACATGGTGGACGTGATGTTCGATGTGGTGGAGGAAAAGACCCTTCCCGTCACCGTGACCACCAATTACCTGGCCATCTCGGACGGGTACATCCTCTACAGCACCGAGGTGTCCAAGGATATGGTCACTCTGTCCGGCCCCAGCAGTGAGCTGGACAAGGTGGCCACCTGCACCGCCGAGGTGACCTACTCCGGCGAGCTGGACAGCTCGGTCACCCTGGCAACGCCGCTGCGGTTCTACACCTCCGGCGGCACGGAAGTGAACTTTGAGTACACCGAGCTGGAAGAAAGCAGCGTGGACGTGACCTTGCAGGTGTACAAGATGGCCACCCTGCCGGTGAACGTGAGCTTCATCAACGCGCCCCGCGACTTTGACGAGTCGGTGCTGGTGTATGAGCTCAGCCGCAAGCAGCTCAAGGTGGCCGGCCCGGCGGAAAAGATCGACGCGTTGTCCACCCTGTCCATCGGCACCATCGACCTGTCCACCTTCACACTGAACAAGGTCTATGAGCTGCCCATTGAGCTGCCCAGCGACATCTACCTGCTGGACAACATTTCCACCATCACCCTCAGCTTTGACTGCTCCGGTCTGGAGACCAAGACCATGAACCTGCCTTCCAGCTGTGTGCAGGTGGTGAATCTGCCGTCCACCTATCAGCTCACGGTGGAGACCGAACGGCTGATGAACGTGACCCTCTGCGGCCCGAAGGCTGCATTGGAGACCCTGACCCCGGAACAGGTGGTCGTGGAGATCGATGCGGAGGACTTCTCGGTGGCCACCGGCCAGCAGAACATCGCCTGCCGCCTGTATGTGCCCTCCAACGGCAAGATCTTTGCACTGGGCAGCTATGTGCTGCAGTGCCGCATTGAAAGCAACTGATAAAAAGGAACACACTGTACTATGATTCTCGTTCGCAACATCCGTCTGCCGCTCTCCGCCGGGGAACCGCAGGCATTTGAAAAGGCCCTGCGGGAGGCACGCATCCCCCGCGCAAAGGTGCAGCATCTGGGCGTGGCAAAGCTGTCGGTGGACGCCCGCCGCGGCCAGCCCAAGCTGGTGTACACCGTGGCTGTCACCCTGAAAAACGAAGCCGAAGAACCCGCCTTCGCCGGGGCATCGGCCAACGTGTCCCTGCACAGCAGGACCGACTTCCGGGTGCAACGGGGCACGCAGAAGCTGCTCCACCGCCCGGTGGTGTGCGGCCTGGGGCCTGCCGGTCTGTTTGCGGCGCTGCTGCTGGCCCGGCAGGGCTACCGGCCCATCGTGCTGGAGCGCGGCCCGGCGCTGGACGAGCGGGTGCAGGCGGTGGAACACTTTTCCGCCACCGGCGAGCTGGACCCCAACGCGAACATCCAGTTCGGTGAGGGCGGCGCAGGCACCTTCTCGGACGGCAAGCTGACCACCCGCATCGGTGATGAGCTGTGCGGCCTTGTCACGGAAGTGTTTTTGCAGCACGGTGCCCCGGCGGAGATCGCCTGGAAGCAGAAGCCCCATGTGGGCACCGACCTGCT
>ERZ827150.3876-NODE-3876-length-13864-cov-3.284090_pt1 | contig 13864 bp, 11 predicted proteins | sample MGYA00519779_ERZ827150 | MGnify/ENA primary metagenome ERZ827150 (study PRJEB31778, sample SAMEA3449267) | human gut metagenome | biome: human gut; feature: human-associated habitat; material: faeces | place: United Kingdom | collected 2010/2012 ...
TCTTTAAGACAAAGCTGTAAACAAAGAAAAAGAGGACTGCTTTTCTTTCGAAAAGCAATCCTCTCGCCCCTGCCAAGGAGTGCAGTTGAGGGGACTTGAACCCCTACCCAAGTACATGGACATGAACCTGAATCATGCGCGTATGCCAATTCCGCCACAACTGCAAATACACTTGTCTGCATTGGTTATTATGAAAACAGTGCGGGCGACAGGACTTGAACCTGCACGTCATTGACACTAGAACCTAAATCTAGCGCGTCTGCCAATTCCGCCACGCCCGCTTGCTATTCACAATCTGACATCGTGACGCTTGCTCCAATGCATGAAGTATAATATCATAACAATATCGTTTTGTCAACAAGAATTTTCAAAACTTTCAAAAAGTTGATAAAAATAGCAATAAGACTTGCAGTTTTACGCATTTCCTGTTACAATAAACTACAGTTATGCCGATGAAAACAAAATTGGACACAATATATAGTGGTACTGTATATTGTGCTTCGTACAAAACAACAGCAGGCAGAATGAGAGGTAGCACAGCCATGATAGAAAAAGAACGTCAAAGTGAATTAATTAGAAAGTTCGTCGTATCACAGGAAATGCCAGATGACGAGATTGCAGATCTGAGCCTGGACGAGCTTCAACACAGAGATTGCAAAAAAAGATGAGAAATATAAGGCAATTCATTTCCCGATTAAGCAGCAGATTATTTATTGGGGTGTTGTCGATGCGATTAAGAAAGCAGAGACACTGTATGTTGCATTTACAGAAAGACCGAAGTATCCGTATCTTGATCCGGGCAGAAATGTATGGCTGTTTTCAACAGAGGATAACCTGACTAGAGCACTTAAGAAACTTGAGAAAGATCGTGGAATGCATCTGATTTATCAGAAGCTGCCAAATCAGGTAATTGTTCCGTTTTTTGCTCAGCTGTATTATTGGGGCATTGAGCAGGTGATTGTTGACAACATGAATCATCCGATGATCGTAAAGCGTTCTGATGTGATGCCAGAGATGGATCAGAAGAAGGATGAGAAGAAGCAGGATCTTTGCAATGGAAAGCTGCAGGCAGCATTAATTCAGCATGCACAGTTTATGGCACAGAATCCTGATGCATCTGTATTTAAGGATGATAAAGAAAAGTTAAAGGTTTATACGATTTTAGCTAACAATGTATTCTTTGAAGTATGTGACGCTAAATTTATGGCACCGACAGTTATGGAGAAGGATGGAAAGACCTTCCGTGCGGGAGAGGAGATTCCAGAGGGTGCACGCCCTGCAATTGTGTTTATGGGAAAGAAGGATTCTGATCAGAAGGCACTTCCGCTGTTCACTGATATTACAGAGTTCATGAGAGTATATAAGCCGCATGAGATGGGTATTTCAGTTCTGACTTACGAGGCAGCTGAGAAGATGGCAAAGGCAAACAATGCCGAGATTGTAATCAACAGAAATGGAACTGGACTTACTGTAAATGAGCATGTAATGGGTCTGATTGATAAGATCCGTGCAAAGAAGGAAGAAGTAAAGGCGAAAGCTGCTGAGGCAGCAGAAAATGGTGAGGAGTCCGCAAGTGAGCCAACACCTGCACCAGTTTCAAATGTACCAAAGACAGTAATGCCGACTGAGACAAAGACAGAGAGCGCATCTAATGAAGCGCAGGGTGAAGTCACATATGGAGATCTTGTTGATGAACCGGATATGCTGATTGGCGCCTTAAAGAGAACTGCAAAGGCAACAAGACAGGTAAAGCGTATGTGGTTAGCACAGCGTGTACAGGGAAGCAAGGAAGGTTATCTGTTGGTAGCAGAGACTACAAGCAGCTCTGATACCGTTCTTGAGCAGTTAAAGCTTGCTGCAAAGGATTACTTAAACGGAAAAGAAATTGAATGCCGCAGAGCAGATCCGGCAGCGTTAGCAATCGTAGATAATATTAAACCATTTTATAAAAAAGGTATTTTTGGCTAATGCTAAGAATAACGGGCCATTCTGAATCAGGCAGAGTGGCCTTTCCTTTTGATTAATAGGAGGAGCAATGAATATTCTTGATATTATTGGACCAGTTATGGTCGGCCCGTCAAGCTCCCATACAGCGGGAGCTGTTCGAATTGGCCTGGTAGCAGGAAAGCTTTTGGCAGAACCGATCAAAGAGGCACAGATTCATCTACATGGTTCCTTCTGGGCGACTGGAAGCGGCCATGGTACAGATCGGGCAATTGTCGCCGGACTTTTGGGACTTGCAGTAGATGATGCAAGGATTCCACACAGCTTTGAGCTGGCAGATGAGGCTGGAATGAAATTTTCATTTGATCATGTGGAGCTAGTCGATGCACATCCCAATACTGTCAAGCTAAATCTTACAGGTGTAAATGGAAGTGTGCTTGAGGTAGTAGCAGCTTCTATAGGCGGCGGACGCATTCGCGTCTGTGAAATTGATGGCCTTCCAGCTAATTTTGAGGGTGATTATCCGACATTGATCGTGAGAAATATTGACCAGCCAGGACATGTGATGGAGGTTACGGCAATGCTTGGTCATAAGGGTGTCAATATCGCTACGCTTCAGCTGTTTCGTCAGAGCAGAGGAGGACAGGCTGCGATGGTCATTGAGTGTGATCAGGAGGTTCCGGCAGAGTCAATCAAGTGGCTGTCCAGACAGGAAGGAATTGTCAAAGTCACATATTTGAGTCAGGCACAAAGGGAAGATTAAAATGATGCAGTGCGAAAGGATTGAGATATGTATAAATCATTAGAAGAAATTGTGCAGGTGTCAAAACAAAAAAATATACCGTTTTGGCAGGTGATCCTTGAGGATGACTGTAAGGAGCGCATGGTGAGTCCCGAGCAGTCAAAAAAAGAATTGATGGCAATGTATCAGGCGATGAAAGAGGCAGATGCAGCCTATGATGCCAAACAAAAGTCAAGAAGCGGTATGGTAGGCGGAAATGGACAATTGTTTCATGATGCAGTCGTGTCTGGAAAAACAATCTGCGGTCCAGTAATTGCATCGGCAATTGAAAAAGCACTGAAGATGGGTGAGTCAAACGCCTGTATGAAACGTATTGTGGCAGCACCTACGGCTGGTGCCTGTGGCGTGGTTCCAGCCGTATATCTAACGCTTCAGGAACAGCGCCAGATTGATGATGAGCGTATGCTTGAGGCAATGTATATTGCATCAGGTGTGGGCGGTGTCATTGCAAACCGTGCATTTCTTGCGGGTGCGGCAGGAGGCTGTCAGGCAGAGATTGGTTCTGCAAGTTCCATGGCAGCAGCAGGAGCTGTTTATCTTGCAGGAGGAGACACCGAGGCAATCATCCATGCAGCAGCTATGGCAATGAAAAATCTGCTTGGCCTTGCATGTGATCCTGTAGCCGGTCTTGTGGAGGTGCCTTGTGTGAAGCGAAATGTTGTAGGTGCAGTTAATGCGCTCTCAGCAGCTGATATGGCACTGGCTGGTGTTCGAAGCATCATTCCGCCAGACGAAGTGTTTGATGCGATGAGAAGTGTTGGAATCAGTCTTCCTGAGGCTATTCGTGAGACAGGAAAGGGAGGACTGGCTGCAACAACAACAGGACAAAAGATTGCGCAGGGGCTTCAGCATGAGTAATCAAGTTCATTGCAGACGACCTGTCAGAAACTTAACTTTGACAGGTTGTTTTGCCACAGTATTAGGCGGGCTCATTTTATTTTTGTGCCTTGTCTGTGTAAGTGTAACCGTTACGCTGAATTTTCGCCCACTATACTATTTAGATATGAAGCTGCTTCATATCTCAGACAGCAGCGGTTACAGTAATGACGTGATCAGAAAAAACTTTGATGTGTTGATTCGTTACAATAATATCTGGCATACGGGGATACTTAATTTCCCAGATTTTCCAATGTCAGAATCTGGGCGTATTCACTTTGAGGAAGTGAAAAAAGTATTTAGTGTTTTTGAGTATGGAGCATTAATTTTAATTCCACTGTCAGCTGTTGAAATTATAGCGGCAAAGAAAAAGCGTTTTGGAAGTCTTTTTGCAGCAGCGGGAATTATTAGTGTTGGTATACCGGCATCACTTGGTCTTTTGATTGTAGCAAACTGGGAATGGGTATTTATTACATTTCATAAGCTTGTGTTTCAAAATGATTATTGGCTATTTGATCCATATACGGATCCAGTTATTACGATTTTGCCAGATGAATTTTTTATGCACTGTGCAGCACTTATTATGCTTCTTGTGCTGGCAGGAAGTCTTGCTTTTTTTGCAGCATGGAAAAAATTGGCAAAGAAAAAAGTAAAATAAGTATGTGCCATAGGGCATCAAAGCAAAGGAGAAAAATGGAAACAATTAAGGAAGCAACAGGTGCGGCGATTCGCCCTCACGATCTTTCATATGAAACAATTCTTTACGCATCCGATTTTGGAGCAGCGCCTAAAAAAAGTGCTGTGGAAAATACTCAGGCGATCAACAAAGCAATTCTGGCAGCATCAAAGCAGGGCGGTGCAACTGTTGTAATTGCAAAAGGAGAGTATCGTACCTATACTATTGAATTAAAAAGTCATGTGCATCTTCATTTCGAGGAAGGCGCAGTAATTCGTGCAGCGAGAACTGATATTAAGCATTCTTATGTCAATCAGGATGGCGAGGGTGGCAATTACCTTGAGCCGGAAATCAATCGTTTTGCAGGTCTGCAGGATCATGGTCACAGCTATTTTGCAAACAGTCTGTTTTATGGTGCAGATCTGTGTGATATCATGATTTCTGGTGATGGACTGATTGATGGAAGCAGCTGGAATGAAGAAGAAAAGTGCCGTGAATATGTGCTTTTAGGCGGTGATCCGTCTGAGCCGGCCTTTAGAAATGAAAGAGGTCATAACGGTGAGTGGTTTGGAAATAAGGCAATTGCACTTGTGCGCTGTAAAAATGTTGTACTGACAGATTTCTCACTTGTAATCGGCGGCCATTTTGCCATTATTGCAGAAGGTGTTGAAAACATGTATGTTGACGGCATTTTGATTGATACAAATAGAGATGCATTTGATGTAGACTGCTGCAAGGATGTGACAGTTAGAAATAGTGTATTCAATTCACTTACAGATGATGGTCTTGTTATGAAAAGCTCCTATGGTGCTGGTATTTTTATGCCGCTTGAAAATGTGCTTATCGAGGATTGCAAGGTATCTGGCTACGATGCAGGAAGCGTCTATGCAAAGACCTACACAAACGAAAAGCTTGTGGCTGAGGATCGCTGTGGCCCGACAGGACGTGTAAAGCTTGGAACCGAGTCTTCATGTGGCTATCATCAGGTAACAGTGCGCCGTGTTGATTTTGAGCATTCAAGAGGTTTTGCATTAGAAGCAGTAGACGGAAGTGATCTGACAGATATTATTTTTGAAGACAGCCATATGAAGTATATTAGCAGCTCTCCAATTTTTATCCGCGTTGGTGATCGCTGCCGATTCCCTGTGACAGGTATGCAGATGAGTGAGGAGATTCAGGCTAAGGCACCTAATATTCGTCTGGACAACAGGGGCTTTGTTATTCCTGATAATGAGCATTATCCAGTAATTCCGGCAGTGCGTTATACACCGTCCTATAATAAAACAAAGCTTGTAAGTGTGGACGGACGTTCCTTCTTCACAGTTGTGGATGAAGAAAATCCAGTTACGCTGAATCAGGCAAATTTAGTCAAAGAAGATGGCGTAACTTATGGCAAGATATATGTGGCAGGAGAAGGCTACGTGGCAGACCGCACGAAAGCTCTTGACGCACCAGAGGCAGCATCAAGGGCAAATGGATGCTCAAGACCACTTGCAAAGGTAAAAAATATTAGAATTGCACGTGTCAGCGCAGAGAGTGTTGATCCGAGATACCCGATTCTTCTTGCCGGTCTTGATGGCAGCAATATTGAAAATGTACAGCTGGAAGATATTAAGGTAACTTATCGCGGCGGATTAACGATGGAGCATGCGACAGAGCAGCGTCAGTTAAATACGAACTGGGAGTATACACAGTATCAGACAAAGCCGTCCATTCAGAGCCTTCCTTGGCTTGTGAATACATTTTTCCTGAAAAACGAGGGCTTGCTTCCAAGAGTTGATTGGGACGAAAAGACAAAGAGCTGGAAGGATGATCCTTATAATGTGCCAGAGCTTCCGACTTCTTATCCGGAGCCAAGTATTTTTGGTATTTTGCCGGCATACGGATTTTATGCCCGTCATGTAAAAGGATTAGAGGTAAAGGGTCTGTCAATTGGTTTTGAGAAAGAAGATACGCGTCATGCAATTGTTCTTGATGATGTGGCAGATGCAAGCTTTGAAGATCTTTCTCTTCAGACAGCAAAAGAAACGCAGGAAGTAGCTTTTGTAACAAGTATGTATAAGCGTCCGGCAAATCTCGAATATGTACCAGATCAGCCATATCATATGACAACGATTACAAATGTAACGCTGCCAGAAAATATTTCTGTTAAGCTGGCAACAGTTGAGGCACCAGCGCCGGGAACACCAAGAGATTCCTTTTGTAGCTGCCCAACACTGCCAATTCCGGAAAATGGCTACCGCTATCAGAAAGAGACAGATGTATATCCATTACCGCTTACTGTTTTTCCGCCGTTTGAAAATCGTACAACTGGAAAGACAAGAAATCCGGCAGAGGAGACGAGCCGTAAAGAGGTGCCGGGCATGATTTATAATGAAGGCCTTGCACAGCGTGAGTACACTGTTTATCGTGATCATGGCAAGCATGTATCTGTTACTATGAAGAAAATGACAAAAGAGCAGGTTGGAGAGATTGCAGCAGTTGAACGTGCATGCTTCCTTCCGGCAGAGGCTGCATCCGAGAAAGATTTTGAGGAGCGTTTTTCAAGTCCGGCGTTTGTTTGCTATGGTGCATACAATGAAGAAGGAGAGTTGATTGGCTTTATTGATGGTGCTTCCTATGATAAACCAGAGCTTCCTGATGAACTTTATCATGATACTACAAAGCTTGTAGAAAATGGTCCATGGCAGACTGTATTTGGTGTTAATGTGATTGCACGTTATCGCAGAATGGGTGTTGCAGGCCAGATGGTACGTCACTATGTCGAGGAGAGTCGTAAGCGTGGACAAGACGGTGTTGTGCTAACATGTAAGGATCATCTGCGTCCTCTTTATGAAAAAGCTGGATTTATCTGGCAGGGTGTATCAGCTTCCACACACGGCGGTGTGAAGTGGAATGATATGCTGCTTCGCTTCCGAAAAGGAGAATAAAAGAAATGAAGAAACTGTTGATTTATTTAAAGGCATACCGTAAGGAGGCATGTCTGGCACCTATTTTTAAGATGCTTGAGGCTGTCTTTGAACTGTTTGTGCCACTTGTTATTAAAGGAATCATCGACTACGGTATTGCAGCAGAAGACCGCGCATATTGTCTTCGCATGGGACTGCTGCTTTTACTGCTTGCCGTAATCGGTCTTGCAATGGCAACTACAGCGCAGTGGTTTTCTGCAAGAGCGGCAGCAGGCTTTGCAGCGAAAATTAAGCAGGTATTAATGGAGCATATACAAAAGCTTTCTTATACAGAGCTTGATACTATTGGTACATCAACGCTGATCACACGTATGACAAGTGATGTCAATCAGGTTCAGACAGGAACGAATCTGGTGCTTCGTCTGTTCATGCGTTCTCCATTCATTGTATTTGGCTCTATGATTATGGCATTTACTATTGATTTTAAGGCTGCCATGATCTTTGTGATTACAATTCCGCTTTTGTCTGTTGTTGTATTTGGCATTATGCTTTCAAGCATTCCGCTTTATAAAAAGGTACAGTCACAGCTTGACCGCGTGCTTGGTATTACAAGAGAAAATCTGACAGGTGTGCGTGTAATTCGTGCATTTAATAAGGAAGAAGAAGAAATCAGCCACTTTAAGACAGAGAATGAGCAGTTTACAAGACTACAGACTTTTGTTGGAAAGATTTCAGCATTGATGAATCCATTAACATTTGTTATCGTTAATTCTGCAATTCTTGTTCTTGTCTGGACTGGTGCTTGGAGAGTAGAGGGAGGCATTTTGACACAGGGTGCAGTTGTAGCTCTTGTCAACTATATGTCTCAGATATTAGTCGAGCTGATTAAATTAGCAGATTTGATTATTAATATTACAAAGGCAGTTGCATGTGGAAACCGTATCCAGAAAGTTCTAGAAGTAGAGCCGTCTATGGAAAATGGAAGCAAAGAGTGCATTGAAGAAAAAAGAACTCCGGCAAATGCCGTTGATTTTAATCATGTATCATTAACGTATTCAGGCGCAGGTGCACCATCTCTTACTGATATTGATCTTCATGTAAAGACAGGTCAGACAATTGGTATTATAGGTGGAACTGGTTCAGGAAAAACATCTGTTGTTAATTTGATTCCTCGTTTCTATGATGCGACACAGGGAAATGTCCTCGTATTTGGAAAGCCTGTAAAAGAACAGGATATGGAATCACTTAGAAGCCAGATTGCTGTAGTGCCTCAAAAGGCAGTGCTGTTTGCCGGAACCATTCGTGAGAACATGAAGTGGGGCAAAGAGGATGCAACAGATGAGGAGATCATGGAAGCACTTACAATTGCTCAGGCAGCTGAGGTAGTACAGAAAAAGGAAGGCGGTCTTGATGCTTTTGTTGAGCAGGGCGGAAAGAATCTTTCTGGCGGTCAGAGACAGCGTCTGACTATTGCGCGTGCACTAGTAAGAAAACCACGCATTTTAATCCTTGATGACAGTGCCTCGGCACTTGACTTTGCGACTGATGCAGCTCTTAGAAAGGCAATTCGAGAGATGAAAAATGCACCAACTGTATTTATTGTATCGCAGAGAACTTCTTCTATCAGATTTGCTGATCAGATTTTAGTGCTTGATGATGGAAAGAGCGTTGGTGTTGGCACGCATGATGAGCTTCTTACAACGTGCAGTGTATATAAAGAAATTTATGATTCTCAGTATAAAAAGACTGATAGCAAAAAGTCAGGAAAGGAGGCGTAATCATGGCAGCGAAGAAAAAATATGATCGTACCAAACAGAAGGAAACACTTGTAAAGGTATTAGAATATATTAAACATTACCGTGCTGTTCTGGTGTTTTCACTAATTTTAGCGGCAGTGACAGTTGCATGTACGCTTTATCTTCCTATTCTGACAGGAGATGCTATCAATTTGATTTTATCACCGAGACAGGTGGATTTTAATGGAATTAAGCCTATTCTTTATAAAGGTGCAGCTGTTATTATTATTGGTGCAGCCGCACAGTGGATTATGAATATCTGCAATAACCGCATTACCTATGCAGTTGTGCGTGATATTCGCCAGGAGGCTTTTGAAAAGATTGAAAGACTTCCATTAAAATATATCGACAGTCATCCATACGGTGATATAGTAAGCCGTATTATTGCCGATGCTGATCAGTTTTCTGATGGTCTGTTAATGGGATTTACTCAGCTTTTTAGCGGTGTTCTTACAATTGCAGGTACACTGATTTTCATGCTTACAATTAATATTCCAATGACAGCAGCAGTTGTTGTTCTGACACCAATTTCATTTTTTGTAGCAGGCTTCATTGCTAAGAAGACATTTCATCTGTTCAAGAAGCAGTCTGAGACTAGAGGTGAGCAGACTACGCTTATTGATGAGATGATTAATAATCAGAAGGTCGTTAAGGCATTTGGTCAGGAAGAAAAGGTAATGGATCGCTTCAATGAGGTCAATGAACGCCTTCGTGACTGCTCTGTAAAGGCTACATTCTTTTCATCTATCACAAACCCGGCAACACGTTTTGTAAACTCTCTTGTATATGCAGCTGTTGCTGTATTTGGAAGCTTTTTCTCTATTGGCGGCGGAATAAATGTCGGTCAGCTGTATAGCTTTTTAAATTATGCAAACCAGTATACAAAGCCGTTTAATTCTATTTCAAGCGTTGTTACGGAGCTTCAGAACGCGCTGGCATGTGCAGGAAGACTTCTTGATCTGATTTATGAAGAGACAGAAGTACCAGATGCAGATAATGCAGAGGTTTTGCAGAATGTTGACGGAGCTGTAAAACTGTCTCACGTAAACTTCTCTTATGATCCTAAACAGAAGCTGATTGAAGATTTAAATCTGTCTGTAAAGCCAGGACAGAGAGTAGCTATTGTTGGTCCAACTGGATGCGGAAAAACTACATTGATAAATCTTCTTATGCGTTTTTATGATACAAATGCTGGTACAATTGAAGTTGACGGTCATAATATTCGCAATGTGACAAGAAAGAGCTTACGAGAAAATTATGGTATGGTGCTTCAGGAGACATGGCTTAAAAGCGGTACCATACGTGAAAATCTGATGATGGGACGCCCAGACGCAACAGAGGAAGAAATGATTCAGGCAGCAAAGGCAGCTCATGCACACAGCTTTATTAAGAGAATGCCAAAGGGATATGATACAGATATAGGACAGGATGGCGGATCTCTTTCTCAGGGACAAAAACAGCTGCTTTGTATTACGCGAGTTATGCTTTGCTTACCACCGATGCTTATTCTTGATGAGGCAACATCTTCAATTGATACACGTACTGAAATAAAGATTCAGGAAGCATTTAGCCGAATGATGCAGGGACGAACAAGCTTTATCGTGGCACACCGTCTTTCAACTATTCAGGAAGCAGATGTGATTCTTGTTATGAAAGATGGTCATATCATCGAGCAGGGTAACCACGAATCATTGCTTGCAAAGAATGGATTCTATGCGAAGCTGTATAATAGTCAGTTTGCGCTGTAACAAAGGGGTACAAACAAAATGAGTTTAGTGGAGTTATTTATTCTGGCAGTGGGTTTGTCTATGGATGCGTTTGCTGTATCAATCTGTAAGGGCTTGTCTTTGGGGAAAATTACAAAAAAGCACATGGCTGTCGCAGGTGCGTGGTTTGGAGGCTTTCAGGCACTGATGCCGCTTATCGGATATTTCCTTGGAAGTTTTTTCGCTGATATGATTACAAAGTATGCGCACTGGATTGCGTTTGTATTGCTTATTATTATCGGTGGAAATATGCTTAAGGAAGCAATGGGAGAGGATGAAAATGTTGATGCCTGTATGGATGCCAAGGAGATGCTTCTTTTGGCGATTGCAACTAGCATTGATGCACTTGCCGTTGGTGTAACCTTTGCATTCTTAAAGGTACAGATAGTTCCAGCTGTAAGCTTTATTGGTTGTGTAACCTTTGTCTGTTCTGCAATTGGCGTTAAGATTGGAAGTATATTTGGATCTAAATATCGCTCAAAAGCAGAGTTTTGCGGAGGTGTGATTCTTATTTTAATTGGACTGAAGATTTTACTTAATGGATTAGGAATTATGTAAAAAAGAGAGCAATCACCCAGATGTTAAATGTCTGGATGATTGCTCATTTTTATTAGGTTTCGTCTTGATTGTCAAGCAGCGCAAACCCTGCAACCTGCGTAGTAGGAAGTGAGAATACAATCGTTCCGGCTTTGCTGTCAGGACCTGCTTTTTTCAGGATAGACTGCATTATAGCTGCTTTTTGGGAAGTTGCTGCAACGATCAGGATCATCTCTTTTTCCTGTGCAATTGTGATGTTATAGAATTTTGGTGCGCCCTTTGCACCAGTTCCTTTTCCGTGAAGGACGGTGCCGCCTCGTGCACCAGCTGCACGTGCCGCATTCATAACCATATCGGTGCAGCCCTGGCTGCAGACGGCAACGATAAGCTCATGCGCATAATTAAGCGAAGGCGTGTAAGCTGCGTTATCTGTTTCTCCATTTAAAAAGGCCACTGTTTTTCCTCCTCCAACACTTTTAATAGGGACAGCAATCACGATTCCATGACCAGGAACCCCAATGTGCATATGGCGTTTTTGCGCCTGAATCAGTTTTTTTGTTTTTTCTTCATTGGCCACGGTAAACACAATACGTCGTTCATTAGATTCTATGCCAAGAAGATCGAGCATACTTTGCACTGCTGTGCCGCGACCTGCCATTGTAATACTAAGCGGCAGATCAAGCTGATTGCAAAGATCCATCAGAATGGAAAGTGAGTCCGGGTTTATGATTGAGATTATGTAATTCATTTAGCATGTTCTCCTTCCCACAATTCAACAATATCGTAGTCGCCATAGACAACAGTAGTTTCTTTGGTACGTTTTTGCTTGCGCTCATAGAAAAGACCGACAAGCTGAATGGAGACGAGAGGCATCATAGCAACGAGTGCAACAACGCCAAACGCATCTTGGAGTACATTACCGCCAAGTGCGATGCTCGCGCCCATAAAAAACTGAAGCATAAATGTTGCTGTCATCGGACCAGATGCAACACCGCCAGAGTCAAATGCAATAGCTGTGTATATATCTGGAACGAAGAAGGTTAAAATTAATGCAGTTGTATATCCTGGAATTAAAAACCAGAAAAGAGAAATTCCAGTGAGAACGCGAATCATGGAAAGTCCCATTGCAAGTGCAATTGCAATGGAGAGACTGCGCTTGATTACCCGGCCAGGTATAGCACCGGCACTGACTGTTTCAATTTGTTTTTCAAGAACTGCAACAGCCGGCTCAGCTGATATGATAAACCAGCCGATTGCCATGGCAAGAGGAACGAGCCACCAGACACTTTTTCCAGAGGAAAGTGCTGCACCAAGTTCTGCGCCAAGAGCAGAAAATCCGATGTTAACGCCGGTCAAAAAGAGTACAAGACCAATATACGTATAAAGTAAGCCAATCATAATCTTTCCGAGATTTCTGCTGTCAAGATGAAGCAGTGTAAATTGAAACAGAAAGAAGATCACGATAATTGGCAGCATAGCAATGGCAGTTTCCTTTAGATAATGTGGAATAGCATGAAGAAAGGCATATCCAATATCTGTGGTCGTGCCATAAGAAGCAGTGCTAAGATCTGCAACGGCGGCATTGTCCTTATAGAAAAATCCAAGAATCAAAACTGCAAGAACAGGGCCAATCGAGCAAAGCGCAACAAGACCAAAGCTGTCGGCTTCGGCGTTTTTATCGCTTCGTACATTAGACACACCAAGTCCAAGTGCAAGGATAAAAGGAACAGTCATTGGTCCGGTTGTAACACCGCCGGAATCAAAAGCGATGCCAAGAAAATTTTTGTCAGCAAAAAAAGCAAGCAAAAAGATTATGGCATAAAAGAAGATCAGCAGCAGGCGAAGGCGCATTCCTGTTAGAATACGCAGCATACATACGCTCATAAAAAAGCCTACTCCGGCACCAACTGTGATAAGCAGTACCGTGTTGCTGATATGAGGGACGGTCTGGGCAAGGACCTGGAGATCCGGTTCAGCGATTGTGATCGCAAAGCCCAGAAGAAAACTGACAGCAAGGATCAGCGGGAGATTTTTTGTACGTGTGAGCGCAGTTCCAATTTGGTTTCCAATTGGTGTCATGGATTGCTCAGCTCCCAGCGAGAAAAGGCCCATACCGATAATCAGCATCATGGCTCCGACAAGAAAGGTCAGGAGAAGATCCGGCTGCATAGGGGAAATGTACAGGCACAGAATAAAGACGATAATAACGATTGGTAAAACAGAAAATAATGATTCTACCACCTTTTCTGTGACTGCGGTGCGTGTTTCTCTCAGATGAATCTGTCTGATAATGATACCTCCTTTAAGATGTTTTCTTTTAGTATACCAGATGGCATTTAATCGCGCAACCTGCAAAAATAATTGACAGAAAGTTAACAGGTGAGTATAGTTGGGAGTGGATAAAAATGAATTATAATGATTCAGCGCAGAAAACACCGGCCGTTCGCAAGAACGTCCGAGGGATGAATGCGCCGATTACAAATAACGCAACCATCATTCCAATAGGGTTTTCTTCTGGAATTGTTGGTTTTTCTTGGCCTGATGTTCTTCAGAACGCT
>ERZ827150.3878-NODE-3878-length-13862-cov-3.604041_pt1 | contig 13862 bp, 14 predicted proteins | sample MGYA00519779_ERZ827150 | MGnify/ENA primary metagenome ERZ827150 (study PRJEB31778, sample SAMEA3449267) | human gut metagenome | biome: human gut; feature: human-associated habitat; material: faeces | place: United Kingdom | collected 2010/2012 ...
CGTTGCCAGAACTAGACCCTGAACCTAGCGTGTCTACCAATTCCACCACTTCGGCGCGAAAATCTGTCTACAGGATTCGCCCCCCGCTGGCAAGCTTTTTTTTCGATTTTTCCCATTTTTTTATTTTAACAAACAAAATCAGGATGATAAACTGCAGCACTCACAGGTTTTCAAGAACTGTTACCCCTCCTGCAGGCAGAGGAAACGCAAAACTCGCCGCCCTGCGGACAGCGGACGAGATGGCTGCCGTCCGCGGAACAGCCCCGCAAGCAGGCACAGGGGGCGTCCGGCCATGTACCATGACGGGATCTGCGCCATCCGGCTGGTGCCGCCTTTTCGGGAGATACGCTGGAAGCGCGGGATGAAGGCGGACAAGAACGGATGGCACCTGCCCTCCCCTTGCGCAGGCAGCCGATTTTTCGCAGACTGGCGGCCCGGCCAAGGCCGGAAAAACGCAAGGAACCCACATGCGCAGCACTGCCCCCCAGCCTTCCCGGCCCACGTTTTATCCTGTCCCTGCCCTCCGGCACGGGGAAAACGGCATCTCTTTCCGCCCCCAGCCCCGGAAGCAGCCGCTGTCCGGCTGTAGCCCTTCCCGCGCCGCTGCTGCGCTGGCGACGCTCTCCCTTATCTCGCCGGCAGCGGCCACGGGGACATCAGGAGCATGGCGATGAGCGCACTGGCCGCCTTCCTTCTCCTGCCCGCCGCCCTGCTGCTGGACCGACTGCTGGGGGAACCCCCGGCCCGTGTCCATCCCGTCTGCGGCATGGGGGCCCTGGCCGCCATCATGGAACGAGTCTTCCGCCGCGGTCCCAACGGGCCACGCATGACACTGGCCGGTCTGGCGGCCTGTCTGGCCGTGGTCCTGCCGGTGGGCCTGCTGGCGGCACTGCCTGTCCGGCTTGCCGGAGAGATGCTCGGCGGCGCGACCGCCTGGATCGTCTGTGTGGTCGTGGTCTCCCTCTGTCTGGCGCCCCGCTGCCTGGACGAACACGCCCGCCGTGTGGCCCTGCCGCTGGAACAGGGCGATCTGGAGGCGGCCCGCCGGGCCGTGTCCATGCTGGTGGGACGCGACCCGCAACAGCTGGATGCCCACGGCGTGGCCCGGGCCTGTGTGGAGAGCGTGGGCGAGAACCTGACCGACGGCATCCTTTCCACTCTGTTCTGGGCGGCGGCGGGCCTGCTGCTGGCCGGACTGCCCGGGGCCGCTGCCCTGGCCGCCTGCCACCGTGCCGCCAACGTGCTGGATGCCATGTGGGGCAAGCTCAACGAGACCTATCGCTGTTTCGGCACAGCCTCCGCCCGCCTGGACGACGTGCTCAACTGGTGCCCGGCGCGGCTGGCCCTGCCCTGCATCGTGCTGGCCGCGGCCCTGCTGCCCGGACTCGATGCCCGTGCCTGCCGCCGGGTGGGCTGGCGCGACCGCCATGCCCACGAGAGTCCCAATTCCGCCTGGAGCGAAGCCGCCTTTGCCGGGGCCCTGGGCCTGCGGCTTGGCGGCCCGGCCTGGTACGGCCCCCTGTACCGCGATCATCCCTGGCTGGGCGACGGCACCCCGCTGGCCACGGCCCGGCATATCCGGCAGGCCGTGCGCCTTATGTGGGGCTCCCTGCTGGTCTTCGCGACGCTGGCTTCCCTGCTGCCGGCGGCAGTGGCCTGCATCTGAGGACGACGACTTTTTTCCTTCAACCTCCAGCAAGGCGATACCGCATGTCCATCATCACCTCATTCCGCGCCGGTCTGGCCTTTTTTACCCGCATCCCCGTGGGCTCCGCCCCTCTGCCCCCCACGCTCTCCGGTGTGGTGGCCTGGCTGCCCGCCGTGGGCCTGCTGGTGGGCGCTCTGGCCGCTCTGGCCCTGCTGCTGGCTGCCCGGCTGGGCCTGCCCGCCGCGCTCTGCGGCATCGGGGCCGCCCTTGTCTGGACCGTCATCACCGGCGGGCTGCATCTGGACGGGGTCGCCGACTGCGGCGACGGCCTGCTGGTGGAGACCTCGCCCAAACGCCGTCTGACCATCATGAAGGATTCCCGCCTGGGCAGCTTCGGCGCCCTGGCCCTGTTCTTCGTCCTTTCCACCAAGGTCGCGGCGCTGGCGGCACTGGCCGGGACGGCGCCCCTGCATGCGCTGGGGGCCTGCTGCCTGGCCGGTCTGCTGGGCCGCTACCAGGTCTTCGTGGGCATGCGTCTGCCCTCGGCCCGGCCCGGCGGTCTGGGCTCCATGATGCACGACGGCATGAAGCCCCGCTACGCCTATACGGCCCTCGGGCTCTGCCTTGCGGCCTGTCTCGTGATGGGACGGCATGGCCTCTACGGCCTGCTGGCGGCCGGACTGGTGGCCTTCCGGCTGTTGTCCGCGGCCCGCAAGCGCATCGGCGGCGTCACGGGGGACGTCTTCGGAGCTCTTATCGAGACCACGGAATGCGCCGTGCTGGCGGTCTGCTGCCTGCCGTAAGGACATGACGACCGCCCCCTGAAGGAGGAAGCCCTATGGAAGATATTGACCTGACCCTGTTCCTGGGCGGGACCCGCAGCGGCAAGAGCGCGCTGGCCGAGGCCCTGGTCACGGCAAAGGCCCGGGAGCCTGTCTGGTATCTGGCCACGGCCCGGCCCCTGGGAGACGACCCTGCCATGGTCGAACGCATCCGGCGCCACCGCAGCCGCCGCCCCGCCCACTGGCACACGCTGGAATGCCCCCGGCATCCGGGCCGGGAGCTGGCGCCCCTGCTGGCCGCACAGGCCGCGGATGCCCCCGTGCCCACCATCTTGCTGGACTGCGTGACCCTCTGGATGAGCAACATCCTGTTCGCGCTGGACGATCCGCAGGATGCGGCGGCCTTCGAGACCAGCCTCACGGAAGAAGTGGACGAATTGCTGCACACCATGCGGGCCTTCCCCTGCCGCTGGGTGCTGGTCTCCGGCGAGACCGGCCTCGGCGGCATACGGGCGGAACGTCTGGCCCGTGTTTTCGATGATGGCCTGGGTCTGGCCAACCAGATGCTTGCCGCACAGGCACGGGAGGCTTTCCTTGTGGTGGCCGGACGCTGCCTGCGGCTGGAAAAGCTGGAATTTTGAGTCCCGCCCTTCCGGGAGCCTGCAGCCGTCGTGCACAGTGCCGCTCCCGCTCCGTACGCCAAAACAGAAGACGCGCCCTTCCCTCCACGGGAAGGGCGCGTCTTTTTGTTTCCATGCTGCCGGCAACAGGCAAGCACGCCGTCTTCTGTTTCCAAGGAACACAGGGGGCATAAAAAAAGCCGGGGCAAGGCTGCTGCCTGCCACCGGCCGTCATCCCTGACCGGCACAAAAACTGCCCGGCCCCAGAAACAGGAAAAGGCTGGTATTTCTACCAGCCTTGCTTTCCATTGGTGCCGAAGGGGAGAGTCGAACTCCCACTCCGTTGCCAGAACTAGACCCTGAACCTAGCGTGTCTACCAATTCCACCACTTCGGCGCGGAAATGTATGTAGCGGATTTACCCCTGCCTGGCAAGTATTTTTTGCAAAAAAATTTCCGGCCCGCCATTTTCCGCTCCCGGCCTGCCCGGCAGGCCCCGGCCGCCTTGCCTTGCGCCTGTCCATGCGCTACACAGCAAGGCACACTCTTAATGCAAGGATACGCCTCATGCAGGACAATTTTTCCCATCTGGACAAGGACGGCAACATCACCATGGTGGACGTGGGCGCCAAGCCCGACACCCAGCGTGTGGCCATTGCCGAAGCCATCGTGGAGCTTTCGCCCAATACCCTGAAACTGCTCAAGGAATGCGCCCTGCCCAAGGGCGACGTGCTGACCTGCGCCAAGGTGGGCGGCATCATGGCCGCCAAGCGCACCTCGGAACTGATCCCGCTCTGCCATCCCCTGAACCTGAACCTCGTGGACGTGCGCTTTGAGGTGCGCGACACCCCGCCCAGCGTGCGCATCGAGGCCGAGACCCGCACCACCGGCCCCACGGGCGTGGAGATGGAAGCCATCATCGCCGCCCAGACCGCCGCTGCCGTCATCTATGACATGTGCAAGGCCGTGCAGCGCGATATCGTCATCAGCCGCGTCCGTCTGCTGTTCAAGGACGGCGGCCGCAGCGGCGCCTTCCACGCCAAGCCCCTGGACTAAGACGGATGCAGTTCCCTGCCATCGATCCCGTGGCCTTCAGCATCGGCTCCCTGCAGCTGCGCTGGTACGGCCTCATGTATTTGCTGGCCTTTTTCGTGGGCTGGGGCCTGGCCCGCTGGCGGGCCTCCCGTCCCGATTCCGGCTGGAAGACCGTGGATGTGGACGACCTGCTGACCTTCGTCATGCTGGGCGTCATCCTGGGCGCGCGCCTGGGCTATGTGCTCTTCTACGATCTGCCCGCCTACATCGACGACCCCGGCGAGATCCTGCGCATCTGGAACGGCGGCATGTCCTTCCACGGCGGCCTGCTGGGCGTGCTCTGCGCCTTCTGGTATTTCGCGCGCACCCGCAAGAAGCCCTTCCTCGAGGTCTCGGACTTCATCGCGCCGCTGGTGCCGCAGGGCCTGTTCTGGGGCCGCATGGGCAACTTCATCAACGGCGAGCTCTGGGGCAAGGTCAGCGACGTGCCCTGGGCCATGGTCTTCCCCACCGGCGGGCCCTGGCCGCGCCACCCCTCGCAGCTCTATGAAGGCCTGCTGGAAGGGCTGGTGCTGTTCGTGGTGCTCTGGATCTTCTCCGCCCGGCCGCGCAAGGCGGGCGCCGTCTCCGGTCTTTTCGCCCTGCTCTACGCCGTGTTCCGCTTTGGCGTGGAATTCGTGCGCGTGCCCGATGCCCAGCTGGGCTACCTGGCTTTCGGCTGGCTGACCATGGGCCAGCTGCTCTGCCTGCCGCTCATGGCCGCGGGCCTGTGGCTGCTGTGCCGCACGCCGCGGGAACGGGCCGCCGTGGAGCCCGCGACGGCTCCCCGCAAGGGCAAGAGCGCACGAAAGCGTTGACAGACCTTGTCTCTTCTGTGTAGATATTCGCCGCTTATCTGAATTTTTCTGGAGGAAATATGGCTAAAGAAGGTTCCATTGAAGTTGACGGCGTGGTGCAGGAAGCCCTGCCCAATGCCATGTTCCGTGTGGAGCTGGAAAACGGCCACGAAGTGCTGGCGCACATTTCCGGCAAGATGCGCAAGTTCTACATCCGCATCCTGCCCGGCGACCGCGTGAAGGTGGAGCTCTCTCCCTACGACCTGACCCGCGGCCGCATCACCTACCGCATGAAGTAGCCCGCACCCGCCCCGCCTTTTCAGCGCACCCCTGACTGTACTGACAGAGGTGCGCTTTTGTTGCGTCCTGTGGATGGCGGAGAAGTATCACCGTCCCTCCCGCAGCCGCACAGCTCCGCCCAGGCGGACATGGGAACTCAGAAGAAATCTTCTTCTCCTTTCCCTGCAACAGATACGAAAAAAGGACGCCGCAGCGTCCTTTTTTTGTTTCCTCCAAGAGTACAGCCTCCCCCTATCCGGCCTGAGACGGGCCTGCCTTTTTCCTCTCACCCTCCCGCATCAACCGCGCGGAGTGACAGGAGGGCACAAAGGGAAGGGGCTTTTTTTCGCGCTGCCCGGCCGCTGAAAGCAGTTCTCCGGACCGATACCCGTCGCGCCGAAGACAGCCGCGGGCATCGGCGGCAGCGTGCGAGGATGTTCTCTCCCCTCTTGCTAGACCCAGCCCAGGGCCCGCAGCACCAGCATGCAGCACATGGCCATAAGACCGGCCAGGATATCGTCCAGCATGATGCCCCAGCCTGCGGGCAGCCAGTTTTCCGAGGCGTGCACGGGCCAGGGCTTCCAGATGTCGAACAGGCGGAACAGGGCAAAGGCCCAGACCAGACCGGGCCACGACCACTGGCCCGCGCCCAGGGGCAGCAGGGCGATCCAGACGCCCACGAGCTCGTCGATGACCACTTCTCCGGGGTCGGTGCGCCCCAGCAGGATCTCGGCACGGGTGGCGGCCAGACCGCCGGTCACGACGATCACGGCCAGAAAAAGCAGACGGCCCCAGAGCGGCAGGGGCAGAAAAAGCAACGGCGCCAGCAGGGCGGCCAGAGCCGAACCGGCCGTGCCCGGAGCCTTGGGCGAAAGCCCGGCGATGCCCAGACGGCAATAGGCCAGGATGCAGGTATTCCAGAATGACATATCGTTCCTCCATGGCTCCGCGATACAGGGGACACAGGGGCACAAAGGCATCCATCCTCAAAGCCGTCCACGGCACGGCGAATGCCTCACAGATGCCGACGTCCACGGCCACGCCCCCGAACACGGGCGGCCACGGCCATGGACGATAGCGGACTGAGCCCAAACGAACTCCCGAGCGGATGCCTTGCCTCGGCACCGGCACGGCGGTCTGTCGCGAACGGGATACCGCGCGGGCGACGCGCCCCAAAGCATCCTTGCGCGGCTGTTCCTTCACAGCTGCCTGACAGTCCGTGACGGCCTCGGCACGTGTCCCGATGAGCTTTCCCTGCCTTCCGCCCCGACAGGAGCGGGCGTGCGGCACGACCCGGACAAAGCACTGTCGTACGAAAACGTGCCCCCCTGCCGGGCCTCACCTGTGACGGCGGAGCCTCGGGCAGTGTAGCGGCTCGGCCCCCGTCTGGCAACGCCCGCCCCTTGACGCCGCAGGAGCTGCCAGCTAAAAAGGAGCCCACGCCCGGATGGTGGAATTGGTAGACACAAGGGACTTAAAATCCCTCGGCCACCGGCTGTGCCGGTTCAAGCCCGGCTCCGGGTACCAAATAATATCAAGCGGTTACAGAATCACCTCTGTAGCCGCTTCTTTTTATCAGCGGTTTTTTACAACTCCTTTACAACATTTTCTTTTCCTACCTTTCCCTCAGTTTCCTCCCGCTCTGCCTCCCAGATGGGGAGCAGACGTCAGGTAGAGCAAACTTTTTTTCCATCAACGCCCTTGACCCTCCGCGAGGGCTGCTTATCTAACTCTCATTAGGGCCACAACCATAGGCCCACAGAGGAATTCACGTGGTGCATTTACCCCAATGGAGCGCCTAGATTTGTAGGGCACCAACACAATAAAGGGGGCCATATGTCCCGCATGAATGAGGCTAGCCGAGACCGGCTTTATCAAGCTCTGTGTGAAGGAAAGACGCTCGAAGCAATCCTGGAAGAATTTAGGATCACCGTAGCCCAGTTCAATACAGCGTATGCGCGATTGGGAGCGGAAAAGAGCTACATGCCGCCGATCAAGCGACAAAGTTCCTACAAGGTAGGATCGAAGGGGTTACTCATCCCCCTCGACTTCTTTAAGCAAAACGGCTTGGAAGAAGAGTTCGGTCGGGGTGCGCAAGTCGAGCTTCGGATACACGGAGGGGAGATTTGTATCCGACTGCTGACGACGGAATCCCGTGATGAGGCAAGTCAAACCTTGCCTGATTCCGCTGCCTAGGGGAAGGAACCATGTCAGACGGTATCTTCTCCAGCATCGCCTCTCAGCTTCCACCATTCCTTACTCGGCGCGACGTTAGTCGCTATTTTGGAAACCTCATATCCCCCCGTTACCTGGCTAATCTTGATAGCCAAGGCCAGGGGCCTAAAAAAACTTACTGCGGACGGAAAGTCGTCTATGCGAGTGCAGACTTCATAGCATGGCTTTCTCGCCGTACCGGCTGTAGTTCGTAGTTCCATCACCCCCCCATTTCTGGGGGGGTACTTTTTACCTCCCCTTGAACCACCGGTCTCCGGTGGTTTTTTTTTTGCCGAAAGAGAATTGTACATTCTCCTATTTCATATAGAAATAATATGTAATAGGAGGACTACATGATTACCAACTTACTCAAAGCTGGTTTTCCGACGGTTTTACTCCAAACCTTGGAACCGCATAGAACTGAGGAAGAGCTTCGGACAATAACTGGATGGCAGATTGCCAGATGGGATTGTCTGCAAGGTATTCGGGGATTTTCCCCGCAATCATTTCACTATGAGGAAATTCAAAATCCTGTTGAGGCGATCTCGTGGCCACGAAGGACACTCTTCTCATTTGTCATGGCTTATCCACGTTCCTGGACGATCCTATGGTCTGCCAAGCTGTCCTGAACGCCATTCCTCTGTACAAAAGCCTTGGAAATTGTCTCGCTGTCATCGCACCTACCCCAACCTTACCGCAAGCACTTCAACCCTTCTTCCACCTCGTGGAAGTCAAACTGCCAGAAGAAGAGGCGTTATATCGCCTGCAAACAGATTTAGGTGAACCTCATAACATTCGGCCCAACCGAAAAGCCGCACGGCTCGCTACAGGATTGACCGAATTTCAGGCTGAAACAGCCTACTCTCTCAGCCTGATCAAAAAAGGCTACTTCAGCTCAAAGAGCATCACCGAAGCAAAGGCCCAGATGATAAAAAAGTCTGGTCTGTTAGAGATTTATCCCGCTGCGGATATCGCTGATGTCGGTGGTCTATCCCCGCTCAAAGAGTATGTCATTAATCGATCCAAAGCATACCAGCCTCATTCCAGCTTACCGAAACCCAAAGGTATCTTGCTGGTTGGTGTGCCAGGTACGGGCAAGAGCAAAACGGCTTGTTCCATAGCCTCCATGCTTCAATTCCCACTCATCCGTCTCGACATCGGTGCATTGAAAAATGCCCTTGTCGGTGAATCAGAACGACGGATGCGTGAAGCTACCAAGATTATTGATGCTTTCGGAAATTGCGTTCTCTTTCTTGATGAACTGGAAAAAATGTTTTCTGGAACAAAAAGTGGAGGACTCAATGATTCAGGTACCACGATGGGAATGTTCTCGCATTTCTTGACATGGGCCAATGAGCAAAAGTCTGCCTTTATTGTAGCCACTGCGAACAACATCACAGAATTACCGCCTGAATTTCTTCGGGCTGGTAGATTCGATGCTATCTGGTTTGTTGACCTTCCATCTCGAAGTGAGCGAATGGAAATCATACAAATTATGAATCGCAAATATGGCACATCGATGCCTGTCGAGTGGGCAGATAGCCTGAATGGTTACACTGGATCAGAAATTGAGCAGATAGTCAGAGATTCGTTGTTTGACGGACTCGAAACAGCTCGAAACTCTCTCATTCCTCTCTCAAGAACTATGAAAGAAGATATCGAGCATCTTCGCCAATGGGCTCGTTCCAGAGCTAGAATTGCGAATACCCCCGACGAACAACATAGTGAAAAGCGGAAAATACGTCGCTCGACAATAGTGACTACACCGCCATTCGTACCATCAACCTCTACCCATTAGGAGATAAGATGTCACACGTTTCACACATCCAGCTCAAGATCTACGATCTTAGCGCTATCAAACGTGCCTGTAGTCGTATGGGATTCCGCTTCATGGAAAACCAAAAAACCTACACCTGGTACGGCAAACTCGTTGAACCTGAAAAATACCCTCTGCCCCCTGGCATCACGGAAGAAGAACTTGGCCATTGCGACCACGCCATCCAGATCCCCAATGCCCGTTATGAAATAGGCATCGTCAAAAGGAACGGCAGCTACATGCTGCTCTGCGACTTTTGGGATACCAAACTCAAAAGGGCTATCGGGGAAAATGGCGGCCTTCTGAAACAGGCCTACGGTGTCGAAGTCATCAAGGAAGCTGTGCGCAAAAAGCGTTATAGCTACAATGAAAAACAGGTTAACAGCGGTATCGAGCTGACGATCACCTTGTAGGAGTAACTTATGAAAATTGTTCAGATAACCGTGACTGCTGATGGTCGCGTCGAAATGTCCACATACGGCTTTCCGGGAAAGTCCTGCGTCGAGGCCACAAAGTTCATGAAAGACCTTCTCGGCGAAGAAACTTTCATCAAAATGAAACCGACGGCCTTTGTCCCCTATACCGAGACGAAGAAAGTCATCACCTGCAACAAGGCATAAGGGAGCCCCTTTCAATGGTCACTGCTGAAAACATGTTTCGGGAAGCAGCCTTGCTTCAGCTGACGGCCACATGTTGGCAGTTGGATAAAAAATTGCCGCAATCCATGTTGGCCGATGTCGGGAATGTCGATTTCCTGCGAGGACGAAAACTGCTCCTCGCCCCAGAATCCACAGCTCTCATCAAGCAACACATCGGAAAAGCAAGAAATTATCTTCGGAAAATCTCCTTGCCCTTCCCCATCAAAGGCTGTGTTCTGGTGCCGAAAAAGCTGATCCCTGATATTCAGGAACACCTGAAGGAGATCGAGTGGCATTATAATAGTGCTGTCGAGGATTTCCTTTACTGGTATCCCCAGACGGTCAAAGATGCCAAAGAGTCCCTGGGAGAGCTCTTCGACGAGTGTGACTACCCGACACAGGAAGCGATCAAAAACAAATTCCGCTTCCAGTGGCGTTATATCACGATAGGCCCATCCGTTTCACGAGTTCTGCCTCCTTCCATCTACAAGGAAGAGGTAAAAAAGTTTCAAGAACTCATGGAGCAAGCACGTAGTGAGGCGATCACGGCTTTGCGTGAAGAATTTGTCGACCTTGTTAGCAACATCGCTGATAAGCTGCAAAATCATGATGATGGCAGGCCGAGAAGACTACGCGACGCCGCTGTCGAAAACCTCAAACAGTTCCTCGACAACTTCAGCAGCAGAAACATCTTCGAGGATGCGCAACTTTCTGAACTTGTTGAGCAATGCCGAGGAATTATTACCAATACCAACGCAAATGCCATCAGGGGTAACACCCAGGTCAGAGAGGAAGTCCATCTCCAGATGGAAAAAATCCTGGCCGGTATAGACGCTTCCCTTGAAGATCTTCCCCGGCGCAGATTGCGTTTCGCTGCATAGGCAACAAATATCGCCCGTTACCATTTTACCGTGGTGGCGGGACATCCCTCCCGCCACCGCGCAAGGAGGGAACATGGACCCCCTGCTTCTTTCCAAGTCACGCATCAACACTTACTGCCAATGCCCTGAAAAATTCAGGCTGGCTTATGTCGAAAAAATCCTTCTCGACAAAACGCCTACGGCTCTCATCGAAGGATCGGCTCTCCACCATATCGTGGAAAATTGCCTCGTGTACGGGAAAACCGTTCCCCACATGGCAATTGAAGCCTCAAAAGAATTTTGGTCATCCATCAACTTTGAAACCACTGAATATGCCGATTCCACGGCATTCCAGGCCGCACAGCAAAAAATTCTGTCTGAGGCCACCCGGTTTCTAGATCTCATCGGTGAGTTGAACACCTACCAGATGGAGACGTATTTCGAGAAACCGCTCACCCATCCCATAACCGGAGAAGTTGATGACAGCGTTATCCTGCGAGGATATGCCGATATCATCGACACGCCTGAAAAAGATGTCACACGCATAATCGACATCAAAACTTCCGCAAAATCACCACACGCTGATCAGGCAAACCGCGCGATGGAGCTGACAGTCTATGCCTACCTCATGGCATGTACCTTTGGCTTTCAGATTCATGTGCCGGTGAGCTTGCTCTACCTTGTCCGCAGCAAGGAATCGAAAATCGTGTGGCTGAACTCTGAAAGATCGATGTCGGATTTCGTGAATCTGTACCAAGAAATTTCCAACATCGTTCACGCCATCCGGCATGGCTTATTCTGGAAGAACCAAGGCATCCACTGCTGCTGGTGTGCCTACCAGGAAATCTGCTTTGCCAAACACCTTGCCGCCTAAAGGGGACACGCATGGAATATGCCTTCTGCTCCCCTGAAATCACTGAGCTTTCAAAAGCGCTGATTGCGGTACAAAAAGACCTGAAGCCCGCGCTCAAGGATGCCGTTAATCCCTTCGTCCATAACTCCTACGCCTCGTTGGGAAGCATCATGGACGCTTGCCGAAATGCTCTTATTGAACACGACGTACTGCTTACCCAGTACCCTGTTCCTGTGGAAGGAGAATATCTTGGTCTTGTCACCAAACTCGTCCACGCAAAAAGTGGACAATACCAGGCTTCATTAGCGGTAATCCCGCTGGCCAAACATGATCCTCAGGCAATGGGAAGTGCCATCACCTACGGAAGAAGATACGCACTTTCCGCGATGCTGGGTATCGTTCCCGAAGAAGATGATGATGGCAATGCTGCCTGTAATATTATGGAGTCATCGCCCAAAAGACGGACATCACACTCCGCTGGAACATCCAGAAAACAGGCCGCCGCTCAGGTACAGGCAAATGCTCAAAGCCGTCCTTCCCTCAGCGCACTTCTTGCTGATCTGGGACTGGCGGAATTGACGCATTGTTACCGGGCATACTTGCAAGACCAGTATGGCTGTGCTCCCGACAGGCTTCCCTCCGAAGTCTACAACGAGCAAAAAGGCCACCTGGAACGCTGCAAAAGAGAACCTCTTACTTTACGCAACCTTATGCGTACTCTGCACAGTTACAAGTAGACACAAAAACTACTCGTTCTGTAGGAGCCAATCATTACAACCAAAAAGAAAGTCCCAGCTAGCCGCCGGGATTTTTCAACAAAAAACCACCCGCATGGCGGGTGGTTTTTTGTGTCATCGGGGAGTGTGGGCCCTTCGTTCGGGGATTCCACAGGGGCTAGGGCCAAGTCCTGCGTACTCCCCGGATGTCGGATCAGATGATTTTTAGTCTTTCAGCAATCTCCGCAGCCGCTCTTTTCTCTCATTGCGTGCATTCATCCTTACGATCAAGAGCATGAAAACGACTGCGATGAATATGATGCACAACAGCTTATAGACAGTTGCATACAGGGCCAAGGGGATACTGACTCCATACTTGCGATTTGTAAAAAATGTCATCCCCATGCTTATCAAGGTCAATACGGAAGGAATGACGATCAGCGCCGTGTGCATGATGAACTGTTCAGTTTCATTAGAACTTCCGCTGAAAATGATCAATATGACAGGGATGGATGTGACTGCAAAAAAGATGGTGATATAGTCAGCAGCTCCTGTAAAGAAACAGATGATGCGTTCCTTCTTCCATAATATGAACCCATAGCCCATAAATACTATAAGAAAAAGCAAGATAAGAGCGATGACAAGTTTGATCATCGTTCCCGTTGAAAGAGAAGACGGATTGGACGCAGGTTCACTTTTCTGGGCCGTCATCCCTTCCGCGACATTGCCCTGCATGGGGCCAGCGGCAGCAGCAGGAGGCGTAGCTTCCTGGGGAGCGACATGTGCGTCCCGGGCCGTCATCCCTTCCGCGACATTGCCATGCGTGGGACCAGTAGCAGAAGTGGGAGGTATGGTTTTCTGTTGGGGATTTGCTGTCACTTCATTTGAACTATAAGTTCTAAAAAGTGTACATAAAACTGCATTCCCCTTTGAGGTAAAATCAAATATTGCTTTCCATTTTTCTTCGCTGTTTTCATATGTTTCGCGAGAGAACTGTTGATCTTCCAGGTTTGCATTTGTATCTGGCTGGATGTAGGCTTTATATTTTGTACTAAACAGATTTCTTAACTCGTTTTGCTTTGATGTTTTAAAAAATTTGGGTATAATAGGCTGCATTAGCCTGATGAGGACGACTTCATCTTTGTCATTGATGTATATTTCAATATTCCCTTGATATTTATCGCGTATCATGTAGTAAAGAACTTTGGTAATATGCTCATCAATACCAGCACTATACTTGTAATAACTTCGTGCTGCTTTTAGATTTGAATCTATGATAAGTTCATATTGTATCTCGGATAATTTTATTTTTTCATCAAATGGTGTCGGAATAAGCTTGACTCGTATATCAGATATTTTTTTTCCCAAGTCTTATGCCATCAAAGTCTGGCCCGATTGTTGCCGCATTGGAATGAAAGCAGCACAATAGGAACATCAAAATAAGACATGTTATGGATAGTGTTTTTTTCATAAAATCCTCCAGAAGTTTTTTGAAAGTGTTAACTAAGAGAATGTCCGGCATACACCTTGCTATACAAGTTTTCTCCAAAGGATACAGGCCAAAGC
>ERZ827150.3884-NODE-3884-length-13844-cov-38.064177_pt1 | contig 13844 bp, 16 predicted proteins | sample MGYA00519779_ERZ827150 | MGnify/ENA primary metagenome ERZ827150 (study PRJEB31778, sample SAMEA3449267) | human gut metagenome | biome: human gut; feature: human-associated habitat; material: faeces | place: United Kingdom | collected 2010/2012 ...
AAATGATTTACTTTGTAAACCCTTGCACGAAAGACCGAATTGAATACGATGATATTGCAAATCGTATCTTTGGCAAAAAAGAATTGCCTGTTGATTTAAACGGAATTGTTAAACAAATTGTAGATGCAAAATGGGAAACATTTTACGCAATGACCGAAAACAAGCGGTCGGGAATATACAAAATTTATGATACGGAAGATATTCCTTGCTATTTGGTTTTGTCGCTTGTGGATATAACATTGTTGCATTATGCCGCTATCAACTCAATGGCCCGCGGATATGTCTCTCGCAAACGTCTTGGCATAATCGAGCCGTATAATGGGCGATACGGGATTGGCTATAAATGGTATACAAATTGCCCGAAATCAACGCAGTATAAATTAGTATCATATCTTGTATTTTGAATCCTTCTGACGAGTCTTGCGGGAGTAAGGCGAAACGTGCTGTTTAACAGTGCGTCAAGGAATCCGAAAAAATACAATAAATGGATTTCGTAGAAAGGCAAAAACTATGATGAATGAAACTCTCACTGTAATCAACAAGAAAAGTGAAATAATTGACGGTATCAATACAGCAACCGCATCAATTTACAGTTCGTTTGTCGCTGAAAGCAACAACGATAAGGCGAAATTGTATAACGCACTTAATTCGCCCGAAGTAAGAATTGCGGACCACATAGGGAAGGAAATTAATGTAAAAGACGTTATAATTGAACCTGTTGAGATTGTCGATGACAAAACGGGCGAAGTTCGTACAACACCGCGTGTAACATTGATTGATGTAAACGGTCATACATACACTGCAACGTCTTATGGAATATATAATTCCCTTAAGCGAATTTTCGGGTTGTATGGCTCGCCTACATGGGAAGACGGCATTCCCGTGCGTGTGCGACAGATAACAAACGGCGCAAACCGGATTTTCACTTTGGATATTGTCACAAAATAATATCCAAAACAGGAATACAATATATTAAGAAAATGGTTCACGCACTATAACCGATAATTTATAGTGCGTGAAAATTTAAAAAAGGTGTGATATAATGACAAAACAGGATGAGCTTTTGCGAAAAGCGGTAAAAAACTTTAATGCGAAGATAAAGAGGCTTGAAAAGAAGGCCCAACTGTCAGCGGAATATATTCCTATTCCGCAAAAAGTATATGTTTCTAAAATAAAAAACAGCGGCGCAAACATTGAAAGCGTAATTTCGGAATTGCAAGCATTTACAGCAAAGCCGAAAGTTACCGTTGATTCCGAATTAAAGAAAATGGTAAAAGCATATAATGAAAAAGCAAAAAGGTTTGAAAAGCGGGGTTTTAATGTTGATAAATTATCATATTCAAAATTGAAAGATAGCTCCGATGTTGCAGATACAAAGGCTATAATAAAAGACTTTATGGAGGGAGGATATAAAACAGTAAAAACGGAAAAGGGTGTCGAATTGCCCGATGCAATATACAGAAAGGCGAAAAAACAGTTAGACATAATAAACGAACGCCGCGCGAAACAACGCGCGAAGGTAGGCGAAATTGAGCGGGGTAATTTGGCGCAAATGGGGCGAATGCGTGATGTTAATTTGCTGCCGAAACAGGATATTGATCAAATCAGTATGCGCGATATGCCGTCTTATTTGCGCTCCCTTGAAACACAAACTCAACCGAATTATCTTGAAAAAAAGAATTTGAAATATGTGAATAATTATATTTCAATGCTAAATAATTTATTTGACACTAACGATCCACGATTGAGAGAAATAATAAACAAAATACATTCGATTAATATTGACGATTTCATTAATGCAAGTTTGGGTTCTGATTATTTGTTTATTTTATTTTATCGTGATCCCGTTGAGCGTGAAAATCAAAGGGAAATTATTTACGACAATATCATGAGATTATAAAAAATGTATGTTGCTGACTTTGAAACTACAACGAACGCGGATGATTGCCGCGTGTGGGCATGGGGATTATGTGAAATAGGTAATATTTCAAATTTTATTTATGGGAATAATATTTCATCGTTTTTTGAAAAGATGAAAGAATTATCAAAACAGCAGGAAACAATATATTTTCATAACTTAAAATTTGATGGTGAATTTATAATTTATCATTTATTAAAAAGTGGCTGGTGTCATATAACGGATGAAGATAAGCAACCGAACACGTTTCAAACACTTATAAGCGACAAGGGAATATTTTATTCAATTACAACATATTTTAAGATTCTAAAAAAGAAAAATCATAAAATAACTTTTTTAGATTCTTTAAAACTTTTACCGTTTAAAGTCTCGGAAATTGCAAAAGCCTTTAATTTACCAATTCAAAAAGAAGAAATTGACTATACGGCGGATCGTGAAATTGGGCACGAATTAACAATTGATGAGATACATTATTTGCGCAATGACTGTCAAATTGTGGCGCAAGCACTTGAAATATTATTTCAGCAGGGCTTAACAAAAAATACGACAGCAAGTAACGCAATGACAAATTACAAAGAAATGATAACGAAAAAATGTTTTTCAAGGTGGTTTCCAGAACCCGATTACGATACTGATGTTCGACAATGCTATCGTGGAGGCTTTACATATGCAAACCCGCGTTTTACTCATAAAATAGTTGGCAACGGAATTGTATTAGATGTTAATTCTTTATATCCTTCCGTAATGTATTATTGCAATTTACCATATGGAGACCCAATATATTATGATGGTAATTATGAAAAAGATGATTTATATGATTTGTATGCGCAAATGATACGGTGTAATTTCAAATTAAAGAAAAATTATATTCCGACAATACAGCTAAAAAACAGCACGGCATTCAATCCAACGGAATATATAATTGACAGCAACGGCGAAGATGTTACATTATGTTTAACTTCCGTTGATATGGAATTATTTCAAGCACATTACAATATTTATAACGTAGAATATATCGGAGGTTGGAAATGGAAGAGTTCGAATATTATGTTCCGCTCATATATAGATAAATGGTATGCTGTAAAAAAACAAGCAACGATTGAAGGTAATAAACCATTGAGAACTATTGCAAAATTGATGTTAAATTCGCTTTACGGAAAATTTGGCATGAACCCGAATGTGCGCTCAAAGATTCCTGTAATTGATCCGCTGAATGACAACGTACGATATTTATTCGGCGAATGGGAACAGCGCAAGCCGATTTACATTCCGATTGCGGCATTTATAACCGCATGGGCAAGATACAAAACAATTTCAAGCGCGCAAAAAGTATTTCACCGTTTTTTATATGCGGATACTGATTCATTGCATTTATTAGGAAATGACATTCCAGAAGAATTGGAAGTTGATGATGTAAAGCTTGGAGCATGGAAACATGAATCAAGTTTTACAAGAGCCAAATTTTTAAGAGCTAAAACATATATTGAAGAAATTGAAGGTAAACTAAATGTAACATGTGCGGGAATGCCCGCAAATTTACACTCACAAGTTACTTTTGAAAACTTCACGGAAGGTGCAAAATACGGCGGAAAATTGCGACCTGTGCATACGGCAGGCGGAATTGTGCTTGATGAAACAGAATTTACAGTGCGAAAGGGATAAAAATATGTATTACGAAATAGGAAAAGCGTTGAGTTATAATTGTTTATTTAATTTTATCGTTGGTATGCGTGGTGTGGGTAAAACATACGCTTTTAAACGATGGGCAATACAGGATTTTTTAAAAAATAAAAATGAGTTTATATACATTCGGAGGTATAAAACGGAGGTGACGGCGCAAAGGTTAAAATCGTTTTTTGATGATATACAAGCAGAGTTCCCAATCGTCAATTTTAAAGTGAAAGGAAATATGTTTTATATCAATGATGAGTATGCAGGGCAGGCGCAAGCATTATCAACGGGGAAGATCCTAAAATCAATTCCTTTTCCGAAGGTAAGCAAAATATGTTTTGACGAATTTATCCTTGACAAAGGGGTTTATCATTATTTGCAAGATGAAGTAACAAACTTTTTAGAATTGTATTCAACAATTGCAAGATTGCGAGATGTTGTAGTTTTCTTTTTGTCGAATGCTTATACAATTTCTAATCCGTATTTTGACTATTTTAATATTGTGCCGCCGTACGGGAATAAAACGATAAAGCGAATTAATAATGAAATATTGGTAGAGGTAATAAAGAATGAAGAATATACAAATGCGGCAATGAAAACGCGGTTCGGCTCAATCATAAACGGCACGGCATACGGTAAATATAATATGGAAAACGATTTTTTGAGAGATAATAAGAATTTCGTTCAAAAGAAAACCCAAAGTGCGAAATATTATTTCACGATATTATATATGAATAATACTTATGGAATATGGGTAGATTATAAAGAAGGTTTAATTTTTGTATCCCGTGATATTGACGAAAGCTGTTTAATAAAATATGCACTGACAAATTCGGATCTCCAACCCAATATGCTATTAGCAGTTCGAAAGTCGATATGTTTGCAGACTTTACGAAATATGTATAATGTAGGTGCGGTTCGATATGAATCCGTAAAAATAAAAAATGAGTTTTCGAACGCATTTAAACTAATACGCGCTTGACAAAAATAAACCTATGTGCTACAATAATTTTGCGGGGAACATGTTTAAAATAACGTTGCGAGTTCAGAGCGTAACGGGTGAAACCGACTGAACCGCTGAATAGGTCTTACAAACTAACGTTAAACAGTTCCCTTGCAATTATAATAAAAAGGAGTTTACATTTTATGGAACAATGGATTCAGATTATATCAACATATGGCGTATCGATTGCGGCGATGATAGCACTTGCATGTTACATTGTCAAAAAAGACAAGGAAAATCAGCAAAGTATCAGCGAAATTATGAACGATCATAAAACAGAGGTGAATGAGCTGAGAAAAACTATTGAAAATAATACTCTTATTGTCAGTAAACTTTATGAGAGGTTGAGTAAAGAATGAAAAATGCCGAAGATTTTGTAAAATATCTTTTCAAGCGTTTGCCCAAAAATAAACTATTGGCAGGCACATATTATTGTGGTGTAACCGACAGCGAGATCGGAACAGTCCCCGCACATTATTTGATGGGTACGACGGGACAAAAAGCAACGCAATGGCGGCTTGATTATGCATATACTAAATATTATCAGTCAAATTACAGTAAAGCTGAGTTTGATAGTAAAACGCAAAACTGGATTACAGACAACGCATATTTGTACGACTGCAACGGATTGATTGATGCTTTTGTTGGACAGGATAACAACGCGGCAGGTAACTATACAAATTGGTGTGGTATTAAAGACGATGAGGCACTTGAGTATATCACCGAAAAGGGCGAACTTGCGGCGGGTGCTTGCGTTTTTAAGCGCAATTCAAGCGGAAGAATACATCATGTGGGATATGTAGTCGGACAAAACGCAAGCGGCGTTCCGCTTATTATTGAAGCTAAATCGTTTGTTGACGGGATTATAATGTCAACACTTAATGACGGATGGAATGAATACGGAATTCCTAACAAAATACTTGTTTTTCCCGAAATTGAAAGAACCCGATTCCGAGTAACAAGCCCAATGCAACGCGGCGAAAAATTTGAATTAATGCAAAGAGCCTTATCTGCAAACGGCTATGATGTCGGAAAAATCGATGGTCGCTGGGGCACGAAGTCACAGGCTGGATTCGATGAAATGCTGTCGGTAAACGGTAAAATGGCAAAAGTGAAAGTACAAATAAACGGTGTCACCGTGCTGAATGGAGAATACTAATATGAAACGTAGTAAAGAAGAATTACTTCAATCTTTGAAGGGTTTTATTGGAGAGGACGAAAGCGAAAACGCAATAGCTTTTCTTGAAGATTTTTCCGATTCTTTCGCCGATAATTCGGATGAATTGATAGAAGTCACAAACAAATATAATTCACTTAAGAAACGATATAAGGAACGATTTTTCGGTGAAGGTGATGAAGGTGAAAAGCTTGCGGAAGATGAAGCCGAAGACGAAAAAAAGGAAATTAAAATAAAAGATTTGTTTACGGAGGAATAAACATATGCCTACAAGACCTAAAAAATATGTGTTGACGAATGTATCAAAAGATGTTATCAACGGAATTATAAACGAAGGGTTTTCAACAAACTATAAGAATTATATACCGTTCACTGCAACGGATGCGGATTCGATCCGCGCAATTGGTAAAATTATTATGGATTCTCCCAATTTGCGCAATGCGTTTGCAACGGATCTGATCAACCGAATTATACTTGTCACAGTAACAAGTAAAATATACGATAACCCTTGGGAAAGCCTCAAAAAGGGTGTTTTGTCGTTGGGTGAAACAATTGAAGAGATTTTTGTTAATATTGCAAATGCGGAGCTTTACAACCCCAATATTTCAAGTGAAACGGTTTTTAAAAGACGCATTCCCGATATTCGCGCCGCATTTCATATTGTAAACTATCAAGTAAAGTATCCTGCTACAATTTCGAATGAGGATTTGTCAGCGGCGTTTACAAGCGAAAACGGCCTGTATTCACTAATTGAAAAAATATACGAAAGCCTCGTGAGCGCAAGCAATTATGATGAATTTAATATTATGAAATACCTTATTGCGCTGAATATTGTAAACGGCAATATTAAGGCAATTTCAGTTCCCGCAATTTCGACAGATGCCAATGTTAAATCTGTTGTTACTCAAATTAAGGCAACTTCCAATAAAATGAAGTTTATGACGGCAGATTACAATATTGCGGGTGTAAAAACACATTCACAGCATGTAAACCAAACTGTTATTGTAACAGCCGATTTTGATGCGGCAATTGATGTTAACGTACTTGCGGCGGCTTTTAATATGGATAAAGCCGAGTTTTTGTCTAAGCGGCTTATGGTGGATTCGTTCGGAGATATTGACATAAATCGACTTGCACAGTGCGCGCCGGAAACATGCGAAAATATTACATATGATGCGAACGGAAATGTAACGTCCGCAACGCTTAAAGGTATTACAACTGAACAGCTTGCCGAATTGGGTGAAATCCCTGCCGTCATTATAGATGATGATTTTCTTCAGATATATGACCGACTTATTACTATGGAAGATATTCGCAACCCCGACGGACTGTATACTAATGCATTCCTTCATTGCTGGAAGATTATTAGTGTTTCGCCTTTTGCGCCTGCCGCAACTTTCAGCGACAGCGTGGCGGCGGTTAACAGCGTCACTATTTCGCCCGCAAGCGCAACGGTTGTTCCGAACAGCGAAATACAGTTTAACGCAAAAGTTAGCGGAACGGGATTCTTTAATAAATCTGTTACATGGACGCTTAATGGTGCGAACTCAAGTAAGACATATGTTGACGTTCGCGGAACAGTATTTATCGGTGTAGACGAAACCGCAACAACGATAACACTTAATGCAGATTCAAACGAAAATCCATCAAAGGGAGCAACCGCAACAATTACCATATACAAAGGTAAGTAAAACTTTGCAACCGACATTTATGACGGTTACAAAATTATCGTAACAATTACAAATGGAGGAAGGCGGGTAATAGTAAACTATTGCCCGCCGTAAAACAATGTTAGCACCAAGCCCAAATTCAAAAATTCAATTATTTAATAATATCAACATTGATATTAATTACGAACACACACTTTATTTTGCGAGTGTATCCGCGCAAAATTCATTTTTTGCGCAATGGGTAGTATACAGTGCGGATAAAGCAATATATGTTCGCGAAAACGGAAGAATCCGCTTACCGTTTACAGCCGATACATTGATAGGGTGTAATTATTTGCGTTATCAAAATACAGGTTATTTGAACCGTTGGTTTTATGCTTTTATAAAGAACATATTTTATATAAATGATAATACATGCGAAATAGAATTTGAAATAGATGTTATCCAGTCCTTTAAACTGTATTGTGAAATTCCTGCATGTTGGATTGAGCGAAATCATGTTTATGAAGATTGGGTAGGCTCAAACCGTGTAGAAGAAAATATATCAATCGGTGAATACGTTGTTGACAGCGAAAGTAAAGCACCGTTCGGGAATAATTGGAGTGTTATAATGTATTCGTCATTCAACCCCGCGAATTATGAGGCCGCGGGCGGCGAATTGGTAAAGGGAATGTATAGTGCGCTCGAAAGAACGGAAATCGGTAAAATAAGTATTGCAAATGGAAGTGGTGTATGGGTAGTTGATGCAAGAGACAAAATAAAAGATATTGTAACAAATCACGCTGACAAAGTGGAAGGTGTAATATCAATTGTGTTGACGCCAACAGAATTTGAAGGTGGGTTACAAGATCTTCTATGGACAATAAAAAGAGATCCGAAATTTTTGGGAGTGAATGTAAATAACAATAAGCTGTTCACAGCGCCGTTTTATTGTCTTTATGTTTCAACAGGTTCGGAGGGTAAAATGTATGATTTTGACGATAGCACCGCAGGCGATGGGCTGGGCAGTATTACATTTAATATTGAAAGTGATTTAGCACCAACACAAAGTGTTAGTGCAATTCCGATAAGTTATAAAGGAAGTTCAAAAAATTTCAGCGAAATGTGTATTATGACAGGTTTTCCGCAATGTGCATGGGTAAGCGATTCTTTTAAAACATATCTTGCGCAAAATTCCGCCAATTTACTTTTATCAAGTGCTTTAGCAGTCGGGCAAATTGCGGGTGGTATTGCAATTGCGGGCGGATCGGGCGGAGCGGCGTTACCGATTGGCGGCGGTATGATAGTAAGCGGGGTAACGTCAGTAGGTCATATATTAGCAGATGTTGATAAAGCAAGCCGAATACCCCCGAAAGTGAGCGGTAATATTACTGGCACTGCATTATATTCGATGGGAAATAAAACATTTCGAGGTTATATATTGCGTCCCCGTGATGAATATGTAAAAATTATCGATGATTATTTTACACATTACGGTTATGCGATCCATAAGGTTGAAACACCTGCAATACATAATAGGGAAAATTTTACTTTTATACAAACTAAAGGTTGCGTTGTTCGGGCCAGTGCAAACAACGAATACGAAGCCTGCAATGCCGCCGCAAGGGCGAAAATTGGAGAGATATTTGATAAAGGTGTTACGTTTTGGGTTGATAATGCGAATGTAGGAAATTATAAAGTTCGTAATAAACCGTTAGAATGATGGAGGTTTAATGTGATACGAAATAGTATGAGTATAACACAGCGATTCCGAAAAGAAGCTGAACGCGAAAATATTGCATCGTATAATTTTTGGTTCAACCGCATTACGGAAATTGCAATGGCGGGTATTAAATATGAGAATTTGCCGCCGGAAATTGACGCAAGATTTATTGAATTAATATTGTGTTTTGACGGAAAAGCACTGTTTTATTACGATGAGGAGCTTGAACAATATGTTGTTTTACAGTTTTACAGTTCATCAACATTTGATATTTACAGAGAGCCGTTTAAGCGAGTAGCGTTTTCGCCTGCTGTAAATTATCGTAATAAAAACCTAACAAATGAAAATTCGGTTATAATATGGAATAATTCAACCCGAACCAATGAAATTTTGGCTTTGCGCTCATATGCAAAACGTATTTCAGAATGTGAACGAATTATCGATGTTAATGTAAAAGGCCAAAAAACGCCGAAAATTATATTGACAGAAGATAGTCAACGGCTTACAATGGAGAATCTTTTCCGACAGTATGACGGCAATATACCCTTTATATTCGGCACAAAAGGTTTAAGTACTTTATCGGAAATAAATGTTCTTGACGTTACAACCCCCTATATCGCCGATAAATTACAGATACTAAAACGACAAATAATTAGTGAAGCCCTAACGTATTTCGGAATAGATAACGCCAATACCGATAAAAAGGAAAGATTGGTGTCCGATGAGGTTACAGCGAATTTCGGCGGCGTTGAGATCGCCCGCTTAACACGTTTGAAAGCCCGCGAAGAGGCAGTGGCAAAAATAAATAAAATGTTTAACTTAAACATTAAAGTTAAGTTTGCTGAAATAGACCGAAAGAATGGAGAGGTTATAAAAAATGAGTAATTATACGTCACAATTACGCTATATTTGCGAAGTACAAAGCGGATTCACACCCGCCGAATTAAACGAAAAAACAATAGATGAAATTATTACAGCGGCGCAACCGAAAATATTTAATTTTAGGTTTCCGATATATGATGAATCATACCGCAATATTTTAGAACATGAAATACTTTTTCATTTTTACACGCGGGAAATCGGCGCTGAAACATACGGACTGTTTAATTATTACCTTGCACGAAAACTCCGTGAAATTATGCCGTACTATAATCAGCTTTATAAAAGTGCAACGCTTGAGTTTAACCCGCTGAACGATGTTGATTATACAGAGGAACATCACGGTTCGCAAGGTGGTGAAAAAAATACTGTAAATACAGGTAATTCATCTTCAACAATGAATGCGGAAAGCAGTCAAAATACAGTAGCCGACAATAATATAAGCCGAAATAACACTGAAAATCAAAATATAACTGATAATGGAAAAGCTACGAACACAGCAACAGCAACGGCGTCAACGACTGAAAATACAAGTCGAACCGCAAACGCTGAATCAAATATCAGCGGTATTGATACGGATGCATACAGCGACACACCGCAAACGAGTGTAAGCGGCGTTAATGGTATAAACGATAATTATTATTTAACAAATTATCGTAAAAAGTCAAATAATACCGCGAATAATAGTGAAACAAGGGAAAACGGAACAAATACCGCTGAAACAACCAGTAATAATACAAGCAATGGAACAAATGAAAACAAGCGCAATTCAAGTACAACGCAAGATTTAAGCGAAGAAAATCACGGCGAAACGTACGGAAACGCAACAAGCCGAACGGAAAACACCGGTCGAACGACAGATAACGGAACAGAAAACTTCAATAATACTGATGAATATATAAATCATGTTATTGGAAAACGAAATAGCGCAACATTCAGCGCAATGTTGCTTGAGTTCCGAGAAACAATTATAAATATTAATAAAATGATATTCGATGAACTTGAAGTATGTTTCATGAATATATATTAATCGGAGGTTTATATAATGAATACTATAAAAGGTAAAGAATTGGAAAAGGTTAAAATTCCGCTTAATTCGGTTTATACTCCAGTCATTCCTTGCGTACTTGACGGCAATTTATCGTTTTTGGAAATGGTATGGAAACTATTGTATCACATAAATATTATCGTTGACAGTGTAAACGCAAATCACGGGGACATTGAGGATCTTGCACAGGCTATTAATGAGCTTGATGCAGATAAATTGAGCGTGATGTGGGTTGAGATTGATGTTGCAACAAGACCGATAAAAGCAAATAAAACTTTCGCTGAAATTGCGGAGGGAATGCGAAGGGGAATTGTGTTTGTTACAACAAAAAACGAAGATGAGATGCTTATTTTCATTCCTATATGTTCATCAAATACTGCTATCAATTTTTTGCGTATTGATAGTAAAAACGAATTGATTATAAGCATAAGACCAGATGAAAGTGTTACTCTATTCCAATATAGTTTTGCTACAGAGGATCATCCTACAACATTTCAAGAACAAGTAACTTTTAATAATACCGTTGATTTTAATAAGTTTACTGAATTTCACGAAACAACGAGATTTTATAAATTAATTACCGCCGACAGCGGAATTACCGTTCCGACAGCAACAGCGGCAAGCGGGCGCGGGCTTGCGGCAAACTTAGAATATGTAGGAAATGCTTGTTCCGAAACGCTGACAGCGGCGAAATCATATGCTGATACACAAGATGCAGCGGTTCAAAAAGCGGCCACAATATATACTAATACTAAATGCGGCGAAACACTTGCGGCGGCGAAAACATATGCAGACACACAGGATATAACGATCCTTGCAAGTGCAAAGGAATATACCGACAGTAAATTTGCACATGTGTCAATTGTAAAAAATGCTGCTGGAACACTTAAAGCCGATAGCACGTTTTCTACAATTTACCTTAATATAACAAGAGGGAATGTTGTTGATGTTAAATTTAGTTCTGAAAATAATCGTAATTCAACGTATATCATGCGAAATACGATAATCACGCCAACAAAGTTAACTTTCATCGGATATGATGAAACCACAACAATTCATACTTGCACAATTGACAGTGACAACAATATCACATACACATAATATGTTTTAGTAAATTGGCAAAAATGGTTGCAAGATGAAAAGAAGTCTGCTATAATAGCATTGTGCAAAGGGAAAGTCTTTTCAGCAACAAAATTTTTTCTTGCCTCCTTCGTTTTAAGATCGCAACGGGCCATATCGGTTATAGGATATGGCCCTTGCGTTTTATTGTGGTTTACTTATTTAATCTATATCTTTCATCGGCATTAATATTACCCTTGAGAATAAATCTTGAATCTGCAAATATTTATAATCCCCTCCAACGTTTTCAATTAAACGGATTTTAATAGTATCCCCATCGAAATATGATAAAATCTCAAGCAATAATTTTCTATCAAATCTTAAAAATTTCGGATCATTGGGTCTATCCATACAAATCAAGTCATGATAATTACAGCGATAAATTCCCGTTTCTGCATCGTTCGAAACAGTGGTTGAGCTGTTCGATTCCAAAGCATACTTGCCCTGCACAAAGGTTACTTTTCCGCTCTCAATCCCATAATTTTTGATTTATAAACTTTCATTTTAGTTATCCTCCTTTTCGTAACCGACAAAATACACGTCACGTTCACGGTAGAACGTAAGTTTTACATTATCCATTGTGAAGTTTGTTACACCTTTTCGCCACATTAAACGATAAACTGGTTTATACCAAAATTCAACTGTTTCATTTAGTTCAAAAAATTCATCAAGAGTTCGTTCTACAGTTTCATACAATGAAATCATGGTAATTTTCATTTCTTTTCATCCTCCGTTAATATATCTTTAAGAACATGAATTGCTATATTAAGTGTTTTCAGATCATTCTGAAAAATGTCGGCATCGGGAAAAAAGTCCGTATGTGCGATTCTGTATCAACGCGAATCGAAATTAACTGTTTCAAAGCGTCCGAAATTGTCATTTGCCTATCACCTCCAATTTTTACCGTATACACGTTTTGCGTTATCCTCAATTGCGATGGCAAGATCACCGTAACACTCTGCATATTCTTCATAATGTGCTATCCAATTACGCCGATAATCACCCCATACTTCTATTGCTATTCCGCAAAATTCTTTTACACGTTCCAATTCATAAGCATTCCCGTTGTAGTAAGCAAACGGAACATAAATTCGATAAATATGATCTTTATCGGTTTTGTTCGTTTTTATACCGCTTTTATACAAAACACCATTTTTGTATCCCCTATCTCTGATAAGTTGGAGCGTTATATATTGCGCCGTATCATAATCCTTACAAAGCAAACATTGGCAAAATGTATTGTTTTCATCCTTCCATACAAGAAGAAATTGTGTAGGTTCGTAAGGGTTGCCCTTTAATTTCAACAAATAAGACTTAGTCATTGATGATACCTCCCGCAAAAAGTATTGATAGTACGCCTACTGCCGCGCTTACTATTGTACAAAACAACATTTTTATGTTGTTGTCGTCCGATGTTATCGCGGTGTATAGACACATGCCGCACATGACGAAAGCGGACAAAGCGATAAAGATATACAAAATGAATTTCATGGTTTTTCCTCCTCTATGGGTTCTTCAATTTGCTGTTGAGTTGATAACATATATATTAACCGTTTATTGTGGACTATGAGTTGATTGCCTCTATAATATGATACTTCACAATAAAATCCGTTTCGAACTTCGCGATTTAATTTCCGATACGTCTCGCTAAAATTCA
>ERZ827150.3885-NODE-3885-length-13837-cov-4.264185_pt1 | contig 13837 bp, 12 predicted proteins | sample MGYA00519779_ERZ827150 | MGnify/ENA primary metagenome ERZ827150 (study PRJEB31778, sample SAMEA3449267) | human gut metagenome | biome: human gut; feature: human-associated habitat; material: faeces | place: United Kingdom | collected 2010/2012 ...
AGTCCCTTGCGGCGTAGTTCTTATTTAAGCCGTCCAAGTTTTGGGGTGCAGTTCAGTGCACAGCGGGGGTTCTTTCATGTCCGAGGACGCGCCGGGAGGGAAGGCCGCCCTCGGGCCGGACAGCTAAGACAGCTTACGCGACGGTGTAAACCCAGTTGTGCTTATCCTCAACAGCACCAGACTGGATGCCCGTCAGGGTCTCGCGGAGCTTCTTCATCACAGGACCGATCTCGGTGTAGCCAGCCGGGAAGGTCACGGTCTCGTCGGCGCCGTAAACCTTGTTGTCGATCTCGCCGACCGGGGAGATGACGGCAGCGGTGCCGCACAGGCCGCACTCCACAAAGGTGCCGGCCTTGACCTCGGCCCACTCGACGGGGCGCTGGTCAACGGTCATGCCCAGGTCCTGAGCAACCTGAACGAGCGAACGACGGGTGATAGAGGGCAGGATGGAGTCGGTGTGCGACTGCGGAACGACGAGCGTGCCATCCTCTTTCACGAACAGGACGTTGGCGCCACCGGTCTCCTCGACATAGGTGCGGGACTCGGAGTCGAGATACAGGTTCTCGGCATAGCCCTCGCGATGGGCCTCCATCGTGGGCTTAAGGGACATGGCGTAGTTCAGGCCGGCCTTGATGTTGCCGGTGCCGTGCGGTGCAGCACGGTCATACTCGGAAACGCGCAGCTTGACGGGCTTGAGGCCGCCCTTAAAGTACGGACCGACCGGGGTCACGAGAATGCGGAACGTGTACTCAGGAGCGGGAGCCACGCCGATCACGTCACCGGAGCCGATCATAAACGGACGCACGTACAGGGTCGCACCGGAGCCGAAGGGCGGAACCCACGCGGCGTTGGCAGAAACGACCTGCTTGACGGCCTCAACGAACTTGTCCTTGGGGAACGGGGGCATCTCGAGGCGCTGGGCAGAGTTGTACATGCGCTCGGCGTTCATGTCGGGGCGGAAGCAGACGATGCTGCCGTCCTCGGCGGTGTAGGCCTTCAGGCCCTCAAAGACCTCCTGACAGTAATGGAAGATGCCACCGCACTCGGAGACATGCAGGGTGTGGTCGGTGGTCAGGCCGCCCTCGTCCCACTCGCCATCCTTCCAATGAGCCTCGTAGCTGTAATCGGTCTTCATGTAGCCAAAGCCGAGGCTACCCCAATCGATATCCTTCTTCTCGACAGTCATATGTCGCTCCTTACATACACAGTTGCATACTCGCGAACCCGCACGCAAGGACCGAGGCCGACCGCGTCGCAACGTCGCACGCCCGGAGCGTAGAGCCGGACGGGACACGCGAGCAGCATCAAAGCCGATGGCACGTCGATTCGCATGCACGAGATTGTACTCCCCGCACGCGTCTGATAAAACGCTTTTCTTTAACTAAGTAAAGTATTTTCATTTGACCAAAGCAAAAAGGCCCGCCACCGTAAGCGGTGACGGGCCTCAACTGTACGGTCTGCGCGCTGGCTCGAGCTAGGCGTTCTATTTACCCAGCTTGGCCTTAACCAGACCGACCACGGTCGGGATGATCGACACGGCAACGATGCCGATAATCAGCAGCTCAAAGTGCTCCTGCACAAAGGGAATGCCGCCAAAGAAGTAGCCCAGCAGCGTAAAGACCGTCGACCAGGTAATGCCGCCCAGCACGTTAAAGACGACAAAGTTGCGCCAGTGCATGCCGCCCATGCCAGCGATAAAGGGCACAAAGGTGCGGATAAACGGGAAGAAGCGACCCAGGAAGATGGCCAGGTGACCCCACTTGTCCAAGAAGTCCTCGGACTTTTTGATGCGCTCGGGCGTCATGGCCTTGACCTTGCCCGAAGCGATGATCTTGCGGCCAAAGAAGTGACCGATCATAAAGTTGCACTGATCGCCCAAAATGGCAGCGGCCCATGCGGTGGCCAGAAGCGCCACGATGTTAAAGCCGCCGTTGTGGGCAAAGAAACCCGAGGCGAACAGCAGCGAATCACCGGGAAGGAACGGGAAGAACACCACGCCCGTCTCGATAAAGATGATCAGGAATACGCAGCCGTAGGCCATAAGCGGGCCGGCGGCGATCCAGCTGGCGATCGCGGTGCGCGGGTCCTTAAGCAGCTCGGCAATAAAATTGATGAAACCCATGAAGTAAAACCTCTCAGTTGTGGGCGCGGATACGTCCAAGTTGACCAGTATACGGTTGCGGTGCCCCCTCGTGCGCAACCCCACAAAAGCATGACCCCATTACCAGCAAGTTTGCATAACTGACACTTGTAGCGCAAAGCCGCCAAGATTGTCCTTTTTAATCCCTAGCGAATCGCTATACTTTATTGAATCGCATTGTCACGGCGCTAAGGGAGGGCGGCCGGTGAGCTTTATCAATACCATTCGCGAGGACATCAAGACCGTCCAGGCGCAGGACCCCGCCGCGCAAAACGGTCTGGTCATCTTCCTTTCCTATCCTGGCCTGCACGCCAAGTGGAACCACGTGCCCGAGCACTGGCTGTGGGAGCACGGTCATCGCTCGCTCGCCCGCGTGCTCTCGCAAATCACCCGCCACATCACCGGCGTCGAGATTCACCCTGCCGCGCAGATTGGCAAGCACTTCTTTATCGACCACGCCATGGGCGTCGTCATCGGCGAGACCACCATTGTGGGCGACAACTGTGTGCTCTACCAGGGCGTCACGCTCGGCGGCACCGGCAACGAGACCGGCAAGCGTCACCCCACCCTGGGCAACAATGTCACGGTGGGCACGGGCGCCAAGGTGCTCGGCAACATCCGCATCGGCAACAACGTCAAGATCGGCGGCAACTCGGTCGTCGTTAAGGACGTGCCCGACAACTGCACCGTCGTGGGCGTGCCGGGACGCATCATCAAGCGCAACGGCTGCCGCGTGTTCGAGGAGAGTTTCGACGCCAAGCAGCATCGCGAGTACATGCCCGATGACGCCGCCGAGCAGAGTGCCCTCAACCGCCAGGGCATCACCGAGAATGCCCGCCGCGTCAAAGAACTCGAGCGAGAGGTGGCCGAGCTCAAAACCCTCGTCGCCAAGCTCATGGACGAACGTTAGGAACGCAAGCGGCACAAAACGACATCGGCACCGACGCAAAAGGCGCGCCAGGGAATCAATCCCCGGCGCGCCATTCCTTTTGATGTGACAAAGGGACTGTCCCTTTGTCACATTATGCGAACTGGCTCAGATAGAGGTCGGCATAAGCGCCCTCGGCTGCGAGCAGCTCCTTATGCGTGCCCTGCTCGATAATGTTGCCGTGGTCCATGACCAAGATCAGGTCGGCGTCCACGATCGTCGACAGGCGATGCGCGATCACAAAGCTCGTGCGGCCGCGCATAAGCGCGTCCATGGCACGGCCGATGGCAAGCTCGGTGCGCGTATCCACGCTTGAGGTCGCCTCGTCCAGGATGAGAATCGCCGGGTTGTTGAGCAGCACGCGCGCAATGGTCAGCAGCTGGCGTTGGCCCTGACTAATGCTCTCGGCATCGTTAGCCACACGCGTGTCGTAGCCCTGCGGCATAGTGCGCACGAAAAAGTCGACCTGCGCGGCACGAGCGGCGGCCACGATCTCCTCGCGCGTTGCCTCGGGGCAGCCGTAGGCGATGTTTTCGGCAATCGTGCCATCGAATAGCCAGGCGTCCTGCAGCACCATGCCAAACTGCTGCCGTAGCTCACCGCGGTCCATGAGGCGCGTATCCACACCGTCAAGCGTAATGCGGCCGCCGTCGATCTCGTAAAAGCGCATGAGCAGGTTGATGAGCGTCGTCTTGCCTGCGCCCGTGGTTCCCACCACGGCAATCTTCTGGCCCGGCTCGGCGGTAAACGACACGTCGCGCATGAGCGGCTTATCGGGCGCATAGCCAAAGCGCACGTGCTCAAAGGAGACGCGGCCCTCCACGCGGCCCGGCAGCTTGGCGGCCTCGTCCGGCAGCGGATCGGCCTCCATCTCGGGCTCATCGAGCAGGTCGAACACGCGCTCCGCACTCGCCAGCGCGCTCTGCAGCGAGTTGAAAGTGAACGACAGCTGCGTCATGGGTTCGGACGCCTCGTAGATAAACTGGAAGAACGCCTGGAACACGCCGACGGTCATGTGGCCGGCGACCAGCATGCTGCAGCCCACGAGTGCGATCACGATCTGTGCCAGGCGGCCGATAAAGCGCACCGCGGGGCCGACGGCGTTGATCATAAAGTCGGCCTTGGTGCTCACGCGCGCCAGCTCGCCCGAGGCCTCATGAACCTCGGCAGAACTCTGGTGCTCGCGGTTAAACGCGCGGATCACCAGACGGCCCGAATAGCCTTCCTCGACCGCACTCGTAATCTTGGACACCCACTCCTGGCGCTCGCCCGTCACATCGTGTGTGCGGCGCGAGACGACCTTCGTCACCAGCAGCGACAGTGCCGTAAAGAACAGAAAGACGAGCGTAAGCTGCACGCTGAACACGAACATCACGCTCACAGCACCAACAACCGTGCCGATTGACACGAGCAGCTGCAGCAATCCGCGCTGCATGCTCTCGGACATCTTGTCCAGGTCGTTGGTCGCGCGGCTGACGACCTCGCCGGGACGATGCGCGTCAAAATAGGCGAGCGGCAGACGGTTGAGCTTTTGCGCGATGCGGTTGCGCAGGCGCAGATTGAGACGCTCAGCGACGCTCGACATCAAAAAGCTCTGGAGCGCATAGAACGAGGCAGCGGCAGTCCAGATCATAAAGTAGACGAAAATGGTCTTGCCGCAGTTCTCCCAGGTGATGCTGAAAGTGGTGTCGTTGGCAAACGCCACCTGAATGTAGCCCCACAGCTCATCGATCACGCGGGCGCTATATGCCGGCGCGGCGGTGTTAAAGATGACATAGAACACAATGCTCGCGAACACGATATAGAAGCGCCAATGGTCGCCGGCAGCCTCACTCCACAGGCGGCGCACCGTCGCCCAGGTATCCCGAGGCGTCTCGTCCTCGTCTTCGTCGTCCACGTCGCGCATACGCTCTGCCTCGGCGCGGGCGCGCTCGTCCTCGGCACGTTCGTTTTCCTCGTAGAGCGCTTGGCGGCGAGCCTCGCGCTTGGCGGCGTCATCCAGCTCGGTCGACGCGGCAGCCGTTTCCTCGACCAGTCCCGCGGCAGCGGCGTCATCAACGCCGCCCTGCTTCTTGAGCTCCCCGGTCATGCTACTCACCTCCCTTCATTTGCGATTCCGCGATGGCGCGGTACACCTCGCAGGTTTCCATAAGCTCGCCATGCGTGCCCAAGCCCACGACCTCGCCGTCCTTGAGCACAACGATCTGGTCGGCATGCAAAATCGTCGAGATGCGCTGCGCGATGATGAGCACCGCGGCGTCGCGCGTCTCGTCCTGCAGCGCATGGCGCAGGGCCGCATCGGTCTTAAAGTCCAGGGCCGAAAAACTATCGTCGAAGATATACAGGTCGGCGCGCTTCATGAGCGCGCGAGCAATGGCCAGGCGCTGGCGCTGGCCGCCTGAAAAGTTCGTGCCGCCCTGCGCCACCGGGGTATCGAGCCCCTGCGGCTGATCGAGCACAAAGGTGCTCTGGGCAACCTCAAGCGCGTGAAGCATGTCGCCCTCGGTCGCGCCTTCGTTACCAAAGCGAAGGTTGCTCGCCACCGTGCCCGAGAACAGCCACGCCTTCTGCGGCACGTAAGCGATATGCCCGCGAATCTCACCTTGCGAAAGGTCGCGCAGGTCAACGCCGTTCAGGCGAATGGCGCCCTTCGTGGCATCGTGGAAACGCAACAAGAGCTTGGCCACCGTCGACTTGCCCGAACCCGTCGAGCCGACGATTGCGGTCGTCTGACCGCGACGACAGGCAAAGCTCAGGTCGCACAGGGTGTCCTCGTCGGCATCGTCAAAGCGAAACGACATATGATCGAACACGGCAACAGCATCCGCATCGTCCTCGGAGGCAGTCGCCCCGTCACCCAGCGTACGCTGGCCATCGACGATGCTCGGCTCAATCTCCAACACCTGCTGCGCACGGTTCAGGCACGCGGCAGCACGCGGAAGCGTCAGCACCACCATCTGCGCCATCATCACAAAGAACAGGATCAGAATTGCATACTCCAGCACCGCCGAGATACTCGCAATCTGCATGGCGTGGGCACCTACGCGGTTGCCGCCCACCCACAGCACCGCCACCTCGGCGATGTTCATCAAAAAGAAGCTTGAGCTGTCGAGGCCCACAAACAGGTGGTTGACTTTGATGGCGTTGGCGGCGTATTCGCTAAACACCTCGTCCAGACGCCGTTCCTCGTGGCGCTCCTTGTTAAACGCACGGATGACGCGCACGCCCACAATATTCTCGCGCAGCACCACGTTCATGCGGTCGATAAAGCCCTGTAGGCGCATAAAAATCGGCGCCGCGTTGGCAACCGTAAAGACCGCCGCCACCAGCACAATCGCAACGACTACGCCCAGAAGCGTGCCCATGGCGGGATCGATAAACCAGGCGAAGATGATGCCCGCCACAGCCAAAAACGGCACGGGCAGCACCAGCTGAATCGTCTGCAGAATCGCCTGCTGAATCACGTTGATGTCGTTGAGCGAGCGCGTGATCATCGATCCGGTGCCAAAGCGCTCAAAATCGCTGGCCGCGAGCTCGAGCGATTTGTCGTACACGGCATTGCGGATATCGCAAGCCACGTTGGCGGCCAGGCGCGCCGAAAGATAGCAGCCCAGCACCGTGCCGCCGCTAGCCATGCTGGTCGCGATAAACATGTATAGGCCGTTGCGTAAAATGTAGTCGACATCGCCCGTGGTAATACCGGTGTTGACCATGTTCGCCAGCATCGTGGGAACCAACAGCGTACCGACGTTATCCACCAGCAGCACCAGCAGCGTCACTGCGACAAGCCCTCGATATGGCTTTAGAAACCTCATTAACAGTCGCACGACTCCCCCTCACCTTGATTCTCGGCTTGGCTCTCGGCAGCGATATGCTGCTTAAAGGCATCGCACTCATCGCCGAGCACCTGAGAGAATTTGCCGATCAAGCGCATAATCTCGCGCTGCTCACATGGCTCAAGCGCGCCAAAGGCTCGCTGCTCGGCCTTGAGTGCCGGCAGCGCATAACGCTCGGCAAATCGCCTGCCCTCTTCGGTCAGGCTCACAACCTTGTTCTTACGACTGCCTTCGGCAAACTCCAACGTTGCGAAGCCCCGCGCCGTCAAGGTTTTAATTGCCGAGTTGATGGTCTGCTTGCTGTAGAACCATTCGCTTGTCAGACGGCTTACGGCAATACTGCCGCCCGCCGTGCTGGTATCGACGAGCATCCAGTAAGCGCAGTCCGAAAGGCCGCAGGCGCGCGAGAACTCCGAATAGATATGGTCGAGTCCATTGAGCAATCGGTCGAAGTCGACCAACGCAACCGCACTATTCATCTATCCCACCATTCGATTGTCCGATTTTTGACCAATTTTGTGTCTCTAGATTAGTCCGAGTTTTGACTATCGTCAACAGGCTCTCCGCAAATGCGTGCATTTTTATGGCCTATCGACAGAAAAAGACCGCCGGCGCGGGGGCGACGCCAGCGGTCACGTGAAAATCGAGTTTTATTGCCTGTTAAGCAGCGACGGCCTCATAGACCGTAGCGCCCGAGAAGCTGTCATGCAGGCTCTTGCCGGCAATCCACGGCAGCTCGACGACCTCGCAGACCGTGTTGACCAGCTCGGAGCAGTCAGTAAAGTGGCCCTTGTCGTTGAGGGCCTCGCAATCCTGAACACGCCAATAGCCATCGGTGTGCGTGATGTAGTACTCGTGATCGTTGATCGACACGAAAGCGCGCGTCTTGGAACGCAGCAGCTTCAGAAATCCTTCGAAATCGGTCTCGACGACATCTCCAGCCTGGAACATGATGTTACCTCCTGGCCCGGCGCCACCACGGCGCATTGATAAACGTTGGTACTCCTTTAGTAAAACCTTTATCAGAGGTTATGCGTTCGTCATTTAGGCAAGTGGTAAAAAACCGCAGGGTAGACGGGATAAAACGTTTAACCATCCCATTGGTTTGTCACATTCTGAAGGTACTTTTATGCAAACCTACTTTGCCAATTGAAATCTATCCTTTTGGCCGGGCAATTGACCGTCTATCGTTTAAGCCCGACGGGTATGAACGGGGCATCTGCAACGCCACCGCAAGGAGACACCATGGAGACTATCGAAGCACTCATTCACCGTCGCAGCTGCCGCAAATACAGCAATCGTCCCGTCGAGGCCGAAAAGCTTGCACGTATTATCGAAGCCGGCCAATATGCACCGAGCGGCATGGGCCGCCAGCCGGTGACGTTTGTCGCCGTCACCGACCCCGCGACCGTCGAGCGTCTCTCACAGCTCAACGCCCAGGTCATGGACAGCAACAGCGACCCCTTCTACGGTGCCAAGACCGTTGTGGTGGTGCTGGTTGACCGCAGCGTGCCCACCCATCTGGAAGACGGCTCGCTCGCCATGGGCAACTTGCTCAACGCCGCCTATGCGCTGGGTGTCGATTCGTGCTGGATTCACCGCGCGCATGAGGTCTTTGACTCGCCCGAGGGCCTGGAGCTGCTGGCCAGCTGGGGCCTGCCCGCCGACGGCAGCCTGCGCGGTGTCGGTAACTGCATTCTGGGCTATGCCGAGGACACGCTACCCGAGGCAAAGCCGCGCCGCAACAACGTGGTGTACGTGAAATAGTACAGGAACGTCAGCAGGGGTAGCTAATTTGGGACGGGGCTATTTTAGCTACCCCACTCGCAACTTATATTGACGTCGCCGTTGTCGTCGTTTCGTTCGTCTGGGCCGTTTCGACGTCGTCGCCTTGCTTGTCTTCGTCCTTTTGCGCATCGGCGATGGTGGAGGCCGCCGCGACGATACCGCGCTGGGGCGCAACGCCCGTCTGGGTCTGTGCGCCCTCGACAACTTCTGTGCCTGCATGCGCGAGCTCGGGCGATTTAAACATTGCGTCCAAGTTGGCGCCACCGCCGGCATATCCGAGCGCAGCGAGCGCGATGACGATCACTGCAACGGCGGCCACGATCGGCACGTAGCGATGCCAGCCGGCGGGATTGAGCCCGCTGCGGCGAGCCGCCCCGCGGCTGATGTAGCCGAGCGTTCCGTCGTGCTTGAGCTTTGATCCCACCACGCGTTTGCGGCCCAACAGCGAGAACTCTGCCTGCATTGCCAAGCGGGCGCTTGCCGAAGGATAGCCGTATTTAGTGCGCTTGAACGAGCCATCAAACCCCGAGGCGTGTTTGCCCCACGTCACCGATGTTGTGCGTCGGTTGACCGGCGCGGCACTCCGCCTTCTGCGGCTCGGTTTTGAAGTCTCAGCCATATGCCCTCGCACGCCGTAACCAAATCGAAACAATAACGCTTTGGACTGTAGCACACGCGTCGCGCGCGGTCACGGGCGCCTCGCTCAACGGTCATCGTCCTTCAGCAAGCGCCACAGCGTTGTACGGCTTATGCCCAGCACCTCCGCCGCACGGGTTCGGTTGCCGTGGAGATGATCTACAACCAGATGCGCGATATCTCGCTCGGTATCGGCCAGCGATCGCAGGATATACAGGTCACTTTCGAGCGTCGGGGCGCCAAAGGTTGCGGTCTTAATCACGTCCTCTTGGGCGAGCACTTCCTCCGCCACAGCGCGGTCCACCGTGCCCGTCCCCACCAATATATACAGTCGTTCCGAGACCTCGCGGAGCTGCAGATAGTTGCGCGGCCAGCGGTAAGCATCGAGCGTCTTCGTCGCCGCGGCAGACAGCGTGGGCGCTGCCGTCCCAAATGCATCAGCGAGATATTCCAAATAGCGCGCAGCCTTCGTCGACGCGGCTCCCTGCTCGGCGATTGCCGGCGCCACGCTCACCGCACAGGCGAGGCGCTCGGTCACAAAGGCGGCTTGATCACTTTCGCCGCCGCCCGGCATGTCATTCGCCGTCAGCACCACATGGCAGCGCGTCGCCAACGCGGTGTCGGTCATCGTGGAGACCAGCTCGCGGAGGCGCTGGGGGCCAACCGCATTCCAGCCCTCAATGCAAAGGGTCAGCCCCGTTTGGAACAGCGGCGATTCGGCGCTTTTGAGCACATGGCGCCAACCGCGCTCGGTGAGCTCATCGAGCGCAACGGAAACAAAGGGCTGACCGGCAAAAGGACCGTCCAGATAGAGGCGCTTGGCGATCTCGACCTGGCCCGCTCCCAGCTCACCCTCGAGCATAAGGGGCACACCGCGTGCGTAGCTCTCGGCGACCGGCGCAGCCACCGAGGTCGCCCCCTCAACGATGCCGTACGCACTCGATTCGTAGCGGGCCTCAACCTCGTCGGCGTTGAGCCACTCGATACCCGCATGCGCCGCGGCGCCGCGCACCTTGCGGACCACGACGACCCAAAGGCCCCCGCCCTCTTTGTCGGTGGGGCGAACGGTCAGGCTCAGGCGCGCACCCGCACGCCCCATAACCAGACGCGCACCGTCTCCTATACGGTCGAGGCGCTCAGCGACAAAAACCGCCACATCCCGCTCAAGCGCCGCGTCATTCATGGTCGAGATCGCGACGTCCCCACGCGCATCGATTGCCAATGCCGATGCCCCGGCAGCAGCCAGGGCATCGGTCAAGATGTTCAGCTTGGCATCGCTATCCATGATTTGCCCCTGTCTGCAGCGACGTGCAACCGCCGGCGATCGCACGACCGAGTGTTTCAAAATTGAACAATATTGCTCACCAAACACTATAGGGCAGAAAGCGCCGTCCTGCGAGTATAGGTGTTGCCCCGCATCGCCATCCTGGCGGGGCGATAAGAGCTCTTCGGGACTTATAAACCTGCGGACAAGCCATACCCGCAAGAGCTCCTATCGCTCCACCGTGAGAATGCGCTCACCAGCACGCAGCACGCAAATAAGCTACTTCTCTACCAGATTCCCAGCACGTGCTGCATTCCCAAACTCATGCACGCAATGCCAATCCAGCAGCAAAAGCCCAGCGCGATGGGCTTGCCGCCCTTTTTGACCAGCTCAACGATATCGGTATTAAAACCAATAGCCGCCATGGCCATCACAATAAAGAATTTCGACAGCTCCTTGATGGGCGCCGTGATGGACACGGGAAGCTGAAGCACCGTGGTGATCACACTCGCCAGCACAAAGAACAGCACAAACATGGGAAACGCGCGTTTAAGCGAGAACGTGCTCCTAGCGTCGCCGCCGGCCTTGCGCGCCAGATGCATCTGCCAGCAAGCAAGCGCCAGCGTGATGGGAATGATGGCCAGCGTCCTGGTGAGCTTGACCACCGTGGCGCTCTCGAGCACATTGGCGCCGGGATGCATACTGTCCCAGGCGCTCGCCGCAGCCGTTACGGACGAGGTGTCGTTGATGGCGGTACCGGCAAACAGGCCGAAGCCCTCGTTGGTCAGCCCGAGCATGCCGCCAAGCGTCGGAAACACGAGCGCCGCGATAACGTTAAACAGGAAGATGACCGAAATGGCCTGGGCAATCTCGCGATCGTCGGCATCGATGACGGGTGCGGTCGCAGCGATGGCCGAACCGCCGCAAATCGACGAACCCACACCCACAAGCGTCGCGATCTTGCCCGGCACGTTCATAACGCGGCAGAGCACGAAAGCGATGACAAGCGAGGTCGAGATCGTCGCCACGATAATCGGCAGCGACTGGGCGCCCTTGGACAGAATCTGGGAGAGGTTCATGCCAAAGCCAAGCAGGATAACCGCGTACTGCAAGACTTTTTTGGACGTATAGGTGACGCCAGCGGCGAGCTGTTCGCGACGATTCTTGGGAAAGACGAGCGCCAGGACCATGCCAAAGAGGATGGCAAATACCGGACCGCCGACCACCTCAATTTGTTTGCCGAGCAACGTCGCGGGAATGGCGATGATCAGGCAGAACAAGACGCCTTTCCAGCGCTCGCGTACGATGTTTACCAGTTGCATATGGGATTCCTTCTTTCTATTTCACGTTTGCGACGGCTTATGATACGGCAACATTGAGCGCAGCCTTGCGCAAACACAGACTAAGATGCCGCAATAGTTCTCAGGCAAGAGCCGAATTACCCACCGCGGAGAGCTGATTCGCGGCATAATTAACAACTGACATATGAGTTTGATAGAACAGTTGCGAGGCGCTATGGAAGAATCGATGCACGTCGGCGAGCAGGAAACGAGCCTACAGGACCAGTCCTACCACACCATTCGACGCAAAATCGTCTACCTGGACTACAAGCCGGGCGAAAAGCTGGGCGTCAAGCAGCTTTGCGATGACCTGGACATGGGTCGCACGCCCGTGCGCGAGGCACTGGTGCGTCTGGCGCAAGAGGGCCTGGTGCGCACCGTGCCCCAAAGCGGCACCTACGTCTCACCCATCAACCTCACCCTTGCCGAGAGTGCCTGTTACATCCGCGAACATCTGGAAAAGCAGGTGATCGTGGAATGCTGTGCACGCGCCACGTCGGCCGGCATCGAGCAGCTCGACCGCGCCATCGCGCTGCAGGAAAAGGCCATGGCCGAAGAGGATCGCATCGGCTTCTTTTTGAGCGACAACCTCATGCATCACATGATTTTTAGCATCGCATGTCGCAGCACCGTGTGGTCGTGGCTCGAAGAGACCAATGCCGACCTGGAGCGCTTCCGCTGGCTGCGCGCCGCCACGCAGGTTCTCGACAATCAGGACATCGTGAACGAGCACAAGCAGATTCGCCGCGCTATCGCCGGTCGCGACCCCATCGAAGCGAGCTTTTTGGTCAGCAAGCACCTGCATATGATGTTCCGCAACCAGACCGAGGTTCTGGACCAGTTCCCCGAGTACTTCGAGACCAGCAAGCTCCGCTAACCTGCCAAAAAGGGACAGGTTCATTTTGGCAGGTTTTATCTGGGCAAATGCAGAAAAGGCCCGGCTCCGTCTTGATGCGGAGCCGGGCCTTAGTCGCTAGAACGGCGGAACCAACTACTCGACCGTGACGCTTTTCGCCAGGTTTCGGGGTTGGTCGACGTCACAGCCGCGCAGGATGGCGACCTCGCGGGCGAGCAGCTGCAGCGGGACGCTCGCCGTGATGGGGCTGAACACGTCGCGGACTGCTGGCACGCGGATGATGCAGTCGGCGATCTTGTTGATCTCCTCGTCGCCCTCGGTGGCAACGACGATGACCTTGGCGCCGCGCGCCTTGCACTCCATGAGGTTCGACACGGTCTTGTCGTAGGTGGCACTCTTGGTGGCCACAGCGATGACAGGGAAGCCCGGGTCGATCAGGGCAATGGGGCCGTGCTTCATCTCGCCGGCGGCGTAGGCCTCGGCGTGCAGGTAGCTGACCTCCTTGAGCTTGAGCGCACCCTCGTAGGAAATAGCGGCGCCCATGCCGCGACCCACGAACAGTGCGGACTGCGCGTCCTTGCACAGCAGGGCGGCCTCATGCACGGCATCGGTCTGCGTATCCAAAATCCACTGGATCTGCTCGGCCGTATCGGAAAGCTCGCGGAACAGCATGCGCGCCTGCTTGGTGGTCAGACGGTACTTGACCTGCGCCAACAGCAAAGCCAGCAGCGTGAGGCTCACGACCTGGCCGATGAAGCTCTTGGTCGAGGCGACCGCGATCTCCTTGTTGGCCTTGGTGTAGATGACGCCGTCACTCTCACGCGCCACGGGGCTGCCCACCACGTTGGTGATGCCGAAGACCTTGGCGCCCTTGATGCGCGCGTCTCGAATGGCGGCAAGGGTATCGGCCGTCTCGCCCGACTGGGACACGGCAACGACGAGCGTCGTCGGCGTGATGATGGGATTGCGATAACGGAACTCGCTGGCCGCCTCAACCTCGGTGGGGATGCGAGCCCAGCCCTCAATGAGATTCTTGGCAATGAGGCCAG
>ERZ827150.3900-NODE-3900-length-13788-cov-4.761451_pt1 | contig 13788 bp, 10 predicted proteins | sample MGYA00519779_ERZ827150 | MGnify/ENA primary metagenome ERZ827150 (study PRJEB31778, sample SAMEA3449267) | human gut metagenome | biome: human gut; feature: human-associated habitat; material: faeces | place: United Kingdom | collected 2010/2012 ...
GAGGAACAGGCCGTGGACGAGATTTATACCCATATGCTGGTCAACGAGTTTACTGGCTCGGGCCGGGATGACTTGATGTTGTTCAGTGCCACGGGCGCGGATGCCCCGACCTCTGTCAAGCTTCTGTCCTATGAGGACGGCCGGCTTGTCTCGCGGGGCACGGCCGAGCTGGATGCGGGCATCCAGCGGGTCGGCACATCCAAGACGGTGGCGCTGTCTGAGACGGTAAACGGCGTTTTCATCGACTGCTATAAAGATCCAAACACCACCATTACGGAGCTGCTTTTTTGGGACGCGGGAGCCGACGAGGGACGGGGGAGGCTGGAGACGCCGTTTTATCGCGCCGAGGACAAGCTGACGACCCTGACGGCCAGGGAATCCTCCATCCCCTTGATGGATATCGACGGGGACGGTATGGTGGAATGGCCGCTGAGCAGCCGGTTGCCGGGATACGAGACGGTCGATGCCGCCGACGCGCTGTGGAAAACCACCTGGATGACCTGGGATTACGCTACCCGCCAAAGCCGGCAGGTGTTTTCCTGTGTCATGAATGAACGGGATGGCTATTACGTGCTGTTCGACGAATCCTGGGACGGAAAGGTGACGGCGATATACGACCGGGACACCCGTCTCCTGCAGTTCAGGTTGGTGGGGGAGGAAAGCACGACCGCCCCATTCCTGTCGTTCAAGGCGGCCGCGTCGAGCGAATCGCCCGAGGAAGAGGGCTCGTCCTTCCATGTGCTGTCACAGCTGGGCGGGGTACAGTACAGTGTGCGCTATACGAAAGACGGGCCGTTTGACCTGAATATGGAACGGATCCGGTATATGTTTTCGCTGCTGCCGGCTGACCGGTAGGCGGGGAGGGAGTCGCAGGGATGAAACGGATATTGGTTTGCGAGGATGAGGCGTCGATCCGCGAATTTGTCGTCATCAATCTCAAACGCTCCGGGTACGAGGTGGTCGAGGCCGGTTCGGGGGAAGAGGCGCTGAAAAAATTCGATGAGGACCGGGACGGCATCGACATGGCGCTGCTCGACATCATGCTGCCCGGCATGGATGGCTTTGCCGTCTGCCGTGAGCTCCGGCAGCGCAGCGAGTCGATGGGGATCATCATGCTCACCGCTCGTACCCAGGAAATGGAGAAGGTGGGGGGCCTGATGATGGGGGCGGACGATTATGTCACCAAACCCTTCAGCCCCTCTGAGCTTGTGGCGCGGGTAGATGCGCTGCAGCGCCGCGTCGCGGCCGTGCGGGCGCGCAATGAGGTCAATTATCTGGAAGAGCTCCATTCGGGCGATTTTATCCTGAATCTGCGCAGCCGCACCCTCAAAAAGCGGGGCCAGCCCGTGGAACTCACCCAGGTGGAATTTCAGATCATGGAGCTGTTTTTCCGCAACCCCGGCACTGCCCTGGTGCGCGAAAAGATCCTGGAAGGCGTTTGGGGCAAGGGGTATTTCGGCGATGTCAAGATCGTGGATGTCAACATCCGCCGCCTGCGCATGAAAGTGGAAGATGAACCCAGCAGCCCCCAGCACATTTTGACCGTCTGGGGCTATGGCTACCGCTGGAACGCATAATTACCGCATTTTTATGGAAAGGGGGCTGCCGCCTGTGCAGAGCATTACCCGCCGCTGGCTGCGCGGCAGCCTGCTGATTACCATTTGCATCCTGGCTGCGGCGCTGGGGCTGTTTTTGTATTACAGCCACCAGAATTTGTACGGCGGGGTGCAGCGTGCCATGCAGGCGCGGTTTTCCACCGTGGAGGGACGTTTGCAGGCAACCGGCACCGCCGGCAGCAGCCAGGCAACGTCTGAAAGCCGCAGCCAGTCCCTGCGCCGCACGGTGGAACAGTTTGATGAAAAAGATAAGTTCGAGTTCATGCTGTTGGATTCCTCCGGCGTGGTGCTGGCAACCTCCAGCGGCACCATGAACAAGAATCTGCTGAGCGAGGGCAGGGATTTTTATCAGGCTGTCACCGGCTCCACCGGCAGCGGCATGGTCACTTTCCGCACAGCGGACGGCGAACACGTGATGGCTGTTACCAGCCTGGTGCCTTATGCGGCGGGCAATGTGACGGCCATGCGCCTTGTTACCAGCCTGACGCTGGTGGACCGCCAGTGGTACAGCACGCTGATGGTTTCGTTCGGCGTGGCGGCGGTGGTGCTGGGGTTTGCGGTGTTCAGCGGCCTGTTTTTTATCCGCACCATTGTGCGGCCGCTGGGCCAGGTGGAAGCCACCGCCAATCGCATTGCCCACGGCGATTTGGCCACCCGCCTGCCGGATGCCCCGTATGACGATGAGATCGGCCGCCTGTGCAAAGCCATCAACCAGATGGCCGAGGACCTGACAAAAACGGAACGGATGAAAAACGAGTTCATCTCCTCTGTCAGCCACGAACTGCGCACTCCGCTGACCAGCATCAAAGGCTGGGTGGAAACCATCGCCAACATCCGTGACCCCGATGACGAAAACTACCGCAAGGGTATTACCATTATCCGCAGTGAGACCGACCGCCTGTATGATATGGTGGAGGAACTGCTGGATTTTTCCCGCCTGCAAAACGGCATCAAGCTGAACTGCGAGGTGCTGGATTTTGTGGCCGAAGCCACCGACGCTGCCCTGTTTGTGGAAGCCCGCATCCGGCAGGAGGGGCTGCACCTTGTGTATGACGAACCGCCGGAGCCGTATCCCGTTTGGGCTGACCCCGCCCGCCTGCGCCAGGTGTTTGTCAACGTATTTGATAACGCCATCAAATATTCGCCGCCGGAAGGAACCATTTTCTTTACTCTGACCCGCACCGCCACCACCGTAACGGCCAGCATCCGGGACCAGGGCCGCGGCATTGCGCCGGATGACCTGCAAAACGTAAAGATGAAATTCTTCAAAGCCAAAAACGCCGTGCGTGGTTCCGGCATCGGCCTGGCGGTGGTGGATGAGATCACCAAAGCACTGGGCGGTACGGCGGATATCACCTCAACGTTGGGGCAGGGTACCACCGTTACCATCACCCTGCCCATCTACCACGCTGGGCAGGAACATCTGCACGAGCCGATTTGATCGCAAAAATAAAGGAGAACCCATGCCGCAAGAACAACGTCCAACTGAAAAATTCCGTACCTCTGTGGGCGGCCAGGCCCTGATGGAGGGCATTATGATGCGCGGCCCTGAAAAAATCTGCTGCGCGGTACGCCGCCCGGACGGCACGATTGATCTGAGCTACTCCGATGTGACCACCCACTGGTACAATAAAGTTCCCCTGGTGCGCGGAGTGTGCAATATGGTGGAAAACCTGATGAACGGGTACAAATACCTGATGCACTCCGCCGATATTGCCATGACGGAAGAGGAAAAAGAGGAAGAAAAGCAGAACGAGAGCAAGCTGGACCGCTGGCTGGACGAACACGCCGGCCCCAAGGTACAAAGTGCGCTGATGACCCTTTCCGCCTGCGCAGGTGTAGTGCTGGCAATTTTTCTGTTTACCTTTCTGCCTACGTTCCTGACTGGGCTGGTGGCAAAAGTGATCCCCATGGGGCGCTGGCCGCGGGTCATCTTGGAAGCAGTGCTCAAGCTGGCAATCTTTTTGGGTTACATGTTCCTCTGCACCCGCATGAAGGAAATCCACCGTATGTTCCAGTACCACGGGGCTGAGCACAAAACGATTGCCTGCTATGAGGCAGGTGAGGAATTGACGGTTGCTAACATCCGCAGACATACGCGGTTCCACCCCCGCTGCGGCACCAGTTTTTTGATTCTGGTCATTCTGGTCAGCATTGTGCTGTATGCGGTGCTGCCGTGGAGCGGTACCATGCTGCGCGTGCTGTACAAGCTGGCCATGCTGCCGCTGCTGGTGGGCATCTGTTATGAGATTTTGAAGTGGGCAGGGCGTTCCAACTCGCTGCTGGCACGGGCTGTTTCGGTGCCGGGGCTTTGGCTGCAGCACCTGACGACCTTTGAGCCGGAAGATGACATGATTGAAGTGGCCATCGCCGCCGTTACCCCCGTACTGCCCAAAAAGCCGGAGGACGGCCAATGGTAACGCCGCTTGCCCCACAACAGCTGGCGGGCATTCTGCCGCGCCAGGCTGTGCGCATGGTGCAGGATGCTCTGCAGGCCGCAGGCTGCCCCGATGCTGATTACGACGCCCGCGAACTGCTGCGCATTGCCGCTGGAAAAGATCCGCGCTTGCTGTTTGACCCGCTTACCCGGCCGCAGGCTGAGTGCCTGGCGGAACTGGCGGCTCAGCGCATGCAGCGGGTGCCGCTGCAATACCTGGCAGGGGAGTGGGACTTTCTGGGGTTGACCTTCAAAGTCGGCCCCGGTGTGCTCTGCCCCCGCGCAGACAGCGAGGTGGTGTGCGAAACTGCCATTGAGCTGTTGCAGCAGATGGGAAAACCTGAGCCCCGGGTGCTGGACCTGTGCGCCGGAACTGGCTGCCTGGGCATTGGCATCCGCCATTTTGTGCCAAGTGCCAGCGTGACCTGCGTGGAAAAAAGCCCGCAGGCGCTGCAATACCTGCAAGCCAACGTACATGGCACCGGTGTGCAGGCAAAGGCAGCGGATGTGCTGCAATACTGGCGAGAGCTTATGCCCCAAAGCGTGCAGCTGATCATTTCCAACCCGCCGTACCTGACCGGGGCAGAGATGCAGGCCCTGATGCCGGAGACCGCCCACGAGCCAGCTATGGCGCTGGACGGCGGAACGGATGGGTTGGATTTTTACCGCGCCATTGCCGCCCACTACCGTGATATTGTCTGCCCTGGTGGGTGGCTGGTGTTTGAGATTGGCTGTGCCCAGCGGGCGGATGTGATGGAGATATGCCGCCAAAACGGCTGGCAGCAAGTGCAGGCAAGGAAGGATTACGGCGGCAACGACCGTGTGGTGTACGCCCAACGGGTGAAATAAATCTGATTTTCAACGTTTTGCAGCTGAAATGTGGAAAATGCGAAGAAAATTTTGAAAAGATGACAACAAATGGTTGTAATTCGTGCCGCGATTGGTTATAATAATACCTGATAAACGCAGGACGGCCATTTGGATAGCGGCGCACCTGCCGTACAAAATAAAAACAGCACCGCAGTTGCCTGTGGTGCATATGGGATACAACGCACGATCGCTCAGATAAGGAGATATAAACTTATGGCAGCAAAAAAGGAAAGTTCATCCAAGCAGCTCCCCACCGGCCCGGCAGGGGATAAAAAGGCAGCGCTGGAGACGGCACTGGCCCAGATCGAAAAGCAGTTTGGCAAAGGCGCCGTGATGAAGCTTGGGACCAACGTTGCCATGCAGGTGGATGCCATTTCCACCGGCAGCCTGGGGCTGGACCTGGCGCTGGGCATCGGCGGCCTGCCACGCGGACGCATCATTGAGGTATATGGGCCGGAATCTTCCGGTAAAACCACCCTGGCCCTGCATGTTCTGGCTGAAGCCCAGAAGCTGGGCGGCGAGGTTGCCTTTATCGACGTTGAGCATGCCCTGGATCCCACCTATGCCCGCGCCCTTGGCGTTGACATTGACAGCCTGCTGGTCAGCCAGCCGGATACCGGCGAGCAGGCCATGGAAATCTGCGAAGCTCTGGTACGCTCCGGCGCGATTGACGCTATTGTTGTGGACTCTGTTGCTGCCATGGTGCCCAAAGCCGAAATTGAAGGCGAAATGGGCGATTCCCACGTTGGCCTGCAGGCCCGCCTGATGAGCCAGGCTCTGCGTAAGCTGACCGGCATCATCGGCAAAACAAACACCGTCTGCATCTTTATTAACCAGCTGCGCGAAAAAGTCGGTGTGATGTACGGCAACCCTGAAGTGACCACCGGCGGCCGCGCCCTGAAATATTATTCCTCTGTACGTATTGATGTGCGCCGCATTGAGGGCCTGAAGGACGCCAGCGGTTCCTTTATCGGCAACCGTACCCGCGCCAAGATCGTCAAGAACAAAGTGGCACCCCCGTTCCGTGAGGCCGAGTTTGACATCATGTTCGGCGAGGGAATCTCCAAACTGGGCGAAATGATCGATCTGGGTGCTAAGCTGGGCATTGTGCAAAAGAGCGGCGCATGGTTCAACTATGGCGATATCCGCCTGGGCCAGGGCCGCGATAACGCCAAGCTCTACCTGAAAGAACACCCTGATGTGGCTGCTGAGATTGAAAAGCAGGTGCGCGAAAATGCGGACCGTCTGCTGGCGGCCGGCAAAAAGGGAACCGTGAAGCCGCTGGAGAAGCCGGCTGTTACCCCCGTTGCTGCTGAAGATGCCCCTGCCGCTCCCATGGCGGATGCACCCAAGACCACCGGCAGCGAGATGGACCTCGATATCATGGTTGACGAATAAGCGATGCCGAAGCTGACACAGGTAAAAGAAACAAAAAGAGGCCGCTATGCGCTGTTCTTTGACGGCGAGTTTGCCTTTTCGCTGGACGAGGACACCTTTGCCATGGCGGGGCTGCATACCGGGGATGAGCTGGAAGAATGGCAGATCCATGACCTGCAGACCAAAAGCGATACCCGCAAGGCTGTGGATAAAGCCATGGACCTGCTGGCCCTGCGGGACCATGCAGCCGGGGAGCTTTATCAAAAGCTCTGCCGCAGCTTTGACCCCCACAGCGCTGCCGCCGCCGTGGCAAAAATGCAGGAGCTGAACCTGCTGGATGACGCCGGTTTTGCCCGCCGCCGTGCGGCGGAGCTGCTGCGCAAGCGCAAGAGCCGCCGTGCAATTCTGGATGATCTGCACGCCAAAGGCATTGACCGCAGCACGGCCGTCGAAGCGGTGGAAGCTCTGTTTGCCCAAAGCGAGGAGGACGAGGAGGAAAACCCGGAGCTGGCCAATGCCCGCGCACTGGTGGAACGCCACTATGCCGCAAAGCTGGCACAGGGCAAATGGCAGCAGGTAGCTGCCGCTTTGGCACGGCGCGGGTTCTCCCACAGCGTGATCCGCCAGGCATTGGCAGATGCCGAGACAGAAGAAACCGAAGCGTAACACAAAAAAGTACACACCGCAGGGGCAAAAAATGCTCCTGCGGCATTGTGGTATCAATGCACCGAACGGATAGCTTTGCCTGAATTTTGCCCAAGCAAGCGGCAGAGCCCAACATAACATACTGAAAAGAGAGACAGGAACAACCATACATGAATATTGCAATTATTTCCCTTGGATGCCCCAAAAACCAGGTCGATGCTGATGTATTCTGCCACGCGCTGATCAAGGCGGGCCACCAGACGGTTGCGGACCCCGAACAGGCGGACATTATTATTGTCAACACCTGCGGCTTTATCCAGTCCGCTAAAGAGGAAGCCATTGAAAACATTTTGATGGCCTGCCAGTATAAGCAGCAGAACCCCAACCTGAAGGTGATCGTGACCGGCTGCCTGGCTGAGCGCTATAAAACCCAGATTGTGAGCGAAATGCCGGAAGTGGACGCCGTTGTGGGCATTGGCTCCAACGCCGCTCTGCCCGCCATTGTGGAGCGCCTGACCGCCAACGGCGCAGGCCAGGTGGAAAGCTATGGCCCCAAATGCAATATGGAGCTGGGCGGTGCCCGTGTTATCAGCACGCCGCGCCACTATGCTTACCTGAAAATTGCCGAAGGCTGCAACAACCGCTGCCATTACTGCGCCATCCCGCTCATCCGCGGCCCGCTGCGCAGCCGCCCCATTGACGACTGTGTTGCCGAAGCTCGCTGGCTGGCCGGGGAGGGCGTGAAAGAGCTGATCCTGGTGGCGCAGGACCCCACCGCTTACGGCGAGGACTGGGGCAAACCCGGCGCAGTTTGCGAACTGTTGGATAAGCTGAACACCATTGAGGGCATCCGCTGGATCCGCGTGCTGTACGCCTACCCGGAGCGTATCTCCGATGAATTCATCGCAGCCCTTGTGCGCAACAATAAGGTTGTGCCGTATCTCGATCTGCCCATCCAGCACTGCGATGACGAGGTGCTGAAAAACATGAACCGCCGCGGCGGCCGCAAAGAAATTGAGGATGCCATCCGCCGCCTGCGCGCGGCCATCCCCAACATCACGCTGCGCACCACCCTGATTGCAGGTTTCCCTGGTGAGACCGAGGAACAGTACAGCGAGCTGTGCGACTTTGTCAAAACCGTCAAGTTTGACCGCCTGGGCTGCTTTGCCTATTCCGCCGAGGAAAACACCGTGGCCGCCAAGATGGACAACCAGATTGACGAGGAAGTCAAGCAGCGCCGCGCAGACCACATTATGGAGCTGCAGGCCGAGATCAGCGCGGAAAAGGAAGCAGAAAAGGTCGGCAAGACCTATGAGTGCATCTGCGATGGCGTGGACGATGAAACCGGCATGTACCTGCTGCGCTCCGCAGCAGACTGCCCGGAAATTGATGGCAGCATCATGACCCCGGCAGATACCCCGCTGGAAGCCGGCGCGTTCTATAACGTTACCATCACCGATGCCGATACTTATGATCTTTATGGTTATGCGGAAAGCAAAGTGGAGGAATAAACCATGAATCTGCCTAACAAATTAACGATGATGCGTGTTATTATGGTGCCGTTCTTTATGGTATTTGCTGCCATGAGCCATATGGGCACGCTCCGGTTCAACGCAACGTATGCCTTGATAGCGGGCATTCTGTTTGCTGTGGCCAGCTTTACGGATTTCTTGGATGGCTACCTGGCCCGCAAGAACCACCTGGTAACGGACTTTGGCAAGTTTATGGACCCGCTGGCTGATAAAATGCTCACCACCGCCGCCATTATTTATATGGTGGTGGACGGTGTCTGCTCCCCCGTGGTGCTGGCCATCATCATGTTCCGCGAGTTTGCTGTGGCCGGTGTGCGCATGATTGCGGCAGAGTCCGGTACCGTCATTGCCGCAAACATGTGGGGCAAGGTCAAAACCGTGCTGCAGATGGTCACCATCATCTTCTATTACTTTGCCATGGCGCTCGCCCCGGCGGACGGCGTTGGGGTTATCAGCTTTACCACCCAGGTGCTGTGCTGGGCCGTTGCTGCCGTTACCGCACTTTCCGGCTGCATCTACCTGTGGCAGAATCGTTCCTGCTTTATGCAGGCAAAATGATGCTGCCCCCTTGCAACCGCTTATCAGGGCGGCTATAATAAATCTGAACGGTTTGCAGGTTTAGCCGCGCCGTACCAGCAAAGTTGGGAAAGGAAGTTCCTGTCCATGCAGATTTTTAATACCATGACCCGCAAAAAGGAAGATTTTATCCCGCAGGAGCCGGGCGTTTATCGCATTTACGTCTGCGGCCCTACGGTGTATAACTATATCCATATCGGCAATGCGCGCCCCATGATCGTGTTTGACACGCTGCGCCGCTATCTGGAGTACCTTGGCAACAAGGTGCTGTATGTCTCCAATATCACCGATATTGACGATAAACTGATCAAAAAAGGCCAGGAGAACGGCACCACCATGCAGGAGGTTGCCCGCAAGTTCGAGGCCGAGTACATCAAAGATTCCGAGGGCCTGAACGTTAAGGCCCCCACCGTGCGCCCCCGCGCAACCGAGCATATCGGTGAGATCATCAAGATCGTCAAGGACCTGGTCGAATCCGGACATGCTTACGTTGCCCACAACGGCGATGTCTACTTCCGCGTTAAGTCTGATCCCGGTTACGGCAAGCTGAGCCACCTGAACCTGGACGACCTGGAAAGCGGCAACCGCGAACTGCGCAGCCAGATGGATGACGACCTGAAAGAAGACCCCGCAGATTTTGCTGTCTGGAAGGCCGCCAAGCCGGGCGAGCCTTCCTGGAACAGCCCCTGGGGCCAGGGCCGTCCGGGCTGGCACATTGAGTGCAGCGCCATGGCCCGTAAGCACCTGGGCAAGACCATCGACCTGCATGCAGGCGGCCAGGACCTGATCTTCCCCCATCACGAAAACGAGATTGCACAGTCGGAGTGCGCCAACGGCTGCACCTTCAGCCATTACTGGATGCACAACGGCTTTTTGAACATCAACAACCAGAAGATGTCCAAGAGCGCCAACAACTTCTTTACCGTGCGTGAAATTGCCGATAAGTACGGCTATGAGCCGATCCGTTATTTTATGCTCACCGCTGGTTACCGCATGCCGCTGAACTATACGGTGGACCTGATCGAGAGCTGCAAGAACAGCTTGGAGCGCCTGTACACCTGCCGCGATAACCTGGATTTTGCCATCCGCAATGCCCATGGCACTGACACTTCCCTGACTGAAAAGTGCGAAGAAGCACGCAAAAAGTTCAAGACCGCCATGGATGACGACCTGAACACCCCCGATGCTCTGGCCGCCATTTTTGAGTTCGTCAAGGACATCAACACCATGTCCGATGCTGCCGATAAGGCTACGTTGGAAAAGGCCGCCGCCACGTTTGACGAGCTGACCGGTGTGCTGGGCCTGATGTACAACCGCAAGGCCGAGGAAGCCCCCGACGAAGTGAAGCAGCTGGTGGAAGAGCGCGCCGCAGCCAAAAAGACCAAGGACTTTGCCCGCGCCGATGCTCTGCGCGCCAAAATCACTGAGCTGGGCTGGAATGTGATGGACACCGCCAAGGGCCCGCAGCTGACCAAGCTATAATTATTACTGCACAATCACGGCAAAACAAAGGAATTGGAAACAGGGAAGCATCTGCCTCTGCTTCCAGTTCCTTATTTTATTGCAGCGGCAAATACGCTGCATTATCTGGAGAGTTCAGAATGACAAATACCAGAACCAAACAGGAAGAGCGAACGCTGTATATTATATTGGCCGCAGCGCTTGCCGCGCGCCTGCTGCTGGCCCTTGTTACTGAAGGCTACACCTATGATATGAGCTGCTTTGTGGCCTGGGGGGATAAGCTGGCCAGCGAAGGTCCCGCGGCCTTTTACAGCGCCGATTATTTTGCGGACTACCCGCCCGGCTACATCCTTGTGCTGGGGCTGGTCAGCCTGGTGCGCAAGGCGCTCCAACTGAGCTATGAATCCCGCTGGACTTATTTTTTGCTGGCACTGATCCCCGCAATCTGTGATTGTGCCGCCGTGGTGCTGCTGGACCATATCAGCCGCCGGTATATGGGGCAGGGCAGGGCACAGCGCTGCCTGGTGCTGTTTGCGGCGTTCTGCCCGCTGACCTTGTTTGATACCGGCATCTGGAAGCAGATCGATGGGGCTTTTGCGCTGCCGCTGCTGCTCTGCTTCTGGCTGCTGGAAGAGCGCCGCTACCTGCTCGCTGCGGTGCTGTACGGCGTGGCGCTGGCCATCAAGCCGCAGGCACTGTTGGCTGGGCCGGTGCTGGCCGTCTGCTTTTTGGTGGCTATTGCGGATGCCGTGCGGGATGGCAAAAGCCCGCTGAAATCGGTCGGCCAGATTTTTGGCGGTGCTGCGCTGGCTTTGCTGCCGCCGCTGCTGGCGGGCCTGCCGTTTTACGGGGCAAAAAATCTGGTGCCGTCCTTGATCGATAAGTACATCACCACGGCGTCTGGCTACCAGTATGCCACCATCAATGCGTTCAACTGGTTTGCAGCGCTGGGCGGCAACTGGCAGGCGCTGGATGTTTGCCCGGTGTTTAACCTGAGCTGGAAAGTGCTGGGCATTTTCAACATCGCTGTTATCACGGTGCTGCTTGTGGTGCTGGCGGTCATCAGCTGGCGGACGGGGCGGTTTTCCCCGCTGCTGCTGGCAGCGTTTTACACGGTGGGGATTTTTACCTTTGCCCACTGCATGCACGAGCGTTATCTGGTGCTGGGCATGCTGCTGGTACTGCTTGCTGCGGCGCGCTGGAATGACATCCGTCTGTATGGCGCCGGGTTTGGTCTGTCGATAACGGGCTTCTTGAACCTGGAAACTGTGTATACCCTGGTAGGCAGCGATGACGAGTGGCTCAGCAGCGATACCAGCCGCGAGTTTGCCATGGCAGTCGGCTTTGCCGAAACGGCAGCCTTTGTACTGCTGGCTTTCACCGCGTGGGCCATCTGCCGCCATGGAGCGATTTCTCCACTGGCAAAAGTGGAAACCATCGAAAAAGATAAAACAAAAACAGTGCAGAAAAAGCTGGAACTGTGCACCCTGCGCATTGATCCGCAGCCTGCCTGGACGGCTAAAGAGAAGAAAGCCTTGGCAACGCTGACGTTGATCGTTGCTGTGGTGAGCTTTGCTTACCTTGGCAGCATGAAAGCACCGCAGAACCCTGTGGATGCTACGGACAGCACGGCAACCATCGACTTTACCCCGCAGCAGGACGCGGTGGAAATCTGGGTGTACCCCGGCATTTCCACCGGCGGCAACCTGCGCATCACGGATGCAGCGGGCAATGAGCTGTACCGGAAGGAACTGAGCTATGCAACGCCGTTCTGCTGGACCAAAACGGCCATCACGGCTCCGGCAGGGCAGACCCTGACCGCAACGATTGAAAATGCGCAGATGTTTGAGCTGGCCCTGCGGGATGCCACCGGTGCGCTGGTGCCGGTAACGGGCGGCGATGCCCTGTTTGATGAGCAGAGCGAAGTGCCAGATACCATCAGCCAGCTGAACAGTATGTATTTCGATGAAATCTATCATGGTCGTACTGGGTACGAAATGCTGCACCGCATGACGGCATACGAAACCACCCACCCGCCGCTGGGCAAAGATTTTATCATGCTGGGCATTGCTATTTTTGGAATGACAGCCTTTGGCTGGCGCTGTGCCGGAACGCTGTTCGGCGTGATGCTGGTGCCGCTGATGTGGTGCTTTGCCCGCCGTCTGACCCACAAACGCTGGGCCGGGGCCATGGCAGGTGCGCTGATTGCCGCTGGGTTTATGCGATTTTCCCAAAGCCGCATTGCCACAATCGATATTTACGGTACGTTCTTTATCCTGTTAGGCGCATATTTTATGGTATGGTATTGCCAGAGCGTGCTGCAAAACGGCGTAGACGGCTCGCTGCTGCCCATGGCGCTGGGCGGCGTGGCATTTGGGCTTGGGTGTGCATCCAAGTGGACCGGAATTTATGCCGGGGCAGGGCTTGCGGTATTGTACCTGGGTGTGCTGTATGCCCGCTGGAAGCAAAAACAGCCGGGCTTCTGGAAAGAATTCCGGATGGCTGCTGTGGGCGGTGTGGCGTTTTACATCGTTGTGCCGTTCCTGATCTATCTTGCATCCTACCTGCCTTATTGGTGGAAAGACCCTACCTTTGGTTTGCGGGATTGGTGGGATTGCCAAACCTACATGTACTGGTACCATTCCACCCTGAAAGCAACCCACCCGTTTGAAAGCCGCTGGTACACCTGGCTGCTGGACCTGCGCCCAGTGTGGTATTACAAAAATTCTTACCTGGAAGCTGGGCTTCAGGGCAGCATTGCGGGTTTTTATAACCCGGTCATTTGCTGGGCGGGGCTGTTCTGCATTTTGCTGCTGCTGTGGCGCCAGGTTTCGGCTCGCGGCACGGCAAAGGGAGCGGGCGTTCTGATCTTGTACGCCAGCCAGCTGCTTTCCTGGATGCTGGTATCGCGCTGCACTTTCATGTACCATTACTTCCCCAGCTCGGTCTTTGCGTTGACGGCCATTGTGCTGGTTTTAACGCAGATGAAGCGGCAGGACCGCGCCAAAAAGATTGGCGCGGGGCTGTGCATTGCGGCGCTGATGTGCTTTGCCTGGTTCTATCCCGTTCTGTCCGGCTTGCCCGTGCCGACCCTGTGGGCGCAGAGCACCAAGATTTTGCCGAGTTACGGGTTCTATTAAGGCAGTTACGGGGAGTCTTTTCGGCCTTTTTGAAAAAAGGCCTGGCGAAAAACTTTAATTATTTTCACGAATTACATTATAGGCAATACCGCATAATTCTAAGTGCCGATACGGCGAGCGAGGTGCGGCAGATG
>ERZ827150.3906-NODE-3906-length-13778-cov-9.670116_pt1 | contig 13778 bp, 13 predicted proteins | sample MGYA00519779_ERZ827150 | MGnify/ENA primary metagenome ERZ827150 (study PRJEB31778, sample SAMEA3449267) | human gut metagenome | biome: human gut; feature: human-associated habitat; material: faeces | place: United Kingdom | collected 2010/2012 ...
CGGCCTGCCCCATGATCTCGGGCACCTCGCCAAAGATCTGCACGCCGTAGGGGGCACCGTTGGGTTCGGCCTTGAGCAGGCTGACGGTTTTGTGGTCGCCGTATACCAGCGCCCGGCTGGACACCATCTCACTGACGGTAAAACCGGCTCCGTGCTGGGCCATCAGCCGCCGGGCCGGGGCATCGGTAAAGCCCGCCATGGGGCCGAACACTGCCCGGTGGGGCAGGGAGATCTCCCTGATCTTCAAAGGGGTGTTGAAAGGTTCCATGATACTCCTTAGCGCTATCTGATTTAGTTGATAACATGATAAAATTTGGATTATAAGTATACCATATTTCCGGCGGCAGAACAAGAAGCGGAACATCTTTCTTGTCAGCGCGGGATTTTTCCGGTATACTGGGGACAAAAGGAGGAGCGGCTGGAACACGGCAGCCAGCTGCACAAAAGAGATGGAATACAGAGCATGGAAAAAGCAGAACGGCGCAGGGGAGAGCATCCGCACCTCCCTGCTGGGCTACGGCTGTATGCGGTTCCCCACCACACCGGAGGGAGCCATTGACGAGCCCCGGGCCGAAGCGCTGCTGAATGCCGCGCGGGATGCAGGTGTGAACTATTTTGACACCGCTTACCCCTACCACGGCGGCCAGAGCGAGCCCTTTGTGGGCAGGGTCATTGCAAAGTGGCCCCGGGAGAGCTTTTATCTGGCCACCAAGATGCCGCTGTGGCAGTGCGGGAGCCTGGAGGAGGCCCGGCATATCTTTGAAGAGCAGCTCCGGCGGCTGGGCGTGGAGTACATCGACTTCTACCTGCTGCACTCCCTGCACTCTGCCCGGTACGACCGGGCCAAGGAAATGGGCATCGTGGACTGGCTGTGGGAGCAGAAAAAGCTGGGCCGCATCCGCAGATTCGGCTTCTCCTGCCACGACAACGCGGCGGGCCTTGAGCACATCCTGCGGGATCAGCCCTGGGATTTCTGCCAGCTGCAGTATAACTATCTGGACACCGATGACCGTGCCGAGGAGATCTCGGGTGACCGCGGCTATCAGTTGACCGAGGAGCTGGACATCCCCCTCATCATTATGGAGCCCATCAAGGGCGGCACGCTGGCCAACCTGCCCCCGGAGGCCGAAGCACCCCTCAAGGCCCTGCGGCCCGAGGTCTCGGATGCCTCCTGGGCCCTGCGCTGGGTGGGCAGCCACCGGAACGTCCATGTCATCCTCTCGGGCATGAGCGCCGAAGATCAGCTCACGGATAACCTGGCCACCTTTGCCCGCTTTGAGCCATTGACCGCTGCAGAGACCGCCGCGGTGGAGCAGACCGCCGCCTTCCTGCACAGCCGCATCAAGATCGGCTGCACCGGCTGCCGGTACTGTATGCCCTGCCCCATGGGGGTGGACATCCCGGACAACTTCAGCATCTGGAACAAGCTGGGGATGTTCGGCCAGCCCGAGGCCATCAAGCACCAGTGGGAAGCCCACTTCCCCGATGCCGAAAAGGCCAGCCACTGCGTCCGCTGCGGCAAGTGCGAGGCGGCCTGCCCCCAGCATCTGCCCATCCGCAATGCGCTGGCCCAGCTGCAGCAGGAGCTGGATCAGCTGTAATATGCATCAGAAAAGCCACCGGCAAAAACCGGTGGCTTTTTTCTCTTATTCGCTCCACTCCATCCCGATCTTATCCAGCATTGCACGGCGCTCAGGGGTGAGCTTGGGGTCGTGGGTGGCATCCCACTCCCGCATCCGGCGGAGCCAGTCGCCCAGGCAGAAGCCGGTTTCGTCGGATTTGTAGTTGGCGGCGGCGTGGAGGTTGCCGTGGGCCTTGTAGTAGGCCTTTGCCTGCTGATAGGCAGTTCCCCACTTGGCATCCCGGGCATCCCACACCATGCCGATGCTGTTCAGCTTTTTGATGTGGGCGGGCGTGACCTGATAGGAATCCGGGCGGTTCTTGCGGGCTGCACGCAGGTTGGAGATCCACACGCCCAGCCGGACACCGTCGCTGTCCACATAGCTGGCGGGGACCAGCAGATGTTTGTACTTGCGGGCGTAGCGGGCGGCACTGCGGAAGTTCCGCTCCCAGTTGGCCTCGCGCACGGTGCCGTGGTCAGCAGCGGGATCACTGGGGCGGCGCTCGCCCTTGAACAGGGTGCGCAGCAGCTTGCGGCGCTCACTGCTCAGGGCGCTGCTGCCGGAGTTCAGGGTCTGCCGCTGGCGGCTGACCCAGCTGCCCAGCCAAACACCGTCCGCAGTCTTGTAGACAGAGGGGATCTCCAGATCGCCGTGCTCTGTCTTGTAGGCCAGAGCCAGATCATAGCGCTCCTGCCAGGGGTCATACTTTTCCCACACCATGCCCAGCTTGTCCAGCAGGGCTTTGCGCTCAGGGGTGACCCGGGCGCTGGAGCGGTCCGGGTTCAGGTAGGCATAGCGCTGGCGCGCCACCCACTTGCCCAGCAGCACTCCGTCCGGCGTGACATACTCCGAGGGGACGTTCAGGTTGCCGTGCTCATGGTAGTAGGCGGCGGCAACATCGTACAGGGACATCCACTTGCGGTCGTTGCGGTTGGTCCAGTCCATGCCCAGAGCGTCCAGCCGCTCCACCTGTTCCTGAGGCAGCTCGCCTGCCTTGTGAGCGGCGCGCTGGGCCCCCAGCCAGACCCCCAGACCGAAGCCGGAGGGCGTTTCGTACTTGATGGGCACTTCCAGATCGCCGTGTTCCAGATAATACTGGGTGGCGGCGGCATAGTTCTGCTCCCACAGGTCGTTGGAGGTGCTCCACACCATGCCGATGGCTTCCAGCCGCTCGATGCGATTCTGGGTCAGGTTGCCGCCCAGATAGCGCTGGCGGTTGTAGACGATCCACTCGCCCAGTGCAAAATCATTTTTATCGCGGTAGCGCACCGGCACCAGCAGGTCGCCGTGCTCGGTGCGGTATTTCTGTGCGGAGGCAAAGCCCTTTTCCCAGGCAGCTTCCAGCCGGTGGTTCCAGCGGATGCCCAGTTTTTCCAGCTTGGCGGCCTGTTCAGCCGTCAGGCGGCCCGGGCGCTGCCCGGCCTGTACCTGCCGCTGGAGCTCGAGCCACTTGCCCACGGGCACGCCGCTGTGGATGGTATAGCTCCGGGGCAGCTCCAGGGTGCCCTCTTTGGCGGCGGCATCGGCGGCGGCCTGGCACAGCACCTCCCAGCGGGCCTCCATCTCCCGGCGCAGCTTGCCGTACAGGCGGTAGGTCTGCTGCATGGGGCGCTCCTGCCGGAAGCCCGGCGTTTTGCTGCCGGCTCTGGTCATGGCCTCGGTGCAGTCACGCTGCAGGGTACGGCCGTTGCCCAGCCCCTCGAACTGCGCCACAAGGTCAAACACCGGCACGCTGCGGCTGCCGGCAGCCACCAGCGCGCGGCAGAGCATCTGCTTGAAGGTGGACATCAGGCTGGACTGGCGCACCAGAATAACCCCGGCCAGCCCCTCCAGCGGCTGCTGGACTCCCGGCGCGTTGACGCAAAGCAGGACCTTGGGGCCGGGGGCTGTATCGGAGAGGAAGGTCTCCACGGCGGCAGAATCCGCAAAGCAGGCGTGATCCGCGGCGTAAAAGCGGACGGCAGGGTCCACAGTGCGCAGCAGCTGTTCCAGCTCCGTGCCCAGCTTTTCCTAATAGGCGGCGGATTCAAACAGGACCAGATAATGGCCGCTGGTATCGCTGAGCAGGCGGGGCAGCAGAACGGTCAGGTTCTCCACCTGACGCAGAGACCAGCTCAGCTCTTCATATTGAACGCGCAGGGAGGTGTCGCCCTTGGGCATACACAGGTTTTTGATCCGGGCGCGCAGGGTGGCCAGCTCCTCCTCCTGCGGCCAGAGCAGGGCTGCATAGGCCGAGGGCACCGGCATGGTCCCGGCGGCCATGGCCTCGGCCACAGTCATGTGGGAGACGATGCAGTCGGCAAACAGCTCCTGCGCGGCGGCGCAGACGGGGGCACCGTTGGGCACACCCAGCCCCAGCACCTTTGCCTGGGGGCACATCCGCAGCAGCTTCTGCACCGACTGTGCCCAGCACACGGCGCTCAACTCATGGTAGCAGTCCAGCACGATGCAGCCGGGTTTCTGCTCCCCCAGCCGCACCCACTGCTCCGGGGTGGCGGCGGCCAGCTTTTCGCAATCACAGAAGCGGACATTGCCGGGCAGGGTGCCGCCGTTGTAGCGTGTCAGCTCTGCCTGCCGCAGGGCCAGACGCTGTGCACCGGCCACCAGCCAGAAAAAGGTGGTCTGGGGGTGAGCCTCCACCACCTTCCAGGCAATACAGCTTTTGCCGGTGCCGGTGGGATGGAACACGGCGGCCCGGTTCAGGGTCTCCAGAGACTGTACAGCTTTCTGAAAAGCGGCTTCGTTGACGGGATTCAGGGTCATCGACATGGTGGTAGTGTCCTCTCCGAGTTGCATGTTTGACATCGTTGGATACAACGAAAATATTTCATAGGATTAGTTTATCGCAAAAAACATTTTTCTGTCAAGCCCTTTGAAGAGAATTTAGAGCAAAACTCGGGAAAAGAATAAAAATAGTGTGGAATCTGTGGCAGAAACTGCGAACTTTGTGCGCAGCAACGGGGATACTGAAAGTGGAAATGCGTCCCGGAACGGAGAGAAAGTATGACCTATGGCAGGAAGAAGGCTTCTTTTGCCCCGGCAGAGCTGCCCGGGCCGTACCGGGGAGATCCGGGCAGGAGGGCTGCTGCGGAACATCCAAGAAGCATTTCATCTTTGCGGCCGAAAAAATGAAAAATTCCCTCTTGACTTTATGAAAATAAAGCGTATAATGCAATCAACAAACCGATGAGGTGGAAGAGAACCTGCAAGCGCACTTACAGTGAGCCCGAATGGTGAAAACGGGCAGAGAGCGGGGCAGGGTTCGTGGGCCGCCGAGGGCCGGGCGAACAGGGCAGTGCCTTTAGTAGCTTGGGACGGAAGCCTCCGTTACAGGGCAGGGGAGTGTTGGCTCTCCGTTGAGGGGCTCCTGCAGTTTTCCATGGTGGGAAGACGAGCGGAGCAAGCAAGGTGGCACCGCAGATTCGAATTTCTCGACTCTGTCCTTGTGGATGAACACACAGGGACGGGGCCGTTTTTATTTTACCCGTTCCGCAGGTGGAGCGGGTTTTATTTATTTTTGGGCCGCCCGCTCCGGGAAAGGAGCAACCGCTATGAAAACCATGAACATGATCTCCCGCCGCAGCTTCCTGAAGGCTACCGCCGCAGCCGCTGTCGTATCCGCACTGGGCCTGACCGGCTGCGACTCCTCCGGCTCTTCTGCCGCAGCATCCGGCACCGCTTCCAGCGCTGCCGGTTCCGCTGCCGCCGCTTCTGAGGCAGGCCAGACCTTTAAGGTGGGCATCGTCAACTATGTGGATCATGCTTCCCTGAACCAGATCGTGGCCTCTGTTGAGAGCCGCCTGGATAAGGTGGGCGCGGAGAAGGGCGTGACCTTCGACTATGCCGATTACTACGCCAATGCCCAGGCTGACCAGTCCAACCTGAACCAGATCGGTGCAGACCTCGTGGCCGACGGGGTAGATGTCATTGTGGCCGTGGCCACCCCCACCGCCGCCACCATGCTGGCCGCTGTGGAAGATACCGACATCCCTGTGGTCTACTCTGCCGTCACCGATCCTGTTTCTGCCGGGTTTGACGGGGAGGAGGGTATCACCGGCACCTCCGATGCCCTGAACACCGAGGCCATTATGAAACTCATCACTGCCATCAACCCCGACATCGACACCATCGGTCTGCTGTACGACCTGAGCCAGGATGCCTCCACCCAGGCCATCGCCGATGCCAAGGCGTTCTGCGACAGCAAGGGCATCAAGTACATTGAAAAGAACGGTACCACCACCGCCGAGGTGCAGATGGCTGCTGAGGCCCTTGTGGCCGCCGGTGTCAAGGCAGTGTTCACCCCCACCGACAACACCGTGATGACCGCAGAGCTGTCCATCTACGAGACCTTTACCGATGCAGGCGTGATGCACTTCACTGGTGCCGACAGCTTTGCACTGAACGGTGCCTTTGTGGGCTACGGCGTGGATTACGTCCAGCTGGGCGAGGCCACCGCAGATATGGTGGTGGAGCTGCTCTGCGGCGGCAAGACCCCCGCAGACCTGCCCTACCAGACCTTCGACAACGGCATCGTTACCATCAACACTGAGAGCTGTGAGGCACTGGGCCTTGACCTCGACACCGTTAAGGAAGCCTTCAAGCCCTATTGCACCGAAATTGTGGTAGTGACCACGCAGGAGAATTTCTAAAAAGGAGTACATCAACCATGCTGGCGAGTATCTTTTCGCTCAACGTGATCCAGACGGCGCTGGAGCTGGGCTGCATTTACGGTCTGGTGGCGCTGGCGCTGTTTCTGAGCTATTCGATCCTGAACATTGCCGACCTGTCCACCGATGGCTGCTTCACCCTTGGCTGTGCCGTGGCCTGCCAGGTGGCGCTGACAGGCCACCCCATCCTGGCCCTGTTCGCGGCCATGGCGGCGGGTGTGTGTTCGGGCTTTGTCACCGCCTTTTTGCAGACACGTCTGGGCGTTGAGAGCATCATGGCAGGCATCATCGTGAACACCGGCCTGTACACCATCAATCTGGCGGTCATGGGCTTTTCGTCCACGATGTCCCTTGTCAAGACCGATACGGTATTCTCGCTGGCAAAATCCGCACTGGCCTTTACGGGCGGCTGGTATAAGCTGGTCATCGCGGCGGCGGTCATTGTGATCGCCTGTGCCGCCATGGTCGGTTTCCTGGGCACCCGGCTGGGCCTTTCCATCCGCGCCACCGGCGACAACGCCGCCATGGTGCGGGCCTCCAGCATCAACCCGGCCTTCACCATCACAGTGGGCCTGTGCATCTCGGGCGCGCTGACCGCCCTTTCCGGCGGCCTGCTGGCCCAGTACCAGAAGAGCAGCGACATCAACGTGGGCACCGGCATGGTGACCATCGCGCTGGCCTCCCTTATCATCGGCGAAACGCTGGTGGGCAAGCGCACCATGGTGCGCCGAGTGCTGGGCGTGGTGTTTGGCAGCTGCCTGTATCGCTTTATCGTGGCCGTGGCCCTGCGCTTCAATGTGCCTGCCGCCGCCATGAAGCTGGTGAGCGCCCTCATCGTGGCTGTGGCCATCTCGATGCCCGCCATCCGGGCAAAGTTTGCCTTTGAGCAGCGCAAGCACAATGCCCGGAAGGAGGTGCACTGAGATGGAAATGCTGGAGCTGAACAACCTGCACAAGACCTTTAACCCCGGTACCGTCAACGAAAAGGTGGCCCTGAACGGTGTGAGCCTGCACATGGAGGCAGGCGACTTTGCCACCATCGTGGGCTCCAACGGCGCGGGCAAATCCACCATGTTCAACGCCATCACCGGCGGTTTCATTGCCGACGAGGGCAGCATCGTGCTGGGCGGGCAGGACATTACCTTTGCGCCCGAGTATGAGCGCAGCAAGGTCATTGGCCACCTGTTCCAGGACCCCCTCAAGGGCACGGCCCCCAACATGACCATTGAGGAAAACCTTGCGCTGGCCTATCTCCGGGCAGGAACCGCCCCCCACGCCATCTTCTCCCGCATCTCCCGCAAGGATAAGGAGCTGTTCCGGGAAAAACTTGCCCTGCTGAACATGGGCCTTGAGGACCGGATGAAGCAGCCGGTGGGTCTGCTCTCGGGCGGCCAGCGGCAGGCGCTGACCCTGCTCATGGCCACCCTCGTTACCCCCAAGCTCCTGCTGCTGGACGAGCACACTGCCGCCCTGGACCCTGCCACGGCGGAGAAGGTGCTGGAGCTGACCAAGAGCATCGTGGCCGAGAAAAAGATCACCTGCCTGATGGTCACCCACAACATGCATCAGGCCCTCGAGCTGGGCAACCGCACCCTGATGATGGACGGCGGCCGCATCGTGTTCGATGTCAAGGGCGAGGAGCGCAGTAAGATGACCGTGGACGACCTGCTGGAAAAATTCCGTGAGAACGCCGGCAAGGCGCTGGACAATGACCGTATCCTGCTGAGCAAGGTGGAAGCGGGCAACTGAAAAGAAACTCAAAATACCCTGTCTGGACCCGAAACCGTGTCAGGCAGGGCATTTTTGATACAGCAAGGAGAAAACGAGATGAAAATAACGATCCGTACCCCGCAGATGCAGGATTATGACCGATTTTCTGCTATTATGGATCAGGTCCAGCAGATGCACGTGGATTGGCGGCCGGATGTCTACAAGCCGGCCAACCCATTGATCACAAAGGAACTGTTTGGCGAACTCCTGAAAGGGGACAGCTGGTATATTGCCGAGACGGATGGCATCGTTGTTGGTGTTCTGGAAGTCTTCAAGCGCCATGTGGAAAGCCCGGCGCAGGTGACGAAAGATATTTTGTTCGTCAGTACCATGGCGGTGGATGAGGCGTATCGCGGGAAGGGCATCGGGCACCAGTTCTTTGATAAGGTGAAGCAACTCAAAGCAGAAAAGGGATGCGACACCATTGAACTGCAGGTGAACGCCAAAAATAAAATGGCGTATGAGATGTACCGGAACTATGGCTTTACGGAAAAGTCCATCAATATGGAGCTGAAATAAAACGATTGTAATGATCCTTGTATATGTAGTCATAATGTGATACAATGCTTTTGACAGGAGGTGTCACTTATGATGCAGACATTTGTTCGCCCATCCCGTGATCTGCGCAACCACTACGCTGAAATTTCAGAGATGTTGAAAGACCACAATCATGTTATTATCACAAATCATGGTCGTGGGGAATCCGTCCTCATCAACATTGAGGACTACGCCAAGTATGAGGAGTTCATGCACCAGCGGTATGTTGCCGAGGAGCTTGCCAAGGCAAAACAGCAGGCGGCAGACCCCAACACGCAGTGGACAGAGCATGAAAGCGTATGGGAGATGCTCCACGAACAGTATGACGTATAAGATCAAATACCTGCCCCTTGCTGTACAGGACTTGAATGACATTGCCCGGTATTTGTCCGGCTTCTACCCCCAAACGGCCCGCCGTGTGCTGAAAGAAATGCGGGAAAAGATCACAAAGCTGGGGGATACCCCACGAATGTGTGAAGTCTATGCCCTTGACCCGACCTACCGCAAGCTGGTGGCAGACCAGTATCTGGTGTTTTACCATGTCAATGAGAACATCAAGGTGGTGGAGATCCACCGTGTACTGCGTGGCTCATGGAATTTGCCGCAGTACCTGGAATAAAACAAAGAGCAGAGCGCTCCAGCCAACTGGCCAGACGCTCTGCTCTTTTTAATGCAATATTCTGAAAACGCAGAAATTACTTGACGTACTCAACGGTGTATTCGAAACCATACTCTTCCTGCAGTTTCTTGACGGCAGGCTCGCAGTCCTCGATGAAGCTGGGTGCGTAGACGGAAGCACCGTTGTGGTCCTTCTTGTAGTCCTCCACGATCTGCTGCAGCTTTGCCCAGCCCTCGTTGGCCTTGGCGTTGTCAACAGTGTCGGGGAAGTTGATGATGAATTCACGGTGCTGCGGAATACGAGCTTTCATAAGTGATATCTCCTTAATTGACTATTTGTAGTTTGTTACTTGATTTATACAGAAGCGTAATGCTTTTGTAGATAACGGATAGGTTGTATAGAAGGATAGCCTGCCCTCTGTGCACGGCTGCTAACGGTTTCAGACGGAGAGGTTATATACCTGACAGGCATTCTCCACCGTCTGCCGAAACACCTGCTCCGGTTCCTCACCCTTGATGCTGGCGATATACTCGCCCACATAGCGGATGAGGGAGCTGTCGCAGCGGGTGCCGCGGACAGGTTCCGGGGCCATATAGGGGCAGTCGGTTTCCAGGACAATGCGTTCCAGCGGCAGGGCGGCAATGGCCTTGGCGGCCCGCTTGGCACCCTTGAAGGTGCAGGCCCCGCCAAAGCCAATGTAGAGCCCCTGCTCTGCAAGCCAGAGCGCGTCATCGGCGCTGCCGGAATAGCAGTGGACGATGCCCTTGGGCCGGTACTTTTTCAGCAGGGCGTAGACATCGGCGTGGGCGCTGCGGTCGTGCACGATGATGGGCTTGTCCAGTTCCAGCGCCAGCCGGATCTCGGCCTCAAACAGCGCCAGCTGGGCATCCTTGGGCACGGGCCAGTGGTAATCCAGTCCGCACTCCCCAACAGCCACCACCTTGGGGTCCTCGTAATAGGGGGCAAGGGCACGCATCTCTGCGGCCCAGTCGCCGCCGTATACCGAAACAGTAGGGGCGGGGCCTTCCTCACCGCAATCCTCCGGGGCCAGCAGGCTCTCCGGGTGGATGCCGACGGCGGCGTACACCCAGGGATATTTGTGGGCCAGCTCCAGCACCTTGGGCGCATCGCCCGAATGGGTGGCCTGCTCGCACACGCCCACCACCCCTTTGCCGGGCAGGCTGTCCAGCAGGGCAAAGCGGTCCGCGTCAAAGGCGCGGGCGCTGTAATGGGCGTGGGTGTCAAAGATGGGGTATTCCATATTACCGGGCACGCTCCTTTTTGGCGGGGGCCTTGTTTACCAGCCAGATGCCGATGCAGACCAGCACCAGCGCCCCCAGATACTGCCACCGGAACAGCGGCTCCCCATTGATGAGGGCGCTGAGCAGGACATTCACCACTGGGTTCACGAACCCGAAGATGGCGATCCGGCTGACGGGGTTGTTCTTCATCAGCAGGGCCCAGACGATGTAGCCCGCGCCGCAGATGAAGGCCAGCGCCAGCAGGTCCAGCACGCTGAGCACAGACCAGTGTTCCAGCCGTCCGCCCAGAACAGCGCCCAGCAGGAACAGGGCCGCACCGCCCACGAACAGGTTCACAAAGCAGACGGCAAAGCTGTCTGCCCGGCGGGTGACGGATTTGTTCCAGGGGCCTGCCAGCGTGAAAAGGACGGTAGCAATGAGCATGTAGGCTACACCCCGGGCGCTGCCGCCGCCGTGGTTGCCCAACGTGGCGATGAGAACGCCCGCAAAGCCGATGCCGCAGCCCAGCGCCTTGGCTGGGGTCATGCGGTCAGCCCTGCCGTAAAGGAAGTGGGCGAAGATGACCCCCAGAAAGCTCTGGGTGCTGTTCAGGATGCCCCCAAAGGCACCGGTGAGCAGGGCAACAGCGCTGTAGAAAAAGGCGTACTGCGCTGTGGTCTGCCACAGGCCCAATGCACAGCATTCGGCCAGGATCTTCCCTTTGGGCATGGCGGGGAGCCTGCCCTCCAGCAGCAGGCTGCCGCCCAGTACCAGCACACTGCCCAGCATGAACCGCACCCCTGCAAAGCAGAGAATGGAGGCCGTGTCAGCGGTGTCGATGGCAAAGAGCCGGTAGCCCAGCTTGATGAAAGGAAAGGCCGAACCCCACATGGCGTTGCAAAGGATGGCAATGATAACGGCAAAGACCGGTGTGCCGAAAAGCCGGTCCAGCTTTTCGGCGCGGCTCAGCTGTGTCTCCATGGCTCAGTGGATGCGGCTGCCAACGGGGGTGTTGTCGCCGTAGAAGGCGATGGAGCAGCCGCCGTCAGCGGTGTCGGCAGCAAAGATCATGCCCTCGCTGACATACTTGCCCTTCAGCATGGGGCGGGGGGCCAGATTGCAGACGATGCCGATCTTCTTGCCGATCAGATCCTCCGGCTTGAACCACTTGGCAATGCCGGACAGGATGCAGCGCTCACGCTCACCGTCAAACACGGTCAGGTGGAGCAGCTTCTTGCTCTCCTTCAGGTTCTCGCAGGCACGCACCTCGGCCACGCGCAGCTCCACCTTGCAGAAGGTGTCAAAGTCGATCTCTTCCTCGTGGGTAAAATCAACGGTGCTCTCCTCAGCGGCGGGGGCGGCAGCAGCCTTTTCGGCTTCGGCCTTGGCCTTGTTGGCAGCTTCGGCAGCGGCCTTGCGCTTCTCGTCCTCTTCCTTCAGGTGGGCAATCTCCTTGGCCACGTCAATGCGGGGGAACAGGGCATCGCCCTTGTGGACGGTGTAGGTCTCCTGCACGCCGTAAGCAGCCTTGCTCAGGTCGATGTCGGCAGTGGACAGGCCCAGCTGATCCATCATCTTGGGAGCGGTGGAGGGCAGGTAAGCGTTCAGCAGGATGCCTGCCACACGCAGTGCCTCGCACAGGTGGTAGAGCACGCTCTCCAGACGGGCCTTGTTGGCCTCATCCTTGGCCAGAGCCCAGGGCATGGTCTCGTCAATATATTTATTGCAGCGCTTTGCAAGGTTCATAACCGCCTCGCACGCATCGGCGTTGCGGTAATTATCCATAAGCTCATAATACTTTTTAACCGTATCGTTCGCAGTATCAATCAGCTCTTTGTCGCAATTCTCGGTATTTTCGCCCCTTGTCACCTTGCCGCCGAAATATTTATTCGTCATAGCTATCGAGCGGTTTACAAGGTTGCCGAGGGTGTTGGCTAAATCTGCATTGTATTTTGTAATAAAGCTTTCGTAGGTTATGGTGCCGTCCTGTGCGAAGGGCATTTCGGAAAGCAGATAATACCTTACCGCGTCAATTCCGAAGCGCTTTGTCATATCGTCGGCGTAAATTGTGTTGCCCTTGGATTTTGACATCTTCTGACCGTTTTCATCCTGTACGTGACCGAGGACTATGACGTTTCTGTAAGGAGCTTTGTCAAAGAGCAGTGTGGATATAGCCATGAGGGAGTAGAACCAACCGCGCGTCTGGTCAACAGCTTCACTGATGAAGTCGGCGGGGAACTGTCTCTCGAATACTTCTTTGTTTTCAAAAGGATAGTGGCATTGAACCCGAGTCGAACCAACAGTCGATAACCTCGGGAACACGGTGCATCTCGCCTCCGCACTTCGGGCATTTTATCGTTACCGCGTCGATGTAGGGACGGTGCAGCTCAATGTCGTCGGGGCAGTTGTCGCTCATCTCTTTAAGCTCTGCTATGCTTCCGATAGAGTGGCGGCATCCGCAGTCGGGGCATTCCCAGATGTTGAGAGGTGTGCCCCAGTAACGGTTACGCGAGATAGCCCAGTCCTGTACGTTCTCGAGCCAGTCGCCGAATCTTCCCTTGCCGATGGATTCGGGTATCCAGTTTACGGTGTTGTTGTTCTTTATGAGATTTTCGCGGACTGCGGTCATCTTGATGTACCATGACTCACGCGCGTAGTAGATAAGGGGGGTGTCGCATCTCCAGCAGTGCGGGTATTCATGCTCGAACTTAGGAGCGTCGAACAGCTTTCCTTCCTTTTTAAGGTCATCGAGAACCAGCGGGTCTGCTTTCTTCACGAAAATTCCGGCGTAGGGAGTCTCGGGAGTGAGATTACCCTTTGAGTCAACGAACTGCACGAACGGGAGGTCATAGCGGCGGCATACTCTCGCGTCGTCTTCACCGAATGCCGGAGCCATGTGAACGATACCTGTACCGTCGCTCATGGTTACATAGCCGTCGCAGGTTACAAAGTGAGCTTTCTTTCCCTGTTTAGCGGCAGCTTCACCGGCGCAGGCGTAGAGAGGCTCGTATTCGCGGTATTCGAGAGCGGAGCCCTTCATTTCTTCGAGAATCTCATATGCGGGAGCGTCGTCCGTCTTCAGCTTTCCGAGAACGGTGTCAAGCAGAGCCTTTGCCATGTAGTAGGTGTATCCGTCGGCAGCCTTGGCTTTTACATAAATCTCGTCGGGGTTTACGCAGAGCGCGAGGTTTGAGGGGAGAGTCCACGGAGTTGTTGTCCATGCGAGGAAGTATGCGTCCTCGTCCTTTACCTTGAATCTGACGATGGCGGAGCGTTCTTTTACCGTCTTATATCCCTGAGCTACTTCCTGTGCGGAAAGAGG
>ERZ827150.3907-NODE-3907-length-13771-cov-3.140857_pt1 | contig 13771 bp, 8 predicted proteins | sample MGYA00519779_ERZ827150 | MGnify/ENA primary metagenome ERZ827150 (study PRJEB31778, sample SAMEA3449267) | human gut metagenome | biome: human gut; feature: human-associated habitat; material: faeces | place: United Kingdom | collected 2010/2012 ...
TTAATATTAACTATCCGAGAAGAAAATCATGGTGGATGTTTTGAAAAAATTATTAATGTTTCAGAAATTAAGTATGTGGAAGTATATAACCACCTCATCACATATCATACTACTGATGGTGATTTTGTCACAAGAGATGGATCTATGAAAACGGTACGTGAAAAGCTCAGCCCCTATGGATTTTTTATGTGTGATCAAAGTTATCTTATTAATTTAAGATTTGTTACCAAGATAAATAAAGAAGACTGTTTTGTTGGAAACGATAAAATAAAGATTTCAAGAAGACGTCGTAATGAATTTTTATCTGCAATCGCCGAATATATTTCTTTTGGAAGTTATAAAATTTGAGGTGATTAAATAATGAGTTGGTTATCTCTTTATAAAATAATTTTTATGACAGAACTTATTATTGCCGAATTAGTTCTTACATCTCATTATCCAAAAAGAAAAGGTATCAGCTACCTTGCTCCAATTGCAATTTTGTTATGTTATGCCGTCGCAATATTTTACCCATCAAAACTAGTTAATACGTGGTTTTCTTCATCTTTAATGTTCATTTCATTTTTTATTGTCACAATAGTGGGTCTTATTATGTGTTATAAAGTAAATTTTATTAACATCTTATTCTGTGCTATTGCTGCATACACTGTACAACATATTACATTTTTACTATTTTCTCTTGTTAATGTAACATTATTTGATTCCAAGGCATTTATTAGTCTTGCTTATGAAAATACGCAAATTTCTCTTAGAAACATAGGCGGAATGACTGCTCTTAGTTTTGTTGTTTATGCCTCTATTTATTTTGTTGTTGTTTTAATTGCTATGCAAACAATTTTAAAGCCACGCATTGGTAAAGAAGGAAATTTATCTTTTAAAAGTCCAGTTGTTATTGGCTTTACAGGATTTGCGCTTGTCGCGGATATAATTATTTCTGATATGTTTAGATTTGAAAAGGGTGTCACTAATTTCGTACAAGTTATTTACTATGTAATTAGCATTCTTCTTTGTATTGCGCTTTTATGCTTACAAACAAGCATGATAAAAAGTAAAGATATTGAGCATGAAATGGAATTTATTTCAAGACTTTATGAAGAACAACAAAAGCACTTTAAAATACGCAAAGAAACAATTGACTTAATTAATATCAAATGCCATGATTTTCGTCATAAAATACGTGATTTAGGTGGCGAAAGGAGTGTTGACAAGGAAACAATTGATGAAATGCAGCAACTTATTTCCTTCTATGATGCAGAGATTTCTACTGGTAATAAAACTATTGATATTATTCTAACGGAAAAAAGCCTAACTTGTAGAGAAAAAAATATTGATTTTACTTGTATTGTTAATGGTAAAATTCTTGATTTTATGAAAGAAGGCGACTTGTACGCATTACTAGGCAATATTCTTGATAATGCTGTTGAAGCCGTTGATCCAATTAAAGATAAAACCAAACGTTGTATTAATTTTGTTGTGGAAGAAAAACAAAATACTATTCTTATTCGTGAAGACAACTATTTCATTGGTGATTCTTTAAAAATGAAAGATGGTTTACCAATAACAACTAAAGGAGATACTTCATATCATGGTTATGGTTTAAAGAGTATAAGAGAAATTGTTTCACGATATGGTGGAGTCATGCGTGTAGATACTAGCAAAGATATATTCCAATTAAGCATTGTTATTTTTAGATAAAATCTTTACCCAATTTTTATGTTTTCCTAAGACGAGATGCATTTTGCATCTTGTTTTTTTGTTTTGCGTCATTGTTAGCGCTTTATAACGTTAAAATTTGCATTTTTTCTAACCAAATTCGATGGTGTTATAACCATCTACGACACGCGTGTTGACAAATGAAAGCGTTTTAATGAAAATACAAAAAAGGGATAAATATGCCCCTAAAAATACTTTTCAAGGGAAGGAACACAAAAATGGAAAAGAAAATTTATACTCGCTGTGAAATAGAAATAGTTTCAATTCACATGGACGATGTAATTATGACAAGTTCTGGCGGAGATAGTAACAAAGATAATACTTTCTTTGGTGAAACAGATGTCTTTAGCGGAGCAGATGAAAGTCTTTAATAAGACTAGCAAAGGAGGAAAACAAATGAAAACTTTAAAAAATAAATTTTTAGTTGCATTAATGTTAATATCTAATGTTGCACTAGGTGCAACAATTGTATCTGACACAAATACACAAAAGAAAACTGTTAGCGTTGATAATAACGAAGTAGCATTACCAACTCTACACCTACAAAAAAAGAACGCCAATAATGGTGATTTTCAAGTAATATTAACAGATAGCATAGTCGTAAAATACTATGTTAGCCTTGATTCTTCTATTACAAAGGCTACTGCAACTTTTGAAAGTGAAACTGGTCTTCTAAATAGCAAAACAGTTGAAGGTAATAAAGTAGATGATAAATGGGAATTCGTTTACGACGAAGTTACTCCACAATATATTGACGCTAGTTTTTCTATTAAAGTAAATGACCAATTAATGGGATCTAATTATAGTGTTTTATCATATTTAAATGAAATTATTAACGGATCACACTCAGAAGCATATAAAAGAGTTGCTAAAGATCTTGTTTATTATGGAGAAGCCGCAAATGCATACTTAAATGGTGGAGAAGTTAGGGCTTTACCAGGTACAGCTTACGCAAATGAAGATAAAATGAGTTTATCTAGCAAGTTTGCTGATGACACTCAAATTTATAGTGCCACTATAAAATTTGACTCACTTCCATCTATTAATTTTGGCTTTAAAAAAGCAAGTGACACCGCTACTATTACTATTGAAGGAAATGATGTAACTTCTGAACTTATTTATGATGAAACAGGAATTTATACTTATACGCTTACTGGTATTTACGCGCTTGATTTTAATAAACAATATACTGTTACATTAAAAGATGGCAATAATACTCAAACACTTAAATATTCTATTAATGATTACGCTGCTCGTATGCAAAATAGTAATAACGAAGCAATGAAAACACTTGCTAAATCACTATATTGTTATGGTGCAGGAGCAAAAACTCTTAAAGATTATCAAACAAATGGATATCTTATTATTAAAGAACCGACATATAAAGAAACAGGAACTGCAATTATCAATGATAAAGAAGTTACTCTTCCTATTCTTAATGCGACCAACTATAGTTATGTGCAAAAAGCTGAAGATGGTAGCGACTATAAATATAACAATGGTAAAGCAGGCGTAGCTTATTTCACACACAAGGAATATAGTAAAATTGTCTTTACGAAAGAAATAAGCGCTGATACTATTACATTTAGTTGGACTGATTATAACAACGTTGATATTAACTGGCGTCTTGCAAAAAAAGAAATTACTGGTGCATATATTGATGGCGTTTACGTTCTAACCATTAACGAAAATACTACTGCGCCTAATATTTCAATGCTTAATAGTAATGCACTACCTTCTTTAAAAATCACTGGTAATGCAATATTAGAAATAAATCAACTTGCTTCAACACTTGATAGTTTGATTATTGAAAACGGCAAGTTTAAAATTGGTGATTTAACTGTTAACAATTTAACTTTAAGAGGTAATGATGCTAGTATTGAAACATCAAAGTTTATTACCAAAAAATTAATAATAGATGGCGCAAATTATATCTCTAATAGTTCTCTATCAGTAGATAATATTAATGTGATTAATAAAGGTACTTTAACAGTAAATGGTTCCATTTCAACAACTAATTTGCTAGTGGAAAATGGAAGTACTTTAAAAGTAACAGCAACTAATAATGATGCTATTATTGTTAATAATAAAGGAAATTTACATTTATTGGGTAATACAACCATTACTGCTGCAAGTGGAAAAACAGGTATTTGTTTTAATAATCCAGAATCCGCTATTTATTTAAAAGATACAAGTAGAGTTACTGTTTCTGGTGGAGCATATACAATTGGACATTATAATACTAGTAATTCTGCTAAAGTATATTATCCAAAAAATGCCACTAATGCAAATAATAAAATAACATCTGCAGATGGTAACATATTACTTTCTTATGGAAATACTTGTAAAATAACATTTGAACAAGAAAATAATTAATAAAAACAAAACTTGAAAGGAGAAATTTCATGAATTTCAAAGATAAACTTAATAGTGTTATAAAGAAAAAAGGTTTTACATCATTAACAATTAAATATGTTGCAAGCATTGCTATGGTTACAATACTTGCCGTTGGAACAAAAATTGCGTTCTTTTATGAGCCAGAGATAAATAGTTTACTGGTTCAACCAATTGTTGATAAAACCGAATTAGAACAAACATCAGCTAAAGGACAAAAAATGTCTGCTTCTATTGTAGAAGAAGGTAGTGTTCTTTTAAAAAATGACAATAAAACTCTTCCATTAAACAAAGAAAACACACCAAAAGTAAATGTATTTGGTTGGCATTCCATTGACTGGATTTATGGTACTGGTGGCGACCAAGTCGGTTCAGGTGGCGTTTTACCAGAAGATGATGATTTTAGCAAAAATATAGATCTATATGATGCTCTTGATGATTATGGTGTCGAATATAATAGAGACTTATATGATATGTATCATAATTACTTTAAACCATTCTATTTAGGTCGAGGATTAAAGGTTGGCAAAATTACTGATTCCAATTATCTTGTAGAACCAGATATTAATGACAAAAATTATTATTCTGATACTCTTCTTAACAATGCAAAAAGTTATTCTGATACTGCAATAATGGTTATTTCTCGTTTATGTGGTGAAGGTGGTAGTAACCCTACTAATCAACCTAAAGAAGGTCCAAAAGGTAAAACAACAGACAATAGTCGTCATTATCTTGAACTTTCTACCGAAGAAGAATCATTATTAACTTATCTCGGTGCAAATTTTGAAAATGTAATTGTTTTGATTAACAATTGTAATCAAATGGAATTAGGATTACTTGAGACTATTCCAGGAATTGATGCTTGTATGTATGTTGGTTATACTGGAACACGTGGTGCAAGTTCATTACCAAAATTATTATATGGAGATGCTACTCCATCTGGAAGATTAGTGGATACTTTTGCTTATGATTTACACACTAATCCATCAGTAATTTGGAATACACCTATATGGTCTTCAACTGATGGTAGTTATTTAGATAAAGTTGCAGGTATTTATATCGGATATAAATGGTATGAAACTGCTGATGCAATGGGAATGTGGACTGCCGCAAATGGATATGAAAAAGGCTATGAAGGTGTTGTTCAATATCCATTTGGGCATGGGCTTTCTTACACTGACTTTGAATGGACTATAGATGATATCAAAGTTGATGATGTAAGTGTTAATAAAAGTGCCGCAATTAAAGAAGATTCTAAAATTGAATTTACTGTTACTGTTAAAAACATCGGTGAAATAAAAGGCAAAGATGTTGTTGAAATATTCGGAACTGCTCCTTATATTAACGGCGAAATTGAAAAGAGTTCTGTTGAACTTGTAGCTTATGGTAAAACTAATGAAATCGAACCAGGAGCAAGTGAAACTATTAAAATAACTGTTGATATGTATGATATTGCTTCTTATGATTGCTATGACAAAAATAACAATGGACATAAAGGTTATGAGCTTGATAAAGGCGAATATGTCTTTAAACTTTCTAAAAACTGTCACGTTGTAAATCAAGTTAACTATAAAGGTAAAGTTGAAAAAGGCGAATTTAATTTCAATCTTGCTGAAACAAAAAATATTGATAAAGATCCTGTTACAAAACAAACAGTAAAAAATCTTTTCACTGGCAAAGATACAATAGATATGGTTCCAATTGATGATACTACTGATACATTTGATCCAAAAATTCCATGGCTTACACGTAGTAAATTTTCTACTCCTAGTGAACTATTATCACTTCGTAAAAACTATAATCGTGAAAGAAACCCTATACTTAAAGGATATGATAAAAAATCTTATGCAAGATGGACCGAATGGGATAATCAAACAATTGATAAATTCGGTAATGAAGTTAATCAAACTAAACCTACATGGGGTGCAAAAGGCGATAAAATGCTTGCCAAGAATGGTATTATCACTGAATTAGGAAAAAAACTTGGTGCCGATTTTAATGCACCTGAATGGGAAGAAGTTTTAAATCAAGTTACTTTCCAAGAAGCACTTAATGTAATGAATCGTTACTATGGATCAAAAAGTATTGATTCAGTAGGTAAACCTGCTTTACAAGATTATGATGGTCCTACCCAAATAAAAGGCTATAATGGCGCTCCTCGTGGAACAGGATATCCATCAATGGTTGTTTTGGCTCAAACTTGGAATCAAAAACTTGCTTATGAATATGGCCAATCATTTGGTGAAGATATGATATCAGTAAATGTTCCTGGACTTTGGGGATTTGCTTGCGATTTACATATTGATGCATTCTTTGGAAGAAATAATGAATCTCCTTCTGAAGATGCTTTCCTTGCTGGAACTGTTATGGCTAAAGCTGTAAAAGGAATTAATACTCGTGGAAGATATACATTCCTTAAGCATTTTGCAGTTTATAACGCATACTGTGATCAAACATATATGAGTGAACAAACTCTAAGAGAAACACATCTTAAAGCATTTAGAAAAGCATTCGTAGATGGCGGAGCTCTTGGCGCAATGACAAGCTATCAATCAGTTGGTGCTGAACAATCTAACTATTCTGAAGCATTAATATCTGGTGTTCTTAGAAAAGAATGGCAATTTAAAGGCGCTATTACAACAGATGCTAGTGCAGGAGCAGACTATCAATTTGAAGGATTGGTTCGTTGTGGTGGAAACTTTGGTATGAATGTTGCACTTGGTGTAACTGGTATGAAATATTCAGAAACTGAAACAACAGGTAGAATGCAAAATAGAATGAGAGAAGCAGTCCATGAAATTCTATATATGTGGCTACGTGCAGATTACAATGCAAGAACATATCAGGAAAGTGGAGAAACCGATGGAAAATATATTTCTTCTACTTCTATTAACTCATGGGTTTGGTGGAAACCATTCTTAATCTCTGTTGATGCTGTCGTCGGCTGTGTAATCTTATATTGGCTAATAAGCGCAACAACAGGATTTATTGAAAAGAACAAGGAGGAAAATAACTAATGGCAAACAATGTTAAAAATAAAAAACGTTCAAAAGGTTTCTTTATTCGTTTAATTAGCGGCATATCTCTTGCTTTAATTGCAGTTACCACTTCTGTCTCAGTTATGGTTCCTTCATATGTAAAATGAAAAAATTATTATGATGATGTTGTGACTGGAAAATGCCGCAAAATAACTATTGAAAACGCCGCAAAATGTATAATGTAAATTGAAGGATATGAAATATGATTGATATTGTTGGTTTTTTGAGACAGAAAATAAGCAATAAAAACTAAAGCAATATGTAATCCATACAAAAAAACATTTTACGAATTCGTTTTATGTAAAAAAATACATTTTACGAATTCGTTTTGTGTTAATATTTACATTTTACGAAGATTTGTCTATAATATTATTAGGTGATCATTATGGAAACAAAAATGCAATTTAAAAGAAAAATAGAAAAGAAATTAATTGAATGGCATAACAATTCCAATAAAGTGCCTTTAATTGTCGATGGTCTTAGACAAATTGGAAAGAGTTATATTGTTAATAAATTTGCTAACGAACAATATGAAAATGTTATTACATACGATTTTAGACATAACAAAGCATTAAGAAAAATTTTTGAAGGGAATTTAGATGTTGATTCAATTATTAGAAATTCATTGCCATTTTTTCCTGATAAAGAATTTATACCTAATAAAACAATTTTAATTTTTGAAGAAATTGGTGATTGTCCATTAGCTAGAACATCTTTTAAAAGTTTTGCTTTAGATAAAAGATATGCAGTAATTGCGACAGGTAGTTTATTAGGTGTTTTAAATTACAGAAGAAAGCAAAAAATAGATATCCCTACTGGATATGAAGAAATAATTCAAATGACATCGATGGACTTTGAAGAATTTTTGTGGGCAAATGGTTTAAGCGAAAAGCATATAGAAACATTAAGAAAATATAGTGAAAAAGCTGAAGAGATTTCAAGTCCTTTAGCGGATTATTATAAGGAAATGATAAAAAGATACATCGTAGTTGGCGGAATGCCAGAATCAGTAAAATTGTTTTTACAAACTAATAATTATATTAAATCAAGAGAATATTTAGAAGGATTAATAAGAGATTATCGTGGTGATTTTGGACGATTTATAAACGATAATAACGAAGAAGAAATAGACTATAAACTTCAAGTAGCGTTAAATAGAATTTTTGATTCAATTCCAGCTCAATTAGCAAGAGAAACAGATACTCAAAAATTTAAATATTCAGAAATTAAAAAAGGCGGAAGAGCAGTTGAATTTGAAGAACCATTTGAGTGGTTAGAAAAAGTAGGATTAGTTTTAAGATGTTTTAATTTAAAAGCCATTGAAAAACCTTTAGAAGCAAACATTGATAAAACTTATTTTAAAGCGTTTATAGCAGACATTGGTCTTTTAATGGCAATGTATCCTTTGTCTACTTCACTTGAATTTTTGCAAGAAAACCTTGATAGCAGAAAAGGTGCAATTTATGAAAATTTACTTGCTACAATGATAAATAAATCAGGGTTACCTTTATATTATTTTTCAAATGGAACAGATCATTTAGAAATTGATTTTATTTTAGAAAATGAAAAAGGAATAATTCTTGTTGAAGAAAAATCAACAAATGAAAAAATGGCAGCTTCTCGCGCTATCATGGAAGGTAGAACAAAATATAAAGCGGAAAAATGTTATAAAATTATAAAAGAAAATTTTGGAAAAGGTGATTTCTACACAAGTATTCCTCATTATGCAATTGCATTCTTACTTAGTAAAATTAAAGAAAATTTAGAAAAAGGAATACAATTAAATCCATTAACATATCCACTAGATGATTAGAAGTAATATTTTAATAAACTATGAGTTTTGGTAATTAGGTTGGGTTTGTAAATATAAAAAAATTGGAACTATTAATTTAATTCCAATATTTTATTAATTGATTCAATTTTAACTACTAAAGTAAATAATTTTGCTGCTAACTCTAATTCATTTAATGAAGGAAAACTAGGTGCAATTCTAATATTATTATCATTTGGATCATGATGGTAAGGATAAGAACAACCAGCACTAGTTAATTCTAAACCAACTTTTTTACATTTATCAATGATTGCACTAGCGCATCCATTCATAGATGTAAAAGAAATAAAGTATCCGCCATGAGGCTTAGTCCATGTGGCAATATCTAATCCACCTAATTCTTCTTCAAATATAGATTCTACCAATTCGAATTTAGGTCTTAATATTTCAGCGTGTTTTTGCATTTGTTTTTTAATGCCATCAAGGTCTTTAAAGAAACGTACATGTCTTAATTGATTTACTTTATCATGACCAATAGTTTGAATAGAAAATTGCTTTTTAATATCTTGCATATTATTTACTGATGTTGCAATAGCTGCTATACCACTACCGGGGAAACTGATTTTAGAAGTAGATGTGAATTTATACACTAAATCAGGATTACCGGCTTTTTTGCATTCATCAAGTATTTCTAATAAGAAATCTTGTTTATCTTCGTATAAATGATGCACAGAATAAGCATTATCCCAATAAATTCTAAAGTCTTTAGCGGCAGGTTTTAAACGCGCAAATCGTTTAACAACTTCTTCAGAATATGTGGTGCCATCTGGATTAGAATATTTTGGTACACACCAAATACCTTTAATAGATGGATCACTAGAGACAAGTTTTTCTACCATATCCATATCAGGTCCATCACTATGCATTGGAATATTTATCATTTCAATACCGAAATATTCGGTAATAGCAAAATGTCGATCATATCCAGGAACTGGACATAACCATTTTACTTTATCTAATTTGCACCATGGAGTGGAACCCATAACACCATGTGTCATACTTCTTGAAATACAATCAAACATAACATTTAATGATGAATTACCAAAAATAATAATATTATCACTTGGTACTTCAATAATTTCACCTAATAGACGACGGCATTCGGTTATTCCAAATAAAACGCCATAATTACGGCAATCAAAACCATCTTCACATGTTAAATCATTATGAGAAGAAAGAACATCCATCATACCCATTGATAAGTCTAATTGTTCTTGACATGGTTTACCTCTTGCCATACTGATGTTTAAATTTAAAGATTCGTATTTTTTTAATTCTTTTTCAAGTTTGTTTAATTCGATTTTTAGTTCGTTTTTGCTTAAATTTTTGTATGCTTTAGCCATAAAATCACCTACTTACTACACATTTATTATGATATAAAAAGAGAATGTTAAGTAAAATTAATTTAAACATTCTCTTTAATTATTATTAGACAACTATTTATTCTTTTTTGTTTTTAAAACAAATGCATAACTAATTAATGAAATAGTTGCAATAGAAAGAATTAATACATAAGTCATTGTCGAATTATTAGTTGTAATTATATTTACTAAACTTTGAGAAGTGTTTTCTGATTTTGTAATTGCTAATGAATTACGTACATATTCAATTTGATTAGCAACTGTAACACCATCTTTAATTATAGCAGCGTCCACAAGTGCTTTTACTTCTAAATCTAATGCATCATATTCTGCAATTAATGCACTCATTTCTGTACGTTTAGTTTCATCTTTAAGATTTCCACAGAAATTATCATCATAAGCTTTCCATTTATTAACAAATGCAGTAGCTTTTTCTTCATTAGTTAGTTCAGATGCTTCATTTAAAACATAGATACAAGGAGTTCCGTAATTAGCATTTGTTTTGTATGAAGTAGCAGATGTAAAATTTAAATTAGCATAACCATTAGTCAAAAATGTTGAGCCTGTATTGCCATTACCTTGAGCATATATAGTTTTATTGTTTCTAGTAAATATAGGAAAATCATCATCATTCCCATAATATTTTGTCGTTAGTGTAAAATCTGAATAATATTGTGTATCAGTGAATAACTTGTTTTCTTTATCAAAATATACACTGGTGTTAAAATTTGAATTTTTAACAAGTATTTTTGAATTACTGATTGATAACTCAAATGAGTCATCTACTTTAGTAACATCAAATACAAATTCCGGTGCATTACTAATTATATTATTTGAGTTATCAACTAATTTACTTTTTAAATATCCACGCGTTATATAACTTGCTCTATTACCAAAATCATTAGTAGCAAAAACTAATCCATTTGTTGGATTTTCGGTTGCTAATATTACTTTTGCACCATCTTTAACCTTATCCATATTACTTGTTGTTACACGAGAGAAAGTATTTTCTCCAATTGTAATTGTGGCATTTGTGTCTACTTCAGCTTTAACTTCTTTAACGGATTCTTTATTACCTGCTAATGCAAATGGCATAACAAGTAATGATAAATACATAAATAATTTTTTCATAGATTTATTTCTCCTTTAGTTATTTAGATTCGACAAAAGTAGTAGGCTCAAAGTCATATGTCGCATCACCATATGAGAAAGCAATAATGATGATGTTACCATCTTTATATCCAAATTGAACAGTAGCGCCACTAGAATTAGAATATGACATGATATGAGTTTCGTTGTTATAAGAAGATTCAGTAAATGTTGTTGACATATTGCTTGTTCCCCAAGCTGTAGTTTTAACATAGTATAATTTCAATACATTACATCCGAAATTGCTATCGTAATATGCTTTAAATTTTGTATATTTGTTATTTGCTTGGAAACCATCTTCATTAACAAATGTTTTATCTAAGATATTTTCAATAGTAAATGCATCATATTCACTAGTTTCACCACTATCAGAACCATTTTGAATTGCTCTAAATTCATATACATCAGTTCCCATATCATCACTACCATAGACATATACATTTTTATCAGTATCAAATGTTAATAATGAACTTGGTACATAGACAATAAGTTTTTTATTACTTGCACCTAAACTCATTGGATTATAAGCTCCAATAGCAGAAACTTCAGTTTCACTTCTAAGAGTAATAGATACTAACGAACTAATCGTTAATGATCCAGATGCTAATTGTGTAACAGTAGATGGGAAATCAATTGTTTGAACATTAGTGCATGATTTAAATGCTTTCATTGAAATTTTTTGAATTCCTAATTCTTCAGGAATAACAATGTTTGCTTCGTTAAGGTTACAAGTTTTAAGAGTTACAACTCCATCAATAGTTTCAATAACGAAATTAGCACTAGACACCCAATAAGCTTTAATTGTAATTTCACTATTTGGATCTGCTAAATAAGATTCACCAACTTTACGAGGTTGAGTTTCATCATTAACTAACCAACCACCAAATTCTTTTCCATCTGGTGCAGTATAAGTATTTGCTGGTAAAGTAATGCGATATTTAGTTTGTCCACCAATAGTAGATTCAACTGGTGTAACTTTAGGAGCTACGCCACTACCTCCGTTAGCGGAGAAATTAACAACAGGTGGATTATTAACTATTTCAGTAGTACCAAAGTTATAAGCTTTACCATTATAGTTAATAATTAAAGATTTAATTGTGTAATTTTCAAATTCACAACTATAATTAACTCCTGCGATTGTAAATGTAAGAGTATTTCCGCTCACTACATAATCAAATGATATATCAAATCCGTCACCAAAGAAGAAGGCACCAGAATATGATCCATCTTTTGATACATTTGGAAAACTTAAACCTGCTGTTTGGTCAGAGGAATAAGCACCTAATCCTGCTTGTACCCAAGTTGCAACTAGAGTAGTAGCACTTGTAAAGTATTGTAATGATCCAGTTTCATAAGATTGTGATGTTCCTTCTTTAACCCATTTATCAAATACATAACCTTCTTCTGCTTCAAATGTATTAGCGTTTCTAATAATAATAGAATAGTCTTCAGCATTCGCATAATCGATAATATCGCTACCTTTACCATGATCACCAGGTTTATATGTGATTTTTGGTCCTTTAGTTGGTACCTCCGACCAAACAGCAATAAAAGTAACAGATTTATTAACTACATATGTAGCGCCAGCTTTATATGTTGATGTTCCGTCATTCCATCCAGAGAATGCAAATCCATCTTTAGTTAATGAGGAAGAAGGTAAAGTGATAGAAGTTTCACTTTCATAAGATTGAGAAGCAGGAACTTGGCCAATACCGCCATTTGCATCAAATGTAACAATATATTGAGTAGAAGGAATTACTTCAGTCCAAGTAGCTACAAATGTTATAGAAGTAGAAACTAAATATAAGTTGCCAGGCATATATTTATTAGTTCCATCGCTCCAGCCTGCAAATGTAAATCCATCTTTAGTTAAATTGCAACTAGGAAGAGTGATTCTTTTAGTTGTTTTATATTCTTCATTTGCTGGTAATGCTCCTGTTGCGCCACCAGCTTCATACTTAACAACAAATACAAAATAAGCATATAGATTTGTTTCTTTAGTAATTGGTGTTGAAAAATCAAATTCCACATCATTTTCATCCATCCAATATTTAAATACTTTAGTATCGCTAGTAGCAGGCGCTCCTGGGTTAGTAGCGCATTCGCCTTCGTTTACTTCTTGACTTTCTAATACTTTTTCATCACCACGATAGAAATTAACTTTATATTTGTTAACAATAGGTGCAGTTGAAGTAGATGTAGAAGGCTTACTTGTTTCTTCACTTGGCTTTTCGCTAGTGGATGGTTTAGTTGAAGCTGATTCACTAGTTTTATCGCTAGTGGAA
>ERZ827150.3909-NODE-3909-length-13757-cov-3.946723_pt1 | contig 13757 bp, 11 predicted proteins | sample MGYA00519779_ERZ827150 | MGnify/ENA primary metagenome ERZ827150 (study PRJEB31778, sample SAMEA3449267) | human gut metagenome | biome: human gut; feature: human-associated habitat; material: faeces | place: United Kingdom | collected 2010/2012 ...
GGGTGTAGACAAATTCGCCGTTTTCTTCAAGCGTCAGCGTGCCCTTTCTCGGCTCGGTCGTAATGCGGAAGTGTACCTCTTCGCCCTCCGGATCAAACGCTTTGAGCTGCCCGCCGACGGATATGCCGCGGTAGGTCATGATCTCCAGATTCTCCGCGATGGGAGCGCCGTCCGCTGCCGCCGCGGTGAGCGAGCCGGAAAACAGCAGTACGCAGAGCGAAAATAGCAGAATTTCTCGTATTTTTTTCATGGTTTTCCCTCCGGTAAAGAAGTCATTTCCTATTCTGCCGGATTTCGGGTGAAATATGCGCAGCCGGTCGGAAAAGGCTGTGAAAAAATACTTGCAAAACCGGACAGGATATGGTATCCTTTTATGGCTCGTGCCTTGGGCACGGCATATTAAGGCGGTCCGCTGCCGCAGTGCTTACGCGGTAAGAACGTCTCATGTAAAGGAAGGATCATCATGGATCTCATCAAAACTCTCACCGCGAACTACATGAAGCCGGAGCTTCCGCAGATGAACGTCGGCGATACCGTGCGTGTCACTCTGCGCGTCAAGGAAGGCTCCCGCGAGCGCAACCAGGTGTTTGAAGGCACCATCATTGCCAGAAAGCATGGCGGCATCAACGAAACCATCACTGTCCGCCGCATTTCCTACGGCGTCGGCTGCGAGAAGGTTTTCCCCGTTCATTCTCCGAGCATCGTGAAGGTCGAGACCGTTCGCCGCGGCAAGGTCCGCCGTGCGAAGCTCTACTACCTCCGCAACCGCCTCGGCAAGGCCGCCAAGGTCAAGGAGAAGGTCTGAGTTTATCCGCAAAAACCTCTTCCGGGTTCCCGGGAGAGGTTTTTTGTATCTTTCGGCCGGTATATGGACTTGCAGCTCGGGAATACAGTGGCAGGGGGTGGTTTTTTATGCTGTCCGTATGGCTCATCATCAGCAGCATGCTGTATTCCCTGCGGCTGTCAAACGGCGGCTCGTTTCCAAAGCCGCTGACGGCGCGCGAGGAACGGGAGTATCTCGAGCGCGCCGCGCAGGGCGATCTGGAGGCGCGCAATGTGCTCATCGAGCGGAATCTCCGCCTCGTAGCGCACATCATGAAAAAATACTACACGCAGACCTCCGATCAGGAGGACCTGATCTCCATCGGCACGATCGGGCTTATCAAGGGCATCTCAACCTTCGACCCGAAAAAGGGCGCGCGCCTTGCAACATATGCGGCAAGGTGTGTTGAAAATGCAATGCACCCGCCGGGGCGTCATTTCCCCTTCCGACTCACAAAACGGGACCGCTGCGCAAGCAGCGATCCCGTTTTTGTTTTGGCAACACAGCACAATTGCAGCTTCGGCCTTCGCCGGATATTTTTCGCCGATCCATCGGCTTGAAAAGTTTGAGGTACACAAAGTACATCTGCACTTTTCAAACCTTGTCTCGACGAAAAACATCTCGCCGAATGCTCTCGCTAAATCGTGCAGTGCTGCCTTATGTTTCAGAAAGCGCAGAAAGCATGGCATCCAGCAGCGCAGCCTGCTCCTCCGGCGTCTGCGCCAGCTCTGGCAGCAGCTCCTCAAGCAGAGCGGCATGCACCTGCGCCACGCGGCGCGCCAGAAGCGCCTCCGGCTGGTCCGGCCGGAGCACGCGAATGCGAAGCTCCCCTTCCATACGATCCCCCCCCGCGGGCATCCTATGCCGGGGCGGCGGGGCTTATTCCGGCAGCTTCGCGACGAGCTCCTCGAGCGCCTCGCCGAGCGCCTCTTCAAACGTCGGGTGCGGGCGCATGGCTGCCAGCAGCTGGCGGGCCGTCATGCCGTTGGCAATGGCCTGACTGAGCTGGCCGATCATATCGGTCGCATGCTCGCACATGAGCTGCGCGCCGAGCAGCACGCCGGTCTGCGCGTGGGCGACGACCTTCATAAAGCTGCGGCCGGTCCCGGCGATCATGGTACGCGCATTGGCAAAGAGCGTGCACTTGCCGACCTTGACCGGGATATCGCGCGCCTTGGCATCGGCCTCGGTCAGGCCGACGGAGGCGATCTCCGGGCGGCAATAGACGCAGCCGGGGACGAGGTCCAGCCGGACGCTCGGCGTGCGGCCCGCAAGCCGCTCCACGCAAGCCGTTCCCTGCGCCGCCGCGACGTGGGCCAGCTGCACCGGGGACGAAACATCGCCGATGGCATAGATGCCGGGAATGCTCGTCTGCCCGTTCTCATCCGTGTGGATGCGGCGGCCGTCCGTCTCCGGCTGGAGGCCGTCTGCGAACAGGCCCTTCCAGTTCGGGCTGCGGCCGAAGGCCGAGAGCACGGCCTCGCCCGTGACAGCGTCTTCCTTGCCGCGGGTGGTAAAGTGGACGGTCAGACCGTCCTCGCCCTGCTCGACGCGCTGGACCATGGAGTTGGCAAACACGCGCACGCCCTGCTTCTTGAGCAGCTGTGCAAGGTTCTGACCGAGCTCGCGGTCCATACCGGGCAGCAGGCGGTCAAGGCCCTCGATCACGGTAACCTCGCAGCCGAGGTCGCTGTAGAACGTGGCAAATTCCACGCCGATGACGCCGCCGCCCATGATGACGATGGAGCGGTAGAGGCGGTCCGTTCCCTGCAGCAGCTCATCCGAGGTCATGGCAAGCTCCAGGCCGGGAATGGGCGGGCGGGCCGGAACGGAGCCGGTGGCGATGAGGATATGATCCGCCGTGACGGTCCCGGCATCCTGCCCGGTGATCTCGACGCAGCCGGGAGCTGTGATGCGGGCGCGGCCGCGCAGTAGCGTGACCTTCGCGCTGCGGAACAGGCCCTCGATGCCGCTGCTGAGCGTCTGCGAAATTTCGTCCTTGTGGCGGTACAGCGCCGGAAGGTCGAGGCTCGCGCCATCTGCGCAGACGCCCGCGCAGTGGTGCGCATCGCTCCAGACCTGCGAGGCGTGCAGCAGAGCCTTCGTCGGCACACAGCCGCGGTTCAGGCAGGTGCCGCCGCACTCGCGGTCCTCAATAACAGCCGTATGCAGGCCAAGCTTCGCGGCGCGCAGCGCGGCGGTATAGCCGCCGGGGCCCGCGCCGATGACGATGAGTTGATAGTCTGCCATAGGCACTCCTTTCAAATTTCCTGCTCGCCGAGCAGGGCGCACAGGTCGTCCGCGATCTGACAGCAGGCGGGCACCTCGCGCACGCGGCCGCACAGGTCCGCCACGCGGAAGCGGCAGCCGCGCAGGGCCTCCGCCAGCGGCGCGGCAAACTCCGCATCCATCGAATCGGTGTAGACGGCCGCATCGCGGCAGATGCCCTCCTCGACCTGCAGCTCCAGCGTGATCTCGCCCCAGGGGTAGCGCGCTCCGCAGGAGAACGGGAACGGCTGTGCTCTGCCGTAGATCCAGTCATAGGAGGCAAAGCGCATGCGGCGGGCCTCGATCTCCGAGGCATCGAGCTGCGATTCCGTGATCGTGGTGACCGGCAAACCGTAGACATCCGCAAACGCCTGCGCCATGGCCTGCTGCATCTGCGAAATGCGCAGACCCGGATGCAGCTCGGACAGGTTCACAACGCGCGACGGCACGGACGCGACGCCCTTGCTCTGCAGCTTGCGCTGCGACGGCGTCAGGTATTTGCCGAGGTTGGACATGTCGACTGAGACGAGCAGCGTGCCGTTGTGGAACGAGCAGCCGTTGTGGTGATAGAACGAATTGCCGGAGAATTTCCGCCCGGCGGCCAGAATGTCGTTGCGCCCGGAGAAGCTCGCCTCGATGCCGAGGGAGCGGCAGGCCTCGACGATCACACGCTGCTGCCGGTGCAGATCGTACTCCGCCGTGGGCAGGCTGAACGTGAAATTCAGATTTCCCATATCGTGATACACAGCGCCGCCGCCGGAGAGGCGGCGGGAGAGCTTCCCGCCGTCCTGCTCCAGAAGCGCCGTGCGGCACTCCTGCCAGGCATTCTGATTCCGGCCGATGACCACGGTATGGCGGTTCTGCCACAGATAGAGGATGCAGGTATCCGCCGGGACCGTATCGGTCAGGTATTGCTCCAGCGCGAGGTTATGATACGGATCGGTGTTGTCCGTGCAGAGGTACAGCAGCTTCCGGATCATGCGCGCGTCCACCTCAGGATGGGATTGCGGGCAGCCTGCACCTCATCCGGACGGCCGATCTGCGCATGATGCGGCGCAGCGTGCATGTATTCCGGGTCCTTGTGGCCAAGCTCATAGAGCTTGCGGAAAATTTCCGCCGCCTCGTCGAGCGTTTCCCGACTCTCGGTCTCCGTCGGCTCGAGCATGAGGGCCTCATGCACGATGAGCGGGAAGTACATTGTGGGCGGATGCATGCCATAGTCGATGAGCGTCTTGGCGACATCCAGCGCGGAGACGCCGGTCTCCTTCTTGAACTCGCTCAGATCGAGAACGAATTCATGCATGCAGATGCGATCAAACGCCGGGCGGAACGTGCCCGCCATGCGGCGCATGAGATAGTTTGCGTTCAGAACGGCATTCTGCGCCGCCTCGGGAACGCCCTCGCGGCCGAGCGTGAGCAGATAGGCCAGCGCGCGCACCACGACGAGGAAGTTACCCGCAAAGGCGCGCACCTGGATGTGGCCCTCGCCGTCCAGCGTGGCGGAATGCGGCAGATAGGGCTTCAGGAAGTCCTTGCAGCCGACCGCGCCCGCGCCGGGGCCGCCGCCGCCGTGCGGCGTGGAGAACGTCTTGTGCAGGTTCAGGTGGATGCAGTCAAAGCCCATGTCGCCGGGGCGCACGACGCCCATGACGGCGTTCAGATTCGCGCCGTCATAGTAGCACAGGCCGCCCGCCTCGTGGACAAGACGCGTGATCTCCAGAATGTTTTCGTCAAAAATGCCGACGGTGTTCGGGTTCGTCAGCATCAGGCCGGCGGTGTCGTCGCCGAGCACGGCCTTGAGCGCCTCGAGATCGACGCAGCCGTTCGGCGCGGACGGGATATTCACGACCTGATAGCCGCACATGGCAGCTGTAGCCGGGTTCGTGCCATGCGCGGAATCCGGAACGATGATCTTCGTGCGCTTCTTGTCGCCGCGGGCATCGTGATACTGCTTGATGAGCAGCACGCCCGTGAATTCGCCGTGCGCACCGGCAGCGGGCTGGAACGTCATGCCGTCCATGCCCGTGATCTCACACAGATACTGCTGCGCAAGCTCCAGCACGCGGCGGCAGCCCTGCACCGTGTGGGCGGGGGCCAGCGGATGGATGCCCGTAAAGCCAGGCAGCGCGGCCATTTCCTCGTTGATCCGGGGATTATACTTCATGGTGCAAGAGCCGAGCGGATAGAAGCCGCAGTTCACGCCGTGTACGTGGTGGTTCAGCTCCGTATAGTGGCGGCTGAGGTCCTGCTCGCTCAGCTCCGGCAGAACGGGAGCCTCCGCGCGGCGCAGGGACTCCGGCAGCGGCGTCTCCTCAACATCACACGCCGGGAGGATGCTGCAGCGGCGGCCGGGAACGCTTCGCTCAAAGATCAGCTTCATTTGCTCAGCACCTCCTTCACGATGGCGATGGTGCGGTCCAGCGCTTCGCGCGGGACCTTCTCCGTGGCGCACCACAGGATGCCGCCCTCCAGCGGAAGACCGCCGAGGATATCGGCCTGCTCCAGCGCAGCAAGGATCTCGTCCTGCTTCGGCAGATCCGTGACAAACTCATGGAAGAATTCGCCGGAATAGCGCAGCGTCACGCCCTCGATGGCCGCAAGGCCGCGGGCAAGATAGTGCGCCTTGGCCATGCTCTGCCGCGCAGCCTCGGCAAGGCCCTCCGGACCCATGGCGGAGAGATAGACGCCCGCCGTCAGCGCGCACAGCGCCTCGTTCGAGCAGATGTTGCTGCTGGCCTTCTCGCGGCGGATGTGCTGCTCGCGCGCCTGCAGCGACAGGACAAAGCAGCGCTCGCCGTGCGAATCGACCGTCTGGCCAACGATGCGGCCCGGCAGCTTACGCATGTGCTTCGACGTGGAGGCCATGAAGCCGAGATACGGGCCGCCCCAGCCGAGGGGCATGCCAAGCGGCTGGCCCTCACCGACGGCGATATCCGCGCCGCATTCCTTCGGCGTCTTCAGGATGCCGAGGGCGATGGGGTTGCAGCTGAGGATATACAGCGCGCCCGCTGCATGGATGATCTCACCGAGTGCCTCGGCATCCTCGAGCTGGCCGAAAAAGTTCGGCTGCTGGATGCACACGCCGGAGACGTCCCCGGCCGTCAGAAGCTCGCGCAGGGCGTCCGGATCGGTCTTTCCGTCCTTGACGGGGATGACGCGCAGCTCGTCGCCCGTGCCGTAGCAGTAGGTACGGACAGTGTTGATAACGTCGGGATGGGCCGCGCCGGAGATCAGCGTCACACGGCGCTTGCGGTCGCGGCACATGGCTGCTGCCTCGGCGGCGGCTGTCGCGCCGTCATAGACGGATGCATTGGAGACGTCCATGCCCGTCAGCTCGCAGATCATGGTCTGATATTCAAAGATGGACTGGAGGATGCCCTGGCTCAGCTCCGCCTGATAGGGCGTGTAGGCCGTCAGGAATTCCTCCTTCGCCGGGATATACTTCACGATGGAGGGGATGTAGTGGTCATAGGCTCCGGCGCCGCGGAGAATGGTGGAAAACACCTTGTTCTCCCCTGCCAGCTCCGTCATGGTCCGCCGCACCTCCAGCTCGCTCATGCCGGACGGCAGATCGAGCGGCCGGTCCAGATACATGGACGCGGGCACATCGCCGTAGAGCTCGCGGAAGTCGTGCAGGCCGATGGCCCGCAGCATCTCCTGCCGCTCTTCGGGGGTGTTGGGAACATAGCTGCCCATGTCAGCCCTCCTGCGCGCAGAAGGCCTCGTAGGCGGCGGCATCCAGCAGCTCTTCCGTATCGGTCACCTGCTCGACCTTGATGAGCCAGTTGCCATAGGGATCGCTGTTCAGCAGCTCGGGATGGTCCAGCAGCTCCTCATTGACCTCGAGCACCACGCCGCTGACCGGGCTGACGAGATCGCTGACGGCCTTGACGGACTCGACATCGCCGAAGGCCTCTTCTGCCGTGACCTCGTCACCGACGCCGGGCAGATTCACAAACACGACGTCGCCCAGCGCATCCTGCGCGAAGTCGGAAATGCCGACGACCGTGACGTCGCCCTCGGTCTTCACCCACTCGTGGGACTTCGTGTACTGCAGCTCAACAGGATAATTCATGGTAGTTCCTCCCAGATAAATTTTTCAGTATTTTTCATGTCGGTTTTCCGCCCCGCGGATGCGGGGCGGACTTTGTTGATCTCAGAAGCCGATCTCTCCGGCGAAGCGGTCGAGCGCGGCGTTGAACTCCGCGTCGTTGAAGCAGTAGTGCATTGTCGTGAAGCGGCTGCGCAGGCGAACGACATCCTCTGAGATATCCTTGCCGCGCAGGATGCAGTCTGCCATCAGCGCGGCCAGCTCGTCGAACTCTGCCGGGCCGAAGCCGAAGCGCGTCATCTCGCTGACGCCCATACGCAGCGCGCCGCTGGCGGTGAAGCCCTCTTCCTCCGGCGTGGCCTGATAGTTCACAATGACGTTGTTCTCCTCGAGCCGCTCGGCGACCTCGGGGCCGGTGCCGTAGCCGACGGAGACGATGACCTGATGCGTTTCGGTGTAGTCGATGGCGGGATCGCCCTGCACATCGAGGCCCTGCGCCTTGAGCGCGCGGGCGAAGTGCTTTGCATTGGCGATGATGGCGCTCTGATAGGCATCCTTGAAGTGGTTCATCTCATAGGCGGCCATCAGCATGCCGAGCTGCGTGCCGAGGTGGTGGTTCGAGACACTGCCCGGGAACGTGCGGCTCTCAATGGCCTCCCACAGGCCCCACTTGAGGTCCTCGCGCTGATAATTCACGCCGATGACGCCGCGCTGCGGGCCGAAGAAGGTCTTGTGCGTCGAGCCGGTAACGCTCTCCGCGCCGTCCGCGAACGGGTTCTGGAAGTGGTCTCCGATGAGGCCGAGCACATGGGCCATATCGTACATGATCGTCGTGGGGATGTTCTGCGCATCGACAAAGGCGCGGATCTCTGCGACCGGCTCGCGGTGCAGGACCATGCTCTTGCCGAAGATGATGAGCTCGGGGCGATACTCGTCGATGAGCTTCTTCGTGCCCTCGACGTCGATCTTGTAGATGTTGTCGCGGCATACCGGGAAGTTCACGACGGCCGTGCGCTCCGTCTTCGGATCGACGGCAACGTAGTCGCGCAGCGCGCCCATGGGCTGGGCCGACAGGTGGCCGCCCTTGATGATGTGGTTGTTCATGACATAGCCGAGGCGCTGCGGCGTGTGCTTGCGGTCGAGGCGGTTCTTCCAGTCCATGAGGGCGGAGAACGTGGCCATATTGCTCATCTGGCCGCTGACGACGCGCGTTTCGACCTGCGCGCAGCCGAGGTACAGGCGCATCTGCTCGACGAGCAGGCGCTCGACCTCGTCGATGAACTTCGTGCCCTGATAATAGAAGATATCCTTGTCATAGAACGACAGGACCTTCTTGTGCTCGGCATAGCGGCAGCTGGGGTCGCTGGCGCTGAGCATCTGCACGGCGTGGCTCGGCGTATTCTCGGACGGAATGAGGTTAATGCACTGTTTCTGGCGCCACAGGTGGTTCTCCTCGGCCTTCTTCAGCAGCTCAAAGGCCTTGCCGGGCAGGTTCTCGAGAGAGCCGACGGGATCCTTCTCCTCCGGGCGATACAGCAGCGGACGCGCGAACGGCGGCGCGCTGACGCTCATGTGGTTCGCGGGAATGACGGCCTTGAGCCGCTTGCCGCGGATATCGACCTCCACGGTGTCATCCGTAAGGATGTCGCTGTCGATGTAGCACAGGCCGATGGCGCGCTTGGCCGTCTCGTCGGTGATGACGGTCTGCAGGCCCTCGCCCTCGGCGACGTAATACGGAACCATCGTGCCGCTCGTCACCCAGCCGACCTGCTTCTCACCACGGTAGACGGGCATACCGGCGCGCATGACGCCGCGGTCGAGCAGCGTGATGGGCTGGATGCGGTGCGGCAGCACAGACAGATCGCTGAAGTCGCGGTTCATGATGCGCTTGAAGGCGGCAAACTGCTGCTCGAGCGGCTTGCGGCCGATAAAATCGCCCTTCTGGGGCGCAAAGCTGACGGCAAACTTGGCCAGCGGCACGGCGAAGATCGGCATCTCGTTCCCGGCGGGATCAAGGCCCATCTCATGGCCGTACAGCGGCAGAGCAGCCTCGAGGCGGAGCGTGTCGCGCGCGCCGAGACCGGCGGGCTTTGCGCCGAGCTCCACAAGGCGGTTCCACAGCCAGGCAGCGTCCTCGCTGCGGCAGTAAACTTCAAAGCCGAGCGGCTCGCCCGTGTAGCCCGTCTTGGCCACGCGGACCAGACGGCCCTCGAGCGTGACGGTGCCGAGCGCGTTCTTCATCGGCTCGGTGAGCTGCACGCCGCCGGAAAGCGTCATGAGGATGTCCTTGCACTTCGGGCCCTGCACGGCAATGGCCGCCCAGTCCTTCGTGATCTCCGTCATGGTACAGTTATAGTTCTTCATTGCCTCGCGCAGGTGCGCAAGGTCCTTTTCCGTGTTCGCCGCATTTACGACAAGCAGGAACCGTTCCTCTTCAAAGCGGTAGAGATAGGCGTCGTCGACGGCGGAGCCGTTCTCGGTGGGGATGATGCAGTACTGCGCCATGTTGAGGTCCAGACTCTCGACGTTGCTGCTGAGCACATGCTGCAGAAAGGCAACGCGGTCCGGGCCCTCGACGAGCACGCGGCCCATATGGGAGACGTCAAAGAGGCTGCAGGCATGGCGGGTATACAGGTGCTCCGCCACAATGCCGCTGGGGTACTGGATGGGCATCTCCCATCCGCCGAAATCCACCATAGAGGCGCCTGCCGCTACATGGACGTCATAGAGCTGGGTGCGCTTGAGTTCGCTCATTACTGGGTTCCTCCTTTATGATTTCGCCGCGTTCTGCGGCCGCCGGATATGAAAAAAGACACAAAGCCCCATGGCTTCGTGCCTCAGCTTGTCAAAAAGTCCCTTCGGGTCTTTTCGCCAAGCTGCATTCAGAATTGCAAAATAAAATTTTGTAGTAATATTTTGCAATTCTGCCGCTGCGGCGGGTGATCAAACGCGAAAGGACACCCTGACGGTTTCCTTTCACACTTTTCTTCCCTCCGAAGCTTTTGGCTTGGCAGTTTTTTTGACAGTCTGCCGGGCGAAAGCCCGTGTCCCTCGTTTGTTTTAACCGGACGCGGCTGCGTTATGCACCGGAAAAACGCCGGGCAGCGGCAGAAACGGCCGTGAAAAATGCAATTGCAGATTCTACCTTCCATCATAACGGATTTTTTCTGCGAAAGCAACCGAAAAGGAGAAATTGGACCGGAAAAATCCGGATTGATGGCGATTTTTGATTTTTTCGACAGGATGTTGTAGGAGGAGAGCGCTGATGCAACCCGCGCTTCCCTGACGTGGCGCCCTGAGCGCGAGGAAGTGCCCTTGGGGTGCAATCTCGGAGAGGCAGTTGCGTTTTCGCCGATCGCTTTCTCGCGATTCGGCCGGGTTCTGCGAGATTGCCACGGCCCCGTTGGGGCCTCGCAATGACAAACTTGGGAGCCTTGCGCTGCAATGTGTGCCGCAGTCATTGTCAGTCTGCAAGGCGCTCACTGAGCGCCGCTACAGACGCAATTGGTGCATACCATTTTAACGGCAGCCGGCACGATTCGGCAGTGCCCTATGGGGCGGCCGACGAAAAATCGTACATTTGTTTATAAATTTTCGTTGCTGCGATCCGGACAGCGTGGTATAATAAGACTTCAGAGAAATCATCGGCAGGAGGCAGCTATGCGAAATTCCATCCTCGTGCGCGGTGCGCGCGAAAACAACCTGAAAAATGTGGATGTGGAGATCCCGCGCGACGCGCTGTGCGTATTCACAGGGCTTTCCGGCTCCGGCAAATCGTCGCTCGCGTTCGACACGATCTATGCCGAGGGGCGGCGGCGCTATGTCGACTCGCTTTCGGCCTATGCGCGGCAGTTCCTGGGCCAGATGGACAAGCCCGACGTGGACGTGATCGAAGGCCTGTCCCCCGCCATTTCCATCGACCAGAAGACGACGTCCCGCAACCCACGCTCGACCGTGGGCACGGTGACGGAAATTTACGACTACCTGCGCCTGCTGTGGGCGCGCGCCGGAACGCCGCACTGCCCGCGCTGCGGCCGCGAGATCCGCCGCCAGACCGTTGACCAGATCGTCGACAAGGTGCTGGCCCTGCCGGAGGGCACGCGCTTTCAGGTGCTGGCCCCGGTCGTGCGCGGCAAGAAGGGCGAGCACGTCAAGCTGCTGGCAGACGCGCGGAAGAGCGGCTTCTCCCGCGTGCGCGTGGACGGCATCCTCTATGACCTGAGCGAGGAGATCACACTCGAGAAGAACAAAAAACACACCATCGAGCTGGTGGTCGACCGCCTTGTGCTGCGCGGCGACCTGACGCGCCGCCTGACGGACTCCGTCGAGACCGCGCTGGAGCACGGCGGCGGGCTCGTCGTCATCCAGCAGCCGGACACCGGGGAGGAGACGCTGTTCTCCCGCAACTACGCCTGCGACGAGTGCGGCATCTCCATGCCGGAGCTTTCGCCGCGCATGTTCTCGTTCAACAATCCCATGGGTGCATGCCCGGAGTGCAGCGGCCTCGGCTTCCTTTTGAAGGTCGACCCCGCCATCATCATCCCGGACCCGTCCCTCTCCATCTACGACGGCGGCATCCAGGCCAGCGGCTGGGGCAATATCCGCAGCGACTCCATCGCGCGGATGTACTTCGACGCCCTGTCGCAGAAATATCACTTCGACCTGCACGCGCCGATCTCCAGCCTCTCGAAGGAGGCCATGGACGTCATCCTCTACGGCACGCACGGCGAAAAGCTCACGCTGCACTACGACCGCGGCAGCAGCCGCGGAACGCTGGAGCAGGCGTTTGAGGGCATCATTCCGAACATCGAGCGCCGCGTGCGCGAGACGCAGTCCGAGGCCATGCGCAAGGAGCTGGAGGAGACGATGTCCGCCTCCCCCTGCCCGCACTGCCATGGCAGCCGCCTGTCCGATATCTCCCGCGCCGTGACCGTCGGCGGCCTGTCCATCACGGAATTCTGCGACATGCCCGTCGACCGCGAGCTGGCATTCGTGAACGATCTGCGGCTCGAGGGCGCGCAGGCCGTCATCGCCGAGCAGATCCTGCGCGAGATCCGCGCCCGCCTCGGCTTCCTGCAGAGCGTGGGCCTGCGGTACCTGACGCTGTCCCGTGCGGCCGCGACGCTCTCCGGCGGCGAGGCTCAGCGCATCCGCCTTGCCACGCAGATCGGCTCGTCGCTGATGGGCGTGCTCTATATCCTCGACGAGCCGAGCATCGGCCTGCACCAGCGCGACAACGACAAGCTGCTCGACACGCTGCGCCGCCTGCGCGACCTCGGCAACACGCTCATCGTCGTCGAGCACGATGAGGACACGATCCGCGCGGCAGACTACATCGTGGACGTCGGCCCCGGCGCGGGCGTGCACGGCGGGCAGATCATGGCGCAAGGCACGCTGCAGGACATCATGAACGCGCCCGACAGCATCACGGGCCAATATCTCTCCGGTAAGCGGCGCATCGCCGTCCCGGCGCAGCGGCGCGCGGGGAACGGGAATTTCCTGCGCGTGTTCGGCTGCCGCGAGAACAACCTGCGCAATGTGGACGTCAGCATCCCGCTGGGTACGCTGACGTGCGTGACGGGCGTGTCCGGCTCGGGCAAGTCGTCACTCGTCAACGAGATCATCAGCAAAAAGCTCTCGGCCGCGCTGAACCGTGCGCGCGTCCGCCCCGGCAAACACGACCGCTTTGAGGGCATCGAGAACCTCGACAAGGCAATCGTCATCGACCAGAGCCCCATCGGCCGCACGCCGCGCTCGAACCCCGCGACCTATACGGGCCTGTTTGCCGACATCCGCGACCTGTTCGCCGCCACGGCTGACGCAAAGGCCCGCGGCTACGGCCCCGGCCGCTTCTCCTTCAACGTCAAGGGCGGCCGCTGCGAGGCCTGCAGCGGCGACGGCCTTGTGAAGATCGAAATGCACTTCCTGCCGGACGTCTACGTCCCGTGCGACGTGTGCCACGGCGCGCGCTACAACCGCGAGACGCTCGAGGTGCGCTACCGCGGCAAGTCCATTGCGGACGTGCTGGAAATGACGGCCGACGAGGCGCTGAGCTTTTTTGAAAATCTGCCGCGCATCCGCGACAAGGTCGCAACGCTCGTGGAGGTCGGCCTCGGCTATGTGAAGCTCGGCCAGAGCTCCACGACGCTCTCCGGCGGCGAGGCCCAGCGTGTGAAGCTTGCAACGGAGCTGGCGCGCCGCGCCACGGGCCGCACGATGTATATCCTCGATGAGCCGACGACGGGCCTGCACATGTACGACGTGCAGAAGCTGCTCGACGTGCTGCAGAAGCTCGTGGACGCCGGAAACACCGTGCTTGTCATCGAGCACAACCTCGACGTCATCAAATGCGCCGACCATATCATCGACCTCGGCCCCGAGGGCGGAGACGGAGGCGGCACGATCGTCGCCACCGGCACCCCGGAGGATATCGCCAATTGCCCGGCGTCTTTCACGGGCCAGTATTTGAAGAAGATGCTGTAAAAAGGCGCAATGCCCCCAGGTTTGTCATTGCGAGGCCCCAAAGGGGCCGTGGCAATCTCGGGAAGGCACTACCGATCCGTACCGGCTGCCGATAAAATAGTATGCACCGATTGCGTCTGTAGCGGCGCTCAC
>ERZ827150.3917-NODE-3917-length-13750-cov-5.307631_pt1 | contig 13750 bp, 10 predicted proteins | sample MGYA00519779_ERZ827150 | MGnify/ENA primary metagenome ERZ827150 (study PRJEB31778, sample SAMEA3449267) | human gut metagenome | biome: human gut; feature: human-associated habitat; material: faeces | place: United Kingdom | collected 2010/2012 ...
ACTCGGCTGTTAACCGAGTTGTTGTAGGTTCGAGCCCTACCTGGGGAGCCAACTAAATCCTCATGTTTTGATACAAAGCATGGGGATTTCTTTTTGCATTTATCGACCGATAAACTGTCAGAATACAGTCTATAACTACCAAATATAAGCTAAAGGCGCAAGAAACGAACTGCTTGGCATCATGCTCGGCGTCATTTTGTCAAATAGCGGTTCCCGCTCTCCGCCCCTTTTTAGTCTACACATGACCGTTTTTCGGGGTCGAAATCAGAGACTTATCATAGAATGCACCTTACTTTGGACGATAATAGGCTATCGTCCACACCACTGTTCCTATCGTCCAACGTGTTAGAAAGTCCATATTTTCGAGTCAATTAAATTATAGAAAGGTTACTTGACTATAAAACAAACAAATAGACTACCTGAGAATGGAGTAGTCTATTTACTTATCTGTTGTTCTGATATTACGAAGTGTCTTTATGGATTTACGTATTATTTCCTGATTCGCCGAGCTGGTCAACATATTCTCCGATGCCCGTTTCTTCCCCCGGGATGAACACTATGGGAATGTCTTCACCCTCTTCAAGAATACCCAACAGTTTTGTCACTTTCTCCGGATTTTCCAGTCTAACGGAGCAAAATGTTCGCATAATGGGATACGTTAGACTGTTCCCAAAGATATTCACTGTTGTTGTGCCAACATAGGTTAAGCTATAAGACTTATCCATTTCTGCTCTCATGTTTTGCTTTGTCTGAGATGCTATGGTCATGGTTGTCTCATACTTTCTCCAATGATTTCTAACTTCTTTTCCCTGAAGAAGTGTTGCAACATAGCGGATCAATCTTACATCTTCCAATGTGATTTGTTCCGGCACATTGATTACTTCATCAAAATAGTGTTCAATAGTGACCATATTTTCTAAAAATGCGATTTCTCGATTTAACGTATCTATATATTTCTCAGATTCAGCTGCATTGCAACTGACCTCCAAGAGGTTCTTGCCGCTTTCAAGATGATGGATTTTGAGGGGCCTTTTGAGTGTGCTGCTCGTAAAAATCGCTCATACCTAAGATGATCTGAATTTGATCCTCCTTTTATTGTGAAGTTAAAATTCGCACTGCGTGTATTGGGGTTAACTTGAAATTTAATCTTAAACGGTATTTCCTGAGTCTCGTTTGTGAAGACAGCAGTACCATCTTCGAATCGTTCCTTTGTTCTTATAAGCAAATACTCATAGTATGTAATATCATCGATGACAATACTATATGCCATTGCTTCAGGAAAGGGTTTCGGAGGCAGTAAATACTCTTTACCAATTATTGCTTGAGCTTCGCATTGCTGTGGATCGGTATATGTTCCCAAAAACTTACAGGCACTTTCTACGACAAGATGAATAGGCAATTGATGATTATTTGCATATTCAATGATATCTGTTGAGAGATTACCTATCTTGTGCCCGTCTATATATGCTCTGCCCCTACCTTTAAAATGTGGCGGATACATTTTTTGTGCATCTTTAGTTAGTGGAACGCTAATGAATTGCTGTTTTCCACACACTGTCTGAGGGTGAAATCCATAATATGGACTTAAAATATGTTTAGCACTTACCGTTTCCGTAAGATCCGTTAGGGCATCCCCAAGTATATCAAATTTTCTTTCCTGAGCCAACTGCCGAGCACGGTCATGGGATAGAGGAGATGAAACAGCGTTCCCTTCAATTGCATGAAGAATCCTCTCCGTTTGCTCTTCACTTTGAGAAGCAGTGCGCTGTATAACATCGTCTGCAATTTTAGATGCCAGGTATTTTTGCTCCCGTGAAAGCTTATTTTCGTAATAGGCACGTAGGATATTGAGTACGTCATTGATTATTCTTTTTACACGTTCTTTTTGATCAGGCGTATGCGCATGAGCATACGATGTGGCCATGGCAACGATGTGTTTATGTGCTTGCCCGCGAATTTCGCTTGTTTCACCGGTAAAGCGTTGCTCGATATCCTCATGAAAATCAGTGCACAGGTACTTGACTATTCCGCCGAAGTCAAGTTCTTCTTCGACCACGCAGTTGATATTGAGTTTTTGCTGCTTCGCAACGTATGATTTGACATCTGCTTTCATTTGGCACTCATCATATTTCTCGGTAAGGTATCCTTTAAAAGCATCCAGTCCAAGATCTACAATATAATCAAGCAGTATCATTCTATCACTTCCTTGCAGTCATTCTGTTCGTCTATTTGTACTTTGGCCACATACCGAGTCCTCTTCCGTCGAATACCGTTTTCATCTGATTCTATATTGCTTCTCCGCTTCTTTTCCTCTGCGACTGCTATGAAGCTCTCCTCATCGATAATCGCTTCGTGATGTCCCTGAAACAAATATCTATCTCGAGGATTGCTGCGCGGATCGCCGCTCATACGGGCAGTTGAGGCCATTGAGTTGCCGCGATACTTCTCGTTGCTGAGCAGCGTATCAATTGCTCTTCGGCTCCATGTGGGTTTACCTGTCGGAGATAAGATGTTTCGCTGTGCCAACTCGCGCATGATTCCCACAATGCTTTTCCCTGACAAATAGAGATCGAAGATTAGCCGCACATTTTCTGCTTCTTCCGGAATAATAGTGAGCGAGCCGTCTTCGGCTTTCCTGTAACCATAGCAGGGGCGAGAGTAGATACTCAAAGTTCCGTCTGTAACCTTCTGGTTCATGGCAAGAACAATGCTGTCGTGGAAGTCCTCTCGCTCTCCCTGAGCGATCGCCGCGCGGATAGAATACTGTAGTTCAAAGTCCGGCTGAAAGGAATGAAGCTCCGCCAGATCAAAATGTACCTCAACGCCGTGCGCCTTCAGTTCGCGGATAGCACTAAGGCCGTCAACCGTATCGCGTCCAAAGCGGCTTATACTCTTTGTCAGAACCAGTTCAATCTTACCGTTAACGCAGTCATTTATCATGCGCCGAAATTCAGAACGGTTATCCACGCCGGCTCCACTGGCAAAATCCATATAAATATCAGCCAGACTCCAATATGGCAAACGATAAACCTGATGTGTCAGCGCAGAAACCTGCATAGCCATACTGTGCAGTTGGGAAGGCACGCAGGTGCTGACGCGGGCGTAAATGCCTACCGCTTTTTTACCGAAATTGGCGTCTTGATATTTTCCAATTCTCTGTACAATCTTATCGGCCATAATGAACCTCATAAAAAGTATGAATGGGGGTCTAAGAACAAGTAAAGGTTTATACTTTCCAACGATCATCGTAATCGATGACATGAAGATGAACAGCATTTTCTTTATCTTTGTTCTTTCTTTCTTCAATGGCAATAGCGTATACAAGTTCCATAATCCACTCTCTGGTCAGTGTCAGAATACGAAGAACACTTTTCTTGAGGGTGCTTTCGCTCAGATGATAAAAACGATCGTCCATAATTTGCAATTCATTCGGATGAGAGTATTCATGCACCTGCACGAATTTATGTTCTAACGCGTGGCGTAGCGTCTTCAACTGTTTTTCTGAAGCTCCGACACCTTCTATATATTTTTCTTTGAATTCGATGAATGCCCAGTAAAGAGCAGTTAAAGCAACATTGTCTGTTGGAAAGCCCTTATAGCCGAAGACATGATATGCATCAGCTTGTCGCTCCTTGAATCCCAATTTCCAGAATTCGTTGATCATGAAAGCAATTTGATCGAATAAAGAATAAGAAATACGGAAAGCTGATTTTAGCTGTTCCAGCCGGATGGAATAGTTTACATAATCATAGTTTGCCAAAGAAAGAAGCACATCTCTATCAGCGTAATGCATTTTAGTCATTTTTTCAGTGCCTTCATAGCAAAGTAGTCTTGCATAAACAAATTCTTCCTTGAGTTGATTCAGCATGGCAAACCACTTGGGCGGATTTCCATTGCTTTTTTCATCGATATCATCCCGATTCCCATATTCCGTATACTGTGTAATGGTCAATGGATCGTGCGCAAAAGCGGACTTCAGCGTTACCAGGTCGTTCAGCGGGTTAAGAAATAAATGGTTTTGCAGACACCAGTTCCGATATTTCTTTTCTTCTTGGGAGCCTAAATCATATTCAGGATAAAGGATTGGACTGGACAGTATTTCTTTATTAAAACGCTTTTCGTAATCCTCAATTTGTTTCTCGAAAGCAGCAACAGCTTCTGCGTGCATATTGGCGTCCTTGACATCCAGCGCATTTTTTATTGCCTGATATGCATGGCAGTGCAGATCGCGATAATGAGCAGGGTCATTTACCATGTTGGCGTAAAAGCTCAATGCTCTTCCATAATTGGCCGATGCCATTCCAAAGGTGGCTGTGATAGACAATGCCTTGCGATAGATACGCAAAGATTCAATTACTCTGCCGCACGCATCCAAATTATTGGCGTAGTTGGTATACAAAGGGAGTAGAATTGCATGGTTGTCGCCGCTGCTTTCCAATAGTGAGATTGCCTTTCTGAAATAGAACAATGCCTTTTGGCGAAAGACAATAGAACGTTCCTTTTCGTCGGCTGAAGCCGAACAACGATAATGATCGGCCAGGACGCTGTTGCCTGTACCAATATAGAAGAATACCGGCGCGTATTCGAGATCATTGCAGTCAGCGTATTGTTCTTCCTGTCGCAGAATATAAGAGGCCAAGGCGTTGTAGTCTTTGGCAATAGTCAGCCGATCCATTTCGATAGCGCAAGTATCACATACATGGGAAAAGGAAGCCTGCTTCACGGTCTCACTCCTTTTTGGGCGGGTGCCCCCTTTACTCTGATGGACACATGTAAAACGAGAATAGTCTAATTGACATATAAAGAGCAGTCATTTATATTATACACTAAAAGCCTTGCTAATACAGTTCTTTTTGAAAAATTGTATCAAAATCTACCATAGCCTAACCAGAACATCAAATCCTTCAAGTATTGATACAATGCTTGAAAGATTTTTTTGTGTTCATTTGGTGTTTTCGGATGGAAATTGAGTGATATAAGCACAATTTGGGCTGCTTGCAGGGGTTTTTGAGATGGTTGAGGGTGTTTTGTAGAGTGGGTTTGAACTGGGGAAGGGGTTGAAAAGGAAAATCGGTAGAAAAGCATTTTTGATGGACAGATTTTTTGCATCCACCTAGGGGAATCGTCCCGAGTATATTTAAAAATAGAAAAATCTGCTTTCCCGCGTCTTCCAATCCGAAAGGATGCAGAGCGAAAGAACGAAGAAAGCAGGTTTGTCTAATAAAGTCAGAGTTTCTTTGCGGCGATGGCTTCGGAGGTTTTGATCTTATTCTGGGTGGCGATATGGTCAAGCCTGCGGATGACCTCGGAATACAGCAAACCCACGATAAAGAGCTGGGACGCAATAGTGGCAACGGAGCCGCCTTGCATGGGGCCTTCTGTTGCGCCGCAGGGAAGAATGATATCAGAATATGCGCGGGCGGGCGTTTCAAGGAATTTGGTGACGAAGATGGTCATTGCGCCTGCTGTATGGGCCATTTCGGCAATTTTCAGGCTGTCACGGGTGATACCGGAATTGCAGAAGACAATGGCGACGCTATCCGGCTTCAGGAGCGCTGCAGAGGTCAGCTGCATGTGCGCGTCGCTGGAGTAAAAGGTATTGGGTAGCACGCGCATCAGACGGTTTTGCAGAAATAGAGCGGCAATACCAGAATTACCAAATCCGTAGAGATGGATGCTATTGGCAGACAGCAGCGCGTCTACAGTGCGGAAAACGGCAGAATAATCCAGAGAAGAGAGCGTTTCTGAGACCGTGCTGGTAAAGACATTTGAGACATGCTGCGCCATTTGTTCCAGATCCTGCGCCTGAACGACAGGAATATTTTCCTGGTTGTCAAGAAGCTCGTTAGCGTGTGTGCTCAGCGCCAGAGAGAGCTTGAAGTCCTGATAGCCGCTCAGATCCATGGATCGACAGAAGCGAAATACGGTCGTATCGCCTACACCACAGTGTCTTGCTAAATCGGCAATGGTCATTTTCATTGCAGTCTGCGGATTGGAGAGAACGTAGTCTGCGACCTTTTTTTCCAATTTGGTAAGATCGTCATAGGCCATGCGTATGCTGACCAAAAGATTGCTCCTTGCCATGAAATAACCTCCTTCTTACGATTTATTTATTATATACCAATGAACGCGTTATCTGCAAGGACGCAGAGAGTGATCTGAGAAAAAGAAAAAATTCCTGAAAAAGAAAAATATTTTTCTATACCTATTGATTTTGACATATACAAGTGATAGAATTATGTCAAACACATGAAAATGCTAATTTTAGCAAAGAAAATTGGTAGAAATGGGCAGTAAGAATGCTAGAAAGAGGTGGTTATGTGTCCGGGAAAGCTCCCAAGAAACCCATGACGGCGAAACGGCTCAAAAACCTGATTCTCAATGTTGTCACCAATCCATTCAACCTGATTGTGTTGATCTCGCTGGTGATGCTGATTTGTCTGGTTGCCGTGCCACTGGTCAGCGTTTTGAAGACAACGTTCACGCTTGCTCGGGCGGAAGCTCGGCGCGCGGGCGGGCAGGTTGGCGACTTTACGCTGTATTACTGGAAGTATCTGTTTGCCAGTAAACTCTCTATGGCGACGTTCTGGCGTCCGCTTTCTCATTCGCTGCTGATCTCGTTCTTCACCTGCTTGATTGCCGTGCCCTTTGGCAGCATCATGGCATGGCTCATGGTGCGAAGTGATTTGCCAGGAAAGAATGTTCTTTCGCTGCTGATCATCGTGCCGTATATGATCCCCTCGTGGTGTAAGTCAATGGCTTGGCTGAGCGTTTTCCGCAATGCGCGCGGCGGCTCTCCGGGCTTCCTTGAGGGTCTTGGCGTCGCTGTGCCTGACTGGTTGGCATACGGTCCGGTTGCCATCATCATGGTGATGGTGCTGCACTATTATGCTTATTCCTACATCATGGTTTCCGGTACACTGCAGTCGATTAACAGCGAGCTGGAAGAGATGGGCGAAATTCAGGGTGCGAATAAGCTGCAGATCATCCACAGCATCACGTTGCCACTGGTGCTGCCGGCAGTACTCTCCGGTCTGATCATGACGCTGAGTAAAACGCTGGGCGCATACGGCGTGCCGGCGAACCTTGGTCTTCGTATCGGCTATTACACACTTTCTACCCGCATGTACGACGCGTTGGGCGCTGGTAGGAAGGGTATCGGCTATGCAATGGCGTTGCTGATGGTCTTCATGGCGTCCGGCTGCATCTTTGCCAACAAGGTTATCACAGGCACGCGTAAGTCCTACGCTACCATCGGCGGCAAGGGCGGCCACAGCAACGTGCTGCATTTGGGCAAGGCGAAATATCCGCTGATGATCTTTCTGATTGTGTTCCTGATCGTGGCGCTGTTTGTGCCGATGATGATTCTGGTGCTGGAAACCTTCCAGGTCAGCACAGGCGCCGGATATGGTCTTGACAATATGACGCTGTATAACTGGATCGGTGACCTGAGCGAGGCACCCAAGAATGTTAACTTCCCGGGCATCTTCAAGAATCCGGACTTCATCAAAGCGCTGTGGAATACCGTACGCTTGACGGTGATCGCCTCGATTATCACAGCGTTCTGCGGTCAGTTCTTCGGCTATGTATCCACCCGCGGCCGTGGCAAGTGGTACGGAACGCTGATTGAGCAGTTGGTCTTTGTCCCATATCTGATTCCGTCGATCGCCTTCGGCGCGATTTTCCTGGGGATGTTCAGCGTCAAGCATGGCCCGATTCCTTCGCTCTATGGTACGTTTGCACTGGTCGTTCTGGTCAGTGTGGTTAAGCACTTTCCGTTTGCGTCCCGTTCGGGTATGGCCAATATGATGCAGATCAGTACGGAGCTTGAGGAAGCGGCGGATGTTGCGGGCGCGAACTTCTGGCAGAGAATTTTCAAGATTGTGCTCCCGCTGTCCAAGAATGGCTTCCTCTCCGGCATGATGCTGGTGTTCATTACCATCGCCAAGGAACTCGACGTTATCGCCCTGCTGATGACGCCCAGTACCCGAACGCTCTCTTATCTGGCATTCGTATACTCGGCAGACGCGCTGCCGCAGATGGCGGACGCAATTTCTATCGTCATGGTTGTCTTCATCATGCTGTCGTATCTGATTGCCAATAAGGTGTTCCATGCGGACATCAGTAAGAGCATGGGCTGATGCGAAGATGACGTATAAGAAAGGAAGGCAGAATTCATGGGCAGAATTGAACTGAAGAATATTGATAAATACTACGGTACCAACCACGTCCTCAAGAATCTGAATCTGACGATCGAAGATGGCGATTTCATGACGCTGCTGGGACCTTCCGGCTGCGGCAAGACGACGACTTTGCGTATCATCTCCGGTCTTGAAAAGCCGCAGAACGGCACCATGACCATGGATGGCAAGAAAGTCATTAATGCAGACGACGCGTTCTTCCTTGAGCCGGGCAAGCGCGAATTGAATCTGGTATTCCAGAGCTATGCGCTTTGGCCGCACATGACCGTGTTTGACAATGTTGCCTTCGGTCTGAAGATCAAGAAGATGAAGAAGGAGCAGATCAAGACGCAGGTCATGGATGCGCTTGAAAAAATGCGTATCGCACAGTATGCCGATCGTTATCCCAGCGAGCTTTCCGGCGGTCAGCAGCAGCGTGTTGCGATGGCGCGCGCGATTGCGGGTCATTTCAAGATTCTGCTGCTCGACGAACCGCTTTCTAACCTCGACGCCAAGCTGCGCATCGACATGCGTGCAGAGCTTAAACGCTTGCACAACGAGATGGGTACCACGATTATCTACGTCACACATGACCAGATTGAGGCCATGACGATGTCTACAAAGATCGCGCTGTTCTCTGCAGGCGAACTGATTCAGGTGGCCAAGCCGTTGGATCTGTATACCAATCCGGCAACGCTCATGGCGGCGGACTTTATCGGCAATCCGCGAATCAACTTTATCCACGGCAAGGCGAAGTACGAGGGAGACGAATTGAAGGTTGTCTGCAGCCTCGGTAATTTCACCTTCCCGAAGAAGGATCTGACGGAGGCTGTGCCTACGGGAGAATTTGATTGTGTCATTGGCGTGCGCCCGGAGCAGATCGTGATGACGAAGGAAGCGGGCGAGGGTATGGTGGAGGCGAAGGTTTACGCCGACCAGCCGGCAGGTTCTGAAACGCTGATCACCGTCGTATGCGGCGAGGACGAACTGCTCGTCAAGCAGATCGGTATCCAGATGTACTCGATCAATCAGCCGGTGTATCTCAAGATTGATCCGAATAAATTTAACGTATACGACGCAGCGTCTGAAAAACTGGTCAAGCTCGCAATTTGATTTGGTTTGATCCGGCTGAAATGCCGGTTTGATCGACACCCCAAATAAGAAAGGAGAACCTATATGAAGAAGATCCTGATTCTCGTCACCGTGCTTTGCCTTGTACTGTGTCAGCTGTCTTCGCTGGCGGAAATGGTCAAGCTCCCCTCCGGTCTTGAAGTGAGCGCCAATATTGCGCTGGCCGATCCGGAGCTGAACAGCCTGACTGTCGCAGAGCTTTATGAGAAGGCTAAGGAAGAAGAAGGGCCGATCGTCATCTATTCCGAAACCAGCAAGATGGCGAAGGCTGCCGCCAAGTTCATGGCTGAGTATCCCGAACTGAAGGTTGAGAACTATACCCTGACTCCGGCCGAGATCCAGGAGAAGGTTGCGACCGAACAGGAAACCGGCAACATCACTGCGGACGTGCTGGCGGTCAACGACGCTGTTGCCACCATCTATAATGAGTGGTATCCGGACGGATGGGTACAGGCCTACTATCCGGACGAAGTGATTGCGCACATCCCGGCCGAAAAGCTGCAGGAAGCTCCGCCGCTGTATGAGGCGCTGAACATCTGGTTCTACAACACCGCCCAGTTCCCGGATGGCGCGCCGATCGACAACTGGTGGGACATCATTGAGCTCGACGAAAACGGTGTCCAGAAGTTCAAGATCTACTGCAAGAACCTCTCCGGCGACACTTCCTACATGGCTTTCTATGCGAATCTTGCGTGCTACTCCGACGAGCTTGAGGCTGCGTATCTGGAGAAGTACGGCAAAGAGCTGGAATACACTTATGACGCGACCGTGATTCCGGTTCCGGAGAAGAATGCCGCGTATGAGTTTCTCTATCGTCTGGCGCAGCTTAAAGTCGGTTTTATTTCTGACGGCGACGAGATCGTGCAGGCTGTTGCAGAATCCGAGGTTCCTGCTCTGGGATTTGCTACCGCCAACAAGCTTGATCAGCGCGACGAGAACAACTGGCCGCTTGCGTGGGTAACCGAGATGAAGCCGTACGCTTCCCTCTCCAACCCGAAGAATCTCTACCTTGTGACGCAGACCGAAAACCCGTACGGCGCGCGCCTGTTCATGTACTACCTGATGGGCGGTGCGAATGGCGACACGGCGGCGCTTGATGTGTTCACCCGCTTGGGCTGCTGGTTCATGCGCGACGACTATGTGGACGAGTCTAACGAGATCGGCCTCGACCAGATTCAGATCGTAACGCTGAACACGCAGGAGGTTTATGACACCTACCTCGATATTAACGACTTCTGGGTCTACTGGAGCGACGCGTTCACCAAGTAAAAAGCGCTTCTGAGTAAAAATAAGCAATAACTAAGCCGTATGCGGCGGAGGATACCGAAAGTGGCAGCGGAAAAGAAACGTACGTTTTGGGATATGTTCACACTCGTTGAGAACGGAAAGATCAAAAGCACGTTTCTGCTCTATGCATTTGCCTTAAGCTTTGTGTTCCTCGCCGCATACGGCCTTGCTTTTGTGCTGCTGATCGATCCGATCGAGCATTTGTTTTCGGGCGTTTCACCGCTTATAGCCGGCGTGCTGGAATGTCTGATTCCTTCAGTAGTGGGTACGGCAGTTAGTCTGCTATGCCAGAAGGCGGCGAGGAACAAGGCGCTTGCGCCTGCGGCGTTTGCATTTCTTGCATTTGCATTTCTGGCGTTGGGCGTGCTGGTCTTTTTTGCACTTGAGCCTGGAGAGTACAGATTCTTCTTTATGCTGTTTATCCAGCTTGTCGTTGTGCCGCTGGCGATAGGCGGCGGCGCGACTGGCTATATATGGCATAGGCATGTGAGGGAAATGCGTGAGATGATGGAAAAGACTGAAAAGTCGAAAAAGCGAAAGAACGATAGAGAGGAAGAATAATATGGCGGTCAAAAAAGAACGCGGCGGCGTCAGCCTGGCCGCTGCAATTCGAGAAGCGTACTGTGAAGGCGCGAGCGATTATTATATGGAACCCCTCGTTGCTGCGGATGAACACGGACGTCCGGTGGGCAAGGTGGAGGATGGAGATACGGTGATTTTCTGCTGCCGCCGCGGCGAGCGGGAAATCGAATTGACGGAGATGTTTACAGACAGTGCATTTGCGGTTGTTCAGCGCGAGCAACGTGAGAATCTGCACTTTGTGCTGTTCACGTTATATCACGAGAAGTTTGCAGGAATGCCGGTAGCCTTTGGGCCGGAGAAACTGACGGATACGCTAGCGCAAGCGCTTAGCGAGGCGGGAAAAACACAGTTGCATTGCGCAGAATCGGAAAAATACGCGCATGTCACATTCTTTTTCAACGGCGGCAACAATGCGCCATATCCTGAGGAGAGGGATATCTGCATTCCTTCTCCGCGCGGCGTAGCATTTGAATCTGTTCCGCAACTCAGTCTGCCCGAAGTGACGGACACTGTGATTGGCGAGCTGGGTAAATATGATTTTGCCGTGGTGAATTTTGCCAATGGAGATGTAATTGGCCACACTGCGGATAACGTTGCGAAGCTGGAGGCTGCAAAGTGTGTCAGCGAAAGCCTTGACAGGTTGGTGAAGGCTGCTGTTGAGAAGAATTATGTGGTCATGATCACGGCAGATCATGGAAATCTGGAGCGGATGACGACGCCCAAAGGGAAGCCGGATGTGGCGCATACATGTAATCCCGTACCGTTTGTGCTGATCGATCCGAAGGGCGAAACGGTTGAGCTGAAAACGGACAAGGCGCTTTCGTCTGTTGCGCCCACGGTGCTTGAATGGATGGGCGTTCGGAAGCCGGAGAAGATGACGGCGGAGAGTCTGACTGCCTGTCCGCCGAAGGAAAAAAAACGCAAGGTGTTGCTGGTGATTCTTGACGGCTGGGGTGTCGGTGCGCAGGACGCTACCAACCCCATCCATATCGGCGAGACGGAGCCATGGAAGACCCTTTTTGCATCCTATCCGCATACACTGCTGCATGCATCCGGCGAGTGGGTTGGCCTGGGAAAGGGCAAGGCAGGTAACTCGGAAGCGGGCCACAGCAATCTGGGCGCGGGGCGTATGGTGCCGCAGGATGATCAGAGGCTTGCGACTGCGATGGAAGATGGATCCTTTGAGCGCAATCCAGTCTTCCTTGAGGCGATTGAGAGAACAAAGCGCGAGAAGAAAGCGCTGCACCTGCTGGCTTATCTGACCAAGATGTCCTCACATGGATCGATCGTCTATGCGCAAAAACTTGCGGCGATGGCCAAAGATCTCGATCGGATCTATCTGCATCTGATTCTTGACGGCAGAAGTACGGAGCCCGGCAGCGCGCCTGAACTGGTGCTGGAACTCGAAGAGGAACTGCAGAAAATCGGTACCGGCATGATCGTGGATTGCGTTGGCCGCGGTATTGTGCTGGATCGTGACTACGATTACGAGAAGGTGAAACGCGGATACGACGCAATGGTGTTGGGCGAAGGCAAGAGATATCTGCTTGCAGATGATTGAAGCGTTTTTTTGCCTGACTTTTCCACCATTCAGAGTGATGAATGTCCCACCTAAGAAAGGAGGACATTCCATGATGATTGAGACAAGCATTCGAAGTTAACGGGAACTGATCGTCAGGTTTGTTAAATATTTGAATATGCGCGCCATTTATCTCGATCTGCCCACATTTGCATATCAGAGTGGCGACATATACCTGTTGCGTGAAGAGATCCTGTCTGGAGCTGATCTGGACAGGATTCTTCCTTTTCTGGAGATGCAGGGCATTGTCGGCGCGCTGGCGATCGAAATGTACATCCATGGCTTTCTGGATGGCGGACGAGTACTGCATGAGATGCTTAACAGGTCGGTGCCTGATAAGAAGGATTAGCCAACTAAGTCCTCATGTTTTGATACAAAGCATGAGGACTTCTTTTTGCATTTATAGACAGATAAACCGTCAGAATACATGCTATAACTACCAAGGATGAGATATAGATGCAAGAAACGAACCGCACGGTGTCATTTTATCAACTGTCAGTTCCCGCTCTCCGGCCCTTTTTAGTCTACTCACAGCTGCTTTTCGGGGTCGAAATCAGAGATTTATCATGGAATGCACCTTACGTTGGACGATAACAGGGTGCCGCCCAAAGTGTCGTGAAATTGTACCTGAAGCATGTTTACTTCATAGTTTTACCAGCCATCCGTGATCGTTCGAAGTGGGAAACTTGTTCAAATACTGCGTAATAGGGAATAGACTACTCAGACAGTGGAGTAGTCTATTCTCATCTGTCTTGCTCGTCTATTTGTACTTTAGCCACATAGCGAGTCTTCTTCCGTCGAATACCGTTTTCATCCGATTCAATATTGGTTCTCCGCTTCTTTTTCTTATCTGCAACCGTGAATCACGTCAAAAAACATATATCAAAATAAATTCTTGCCATTTCATCGGAAAATCCCCATCCGATATTGCGTGTGTCTTCAAAGACTGCTCGAATACGCTTCGATTGCCTGCGATAGAACGAGTCGTTCT
>ERZ827150.3922-NODE-3922-length-13740-cov-12.972086_pt1 | contig 13740 bp, 13 predicted proteins | sample MGYA00519779_ERZ827150 | MGnify/ENA primary metagenome ERZ827150 (study PRJEB31778, sample SAMEA3449267) | human gut metagenome | biome: human gut; feature: human-associated habitat; material: faeces | place: United Kingdom | collected 2010/2012 ...
GCAGCATCCAGTATTATCTGCGCTTTTGGCTTGGCATCTGCCGCACCTCGCTCGCTATATCGGCACTTAGAATTATGCGGTATTGCCCTATATTGTTCAAAGTTTCTGCTTCCTTCTTTTCAAAGAAGGGACAACAATGCCCGTAAAAAGTCCTTACACCTCAGCGCTGGCGCGGCGGGTAACGTGGCAGCTTACGTTGACTGCCACCGGCAGGCAGGCCACATGGGTGGGCAGCTGTTCAATGCAGACGCCCAGGCAGGTGGTTGCACCGCCAAAGCCCTGCGGGCCAAAGCCGGTTGCATTGATGGCATCCAACAGCTCTTTTTCCAGCGCGGCATAATAGGGGTCCGCGTTGGGCTGGTCCAGCGGGCGCAGCAGTGCCTTTTTGGCCAGAGCTGCGCATTTATCAAAGCTGCCGCCAATGCCAATGCCCAGCACAATGGGCGGGCAGGGGTTGGCCCCCGCCTGCTTGACGGTTTCCATCACAAAGTCTTTTACGCCCTGCACGCCATCGGCAGGTTTGAGCATGGTCAGGCGGCTCATATTCTCGCTGCCTGCGCCCTTGGGGGCTACGGTAATTTTGCAGACATCCCCCGGCACAAGATGTACCGTTAAAAACGCCGGGGTGTTATCCCCCGTGTTCACGCGCTGCAAGGGGTCCGCGGTGATGGACTTGCGCAGGTAGGCTTTCTCATACCCGCGGCGCACGCCCTCGTTCACAGCTTCGTCCAGATTGCCGTTGATATGCACATCCTGGCCAAGCTCAATGAACACGCAGGCCATGCCGGTATCCTGGCAGATCGGCAGGTCTTTTTCTGCAGCAACGCAAAGGTTTTGCTGCAGCAGTTCCAGCGTCTGGCGAGCCAGCGGCCAGGGTTCGGCGGCATGGGCGTTATCCAGCGCCTGCTTCACATCCGGCGGCAGCTGGGTGTTGGCGCGGATGCACAGTTCTTCCACCGCATCGGTAATGGCGACGGCGTTTACTTCCCGGATGCTCATACCCGCGCCACGCCGCTTTCCCGTGCAGCTTGCGCCACAGCGTCAGCCACAGCCGGTGCCACACGCGGGTCAAAGGCCTTGGGCAGAATGTTTTCCTCGTTCAGCTCGTCCTCCGGGATCAGGCCGGCGATGGCCTTCGCGGCGGCCATCTTCATCTGGGGGTTGATGTCCCGTGCGCGGACGGAAAGTGCGCCCTTGAAGATGCCGGGGAACGCCAGAACATTGTTGACCTGGTTGGGGAAATCGCTGCGGCCGGTGCCGATGACCCGCACACCGGCTGCCTTGGCGGCATCGGGCATGATCTCCGGGTTGGGGTTGGCCATGGCGAACACAATGGCATCCGGTGCCATGGTGGCGGCCATCTCGGTGGTCAGCGCACCGGCAACGGAGGTGCCGATAAAGACATCTGCACCGCGCACGGCATCGGCCAGGGTGCCGGTCAGGTGTTCGGGGTTGGTCACGGTTGCCAGCCATTCCTTATGGTCGGCAAGGCCCGCCGGGCGGCCGGGGTACAGGATACCGTGTTCATCCACAGCAACAATGTTTTTGGCACCGGCAACCTGCAGCATCTTGATGATGGCCGTACCGGCAGCGCCGGGGCCGTTCTGCACGATCTTGACATCTTCCAGCCGCTTGCCAACAACCTTGAGGGCGTTGAGCACGCCGGCCAGCACGATAATCGCGGTGCCGTGCTGGTCGTCATGGAATACAGGGATATCCAGGTCGCGCTCCAGCTCCGCTTCAATATCAAAGCACTCCGGGCTGCGGATATCCTCCAGGTTGATGCCGCCAAAAGTCGGAGCGATGGCCTTGACAGCGGCAATAACTTCCTCGCGGGTGGAAGCATTCAGGCAGATGGGGAACGCATCGACACCGCCGAACTCCTTAAACAGAACGCACTTGCCTTCCATGACCGGCAGACCAGCTTCGGGGCCGATGTTGCCCAGGCCCAGCACAGCAGTACCGTTTGTGACAACTGCCACGGTGCGGCCCTTGAAGGTGTATTTATACACATCGTCCGGGTTCGCCTTGATCTGGCGGCAGGGCTCCGCAACGCCGGGGGTGTAGGCAGTGGACAAGGCGTCACGGTCCTTGACTTCAAACAGGCTGTTGACCGTCAGCTTGCCGGGGTATTTTGCATGCATTTCAAGTGCGGCGGCATTGTAATCCATGGTAGTTGCTCCTTTGTTCGTATTCCTGTATTGATTTTGTTTTTATTTCAGTTTTGCATAAATCGGTTCCAGCTGGATCACGCAGAAATGGTCCGGCCAGCGGTCCGATACCGCTTTGCGCAAAGCAGCCGGGATTTTGTTGGCGCGGTGGTCCTTGGCGGCCAGCCAGTCTGCGGGAACGGCACAATCAAAAATCACATTGGTATGGGTGGGGCCGGGCACAATGCGCAGGTCATGGATATCCGCTTCCGGCGCAATCTCGGCCAGCTGTTCTTTCAAGAATTTCCGCAGTTCGTTGATATGCGGGTCATCCGTCACAACAGGGTCAAAGTGGATCGTGACCAGCAGATGGTCATGCACCTGGAAATCCCGCTCGATAGAGTCGATCAGGTCATGGCTTTTCATCACATCACTGTCGGCGGAAAGCTCAATATGGAAGCTGACCAGCTTGCTGCCGGGCCCGTAATCATGCACCATCAAATCATGGATGCCCAGCACACCGGGGTAACTCAGGGCTTTTTTCTCAATGTAATCGATCAGTTCCGGGTCAGGGGCCGCGCCCAGCAGCGGGCTGATGGTATCCCGCACCAGGCCGACGCCGCTCCACAGGATAAACAGCGCCACGCCAACACCCATCAGGCCATCAATGCGGTCAATGCCAGTCAGGTGAGCCAGAATGGTAGCGGCCAGAACCGCGGCAGTGGTAACCACATCGTTGCGGGCATCCGCCGCAGTGGCCATGAGCGTTTCGGACTTGATGCGGCTGCCAACGCTGCGGTTGAAGCTGCTCATCCACAGTTTGACCAGGATGGACACCACCAGCACCGCTATGGTCAGCGCACTAAGGGTGACCGGCGTGGGGTGCAGCACCTTGAGGAAGCTTTCTTTCAGCAGCTCAATGCCGATGACCAGTATCATGACCGAAACCGCCAGCCCCGCCAGGTATTCGTACCGTGCATGGCCGTAAGGGTGCTCATCATCGGCAGGTTTTGACCCCAGGCGGAAGCCCACCAGGCTGACCACGTTGGAGCTTGCATCGGACAGGTTGTTCAATGCGTCCGCCGCAATGGCCATACTGCCAAACAGGGTGCCCACCGTAAACTTGCCCGCAAACAGCAGCACATTGCACACAATCCCCACCATGCAGGCCAGGTTGCCGTAAGCAGTGCGCACGGTGCGGTCCTGAATATTGGCCGGATCACGGATAAAAAGTCTGATCAGAAGTTTTGTCAAGAATTGCTCTTCCCTTCCCCTACAGATATGGATATTCGGAATTGAAGTTTCCTGCTGGGGCGTTGTATCCGACAAAACCCACAGACAGATAATTTACAAAAATGGCGGACCGATGGGGGTCCGCCATTTATCATTTCAGGTTCAAGCAGCGTTCCTGCTGACCATCTTATGCAGATCAGTCACGAATGATGCAGGCATCGCGCTCCGGGCCAACGGAGATATACTTGATCTTGCAGCCAACGGCCTTTTCCAGATATTCCACATAGCCACGGGCAGCTTCCGGCAGGTCCTCGTACTTGCGCACGGAGGTGATATCGCAGTGCCAGCCCGGCAGCTTGACGACAACCGGCTGTGCATCGTCCAAAGTCTTGCCGGTCGGGAAGCGGTCGGTCACAGTGCCGTCAGCCAGCTTGTACTGGGCAACAACGGGAACTTCTTCCATATAATCCAGAACGTCAAACAGGGTCAGGGCCAGCTCGTCACAGCCCTGGCACTGAACGCCGTAACGGGAAGCAACCACATCAAACGGGCCAACGCGGCGCGGGCGGCCGGTGGCAGCGCCGTATTCATGGCCGGCTTCACGCAGCAGGTGCTTTTCTTCCTCGGTCATAGCCAGCTCGGTGGTAAAGGGGCCGTCACCCACGCAGGAAGAATAAGCCTTCATGATACCGATGGACTTGTTCAGTTTGCGGCCGGGGATGCCAGCGCCGATGGGTGCATAAGCGCCGATGGTGTTGGAGGAAGTGGTGTAGGGATAAATGCCGTAGTCGATATCACGCAGGGCTCCCAGCTGGGCCTCAAACATGATCTTCTTGCCGGCATCGTCAGCATCTGCCAGGTACTGGCCGACATCGCAGATGTAAGCGCCGAACACTTCCTGGAAGTGCTTGCACCAGTTCCACATATCGTCCACGCTGACAGGCTTCTGGTTATAAATGTTGACCATGGTCAGGTTCTTGGATTCCACCAGGGTTTCCAGGCGCTTGCGCACACCGGCATCCATGTGGACCAAATCGCCCATGCGCAGGGTTTTCTTCATGTACTTATCACCATAGGTGTAAGCAATGCCGCGCTTGGTGGAACCAAACTGTGCGCCCGTTTTGGCAAGGCGGGCCTCCTCCAGGCCATCCTGCTCCACATGGAACGGCATGGTGATGGTAGCACGGTCAGAAATTTTCAGGTTGTCCGGGGTAATCTTAACACCCTGTTCGCGCAGGTCGGCGATCTCTTTTTCGAGATGTTCCGGGTCAATGACCATACCGCCGCCCATAACACAGACAATGTTGGGGTGCAGGATGCCGGAGGGCACCAGGTTCAGTACGAACTTGCCGCACTCGTTTTTGACGGTGTGGCCGGCGTTGTCGCCGCCCTGGTAACGGGCAACGATGTCATAATCGCGGCAGAGCAGGTCCACCATACGGCCCTTGCCCTCGTCGCCCCAGTTGATACCGGTAATTGCAGTAAGCATGAAAAATAACCTCGCTTTGGCAAAATGTACAGCCTTTTCCGTTCAGTCTGCCGGGTGGCTGACTGATTTCTTGTAGCCGGGATTCGCCGCCAGCTATATTATAGCAAACCCGCTTGCAAATTCCAATACCCCGGCACAATTTTGTGCAAACCACACAGCCCCGCGCCAGCCGGGCCGCCACTTTGAACAGGGGATCAGTGGCGCACCTGCAGCTTGCGGCGGGTGCCGTCCGGCTCAATCACCGTGGTGTGCTCCAGCTGGTCAATCATGGATGCGCGGATATCGGCCAGGTATTCCTGCCGCAGGGCGTCACGCTCCGCCAGTTCGGCTTCCGTCAGGCCAGAAGTTTTTGCTTTATGAGCCAGCGCATTGATGCGCGCGATTTTTTCTTTTTCCATAGGGTTCTGTTCCTTTCCTTATATAAGGATATCCGGGCAACAGGTCTGCCGCCCATGGCAGAGCATTGGGTGCTCTGCCACGGGTATTATAACACACCCGCTTCCCTTTTGTGAATGCAGGGCTGTACTTTTTGCAAAAAAGCTGTATAATAAAAAAGTGTCCGCTTTTGACGGGGGTATTTTTCCCTGCTGCGGTACGCGATGTATTTTTTCAAAAAAGACAGGAGACAACCCATGAAAAACACCAACCTGACCCGCGCTGCTGCCAGCCTGCTGGCATGCGGCATGGTTTTTGGCCTGACTGCCTGCAGTTCCAGCGCATCCTCCAGCGAAGCAACCGCCGAGAGCGCAGCTTCCAGCGAAGCCGCCAGTGAAAGCACTGTTCCTGACGACGCTACCGCAGAAAGCGCCGCCGATGATTATTCTTATCTGGCTGATTTTTCTTTCAGTGATGCCTATGACGAGAACGGCTACCTGAAAGGCATCACCGCGCTGGATTACGTCACGCTGCCGGATACTGAGAGCTTTACCCTTTCGGACGATGCCACCACCGTGAGCGACAGTGATATTGACGATTACATTTCCAACAACATTCTTTCCAACTATAAGACCACCAACGAGATCACCAACCGCGCCGCCGAAAACGGCGACACTGTGAACATTGACTTTGCCGGTTCCATTGACGGCGTTGCCTTTGACGGCGGCACCGGCAGCGATTATGATCTGACCCTGGGCAGCGGCACCTTTATTGACGGCTTCGAGGATCAGATCGTTGGCCACATGCCCGGCGAAACCTTTGATGTGAATGTCACCTTCCCGGATGACTACCAGGCCACCAACCTGGCCGGCAAGGACGCAGTGTTCGCCACCACGCTGAACTACATCAACGAGGATGTGACCCCCGACCTGACTGATGATTGGGTCAGCAGCAACCTGGCCGAGTCCATGGGCATGAACAATGTGGCTGAGCTGAAAACTTTTGTCAGCAACAGCCTGCTGTTCAATCAGGAAGCCAATGAGCTGTACGGCCAGCTGTACGATGCTGCCGAAGTCAATACCGATACCCTGCCCGAAGATGTGCAGCAGTATTTCACCAATACCGTGCTGTACCAGCCGTACCTGTACGCCCAGATGCGCGGCGTTTCGCTGGAGACCATGCTGAGCCAGGCCGGTTACAGCAGTGTGGATGAATACCTGGAAAACAGCGAAAGCTCCAAGCAGAGCATGATCAAGCAGATCCTGATCATGCAGGCTTTGGCGGAGAAGAACAACATTGTATGCGATACCGACATTCTGAACGCTGAGTTCTCCCGCTACTTTGGCTCCACCGATATGACCAGCTATGTGAACGCTTACGGCGAAAACTACGTGAAAACCAACATTCTGCATGACATTGTGATGCAGAACCAGATCGACAACGTTGCCTAAGCTGCCCAAGCTGTTTGGCTACCCCCTGATTTTAACCGTACCACCCGCGCCCGCTTGACAAAGCCGTGTGCGGGTGGTATATTAGGACCATAATATTTAGACGTTTATCTAAATATATAATTCTTGTGATTTTCTGAAAGGGTATATGGTATGAGCACGATAATTTCTTTGCAGACCATTTTGTGGAGCGCCTTGGCCGCCGCAGCCGGTATCGGGCTGCCGGTTCTGGTTTTTTTGGTATGGAAGTTCAAATTCTGCCGGGGTGCAAAGCTGTTTCCTGCTGTTGTCGGCGCGGTGACCTTCGTCGTTTTCGCCCAGGTACTGGAAGGTGTGCCCAAGGCCATTTTCTTTGGCGGCGGCACCGGCGTTTCGCAGTATGTGCTGACCCATGCGTGGGCTTACACCCTGATCGGCTGCCTGCTGGCGGGCGTGTTTGAGGAAGTCGGGCGCTATCTTGCGTTTCGCTTTCTGCTCAAGCGCTATACCAACCGGCGGGACGCCGTAACCTATGGCATCGGCCACGGCGGGATCGAGGCAATCCTGGTTCTGGGGCTCACCGCCATCAATAATATTGCGATTGCGCAGCTTGTCAACAGCGGCAGCATTGAAACCATAACCAATGGGCTGACCGGCGCGCAGCTGGACCAGGTACAGGCACAGATCGCCGCCGTTGCCAGCTTTGGGGCCGCCAACCTGCTGCTGGGGCTGGCTGAACGCGCGATTGCCATGACGCTGCACATTTCCCTCTCGGTGGTTGTATTCCGGGCTGTCCGGCAGCGCAAGGCCGGGTATCTGGGATTGGCGGTGGCGCTGCATGCGCTGTTCGATGTTCCCGCCGCTTTATTCCAGTGCGGCGTGCTGCACAGTACCTGGCTGGTGGAAGCACTGCTGCTGGTGCTCTGCCTGGGCTGCGCGGCTTACGCCAAAAAGCAGTATTGTGCATTGCAAGAACCGGAACAGCAGACGTTATCCGATAAGGAGGAAAGCTGACCTATGGTAGGCGATGCGTTTAAGGCTTTGGGGGATCCCACCCGGCGGCGCATTCTGGAACTGTTGAGCGAAGGCGAGATGAGTGCCGGTGATATTGCTGCGCACTTTGATATGGCAAAGCCATCCGTAAGCCACCACCTGAACATTTTGAAAAATGCCGGGCTGGTAACGGATGAGCGCCGCGGCCAGAACATTGTGTACTGCCTGAACCTGACCGTGTTCCAGGAAGCTGTTAAGTGGTTTTTCGATTTTGGCTTTGTGAAAGGTGGACCTGATGATGAAACGAAATAAACTGTTTTGGGGGCTGCTGATTTTTTGCGCCATCAACTTTGCGGCGCACCTCTGCTTTTATGGCTCCCTGCCGGATGTTGTGCCCACCCACTGGGGCGCGGACGGCCAGGCCAACGGCTGGGGGCCAAAATCCACTGTGCTGATTATGGCAGCCCTGCCCGCCCTGATGCTGATTTTGATGGCAGCGCTGCCCCGCATTGACCCCAAGCACCAGAATTATGAAAAGTTCAAGGGCGTCTGGAACGCCTCCCTCACTGCCCTTACAATATTTATGTCAGCTATGAGCTGGTTTTCGGAGCTGAGCGTGTTCGGCTTGATTCCGGAGGGCAGCAGCCTGGTCGGTATTCTGGTCTGCGGCGGCTGCGGGGTGCTGTTCATCTTTTTGGGCAACTATATGCCGCGCATCAAGCAGAACTATATGTTCGGCTGCAAAACTCCCTGGGCGCTGAACAACGAACACAACTGGAACCGCACCCAGCGCATGGGCGGCATTGTGTTTGTTGTTATGGGTGCTGCTTTGATTGTAATTTCACTGCTGGCCACCATTTTGGGCGATACCGCCACCATGATCCTGCTGCTGGCCGTTGTCTTTGGCGGCTCCGTCTGGATCTACCTCTACTCCTACCTCGTCTACATCGGCAAAATGAAGTAAGTAAACAGCGCCCACCCGGAGCGCACTCTTTATCCTGCATCGCGCCTAATATCCAAAAAAGGCGCGCAGCGCCCACCACCATTCTTCTTTATTATTTATTCTTTATTCATTACAAAATGCTCCCCTCTCCATGCAGTTCTCTTATGCACAGGGCGGGGAGCGTTTTATTTTTATTCCTGGGTTTTCTTTTCAGCGCGTTCCGTTTTCATGCGGATGCGCTCGCGCTGGGATTTTTCCAGTTTTTTATAGCGGGCATAGCTTTCGGGGCGCACGGTCTCAATGCAGCGGGCAAAGTTCCAATGCAGGCCGTCGCGGCGGTTCAGCTTAAAGCGCAGGAACCACGGGCCGTGGTCCGGGCAGGTGGCTTCGGTATAATAACCGGTGTTGCCGCGCTTGAGCCAGATATCGTTCAGCACCAGCGGCTTGCCGCAGAACGGGCAGCCCACCTGATACAGCGCAGGGTCATTTTTGTAGGCCTCGTGGTCCAGGCGGTCAAAGTAGGTTTGGATATCGTACGTTTCGGTATCGGTATTGTTCAGCAGGGCGGCTGTCAGCTGGGCGGCGGGGTCCGGGTATTCGGCAATGCCCTGGGCCAGCGGCAGGCGGCGGCAGATTTTTGTGGTGTACAGGGCATCGTCCAGCGCATTGTGGAAATCGCCGTCATGCTCAATGCCAAGGCGGTCCACCACGCTTTCCAGCGTCAGGCCCTCGCCTTCCCCGCGGGGGAAATTTTTCAAAAAGATCTGCTGCAGGTCATACCAGCGGGTGGGCCAGCTTTCGTCCATATTATAAAGGAACAGGTTCTGTTTCAGCACCGGCACATCGTCCAGGCCCCACTCGGCAAATTCGGCATCGGGGCCGGCCCATTCCTGGAACCGCCGCAGGCCTTCGGCAATGGGAACCCCGGCTTCCAGCTCGCCCTGGCTCAGGCCAGTCACCTCCGCAATGCGCCAATGCAGCTTGCGGAAAATGCGGGGGCGCAGGGTCATCTCAAAGGTATCCAGTACATCGCCATTCTCGTCCACCCGCACTGCACCGATCTGGATGATCTCACCCCGCAGGGTCAGCTCCGCCCCATGATAATTAAAGGTTTTGGGCGCATTGCCCATGTTCCATTCCAAGTCAAAAACGATCAGGTTCACTGCGGGTCCTCCAAGATGAATTTTTCAACGGCCAGCCCTACCCCGTCATGCTCATTATCTGCGGTGACGTATTTGGCTGCCTGTTTTACTTCCGGCACAGCATTGCCCATGGCAACGCCCATGCCTGCATAGCGGATCATGGGCAGGTCGTTCCAGCCATCGCCGCAGGCCATCAGGTTTTCGGGGCCAAGGCCCATGTTTTTCAGCAGCAGCGCCAGCGAGGCGGATTTTTCCACCCCCAGGGGCATCGTTTCAATAAAGAACGGCGCCGAGCGGTAGATGGAAAGCTTGCCCGCAAACTTTTGCTGCATCAGCTCCTCCACATGGGGCATATCCACAGGGTCGCCAACCAGCAGCAGCTTGTTGATGGGCCACTGGATCTCGGCGGGCAGGTTTTCCACCTGGCGGGCCGGGATTTTGTTGATGCGGGCTTCCTCGCCAACATAGGGGTTGGCGGCATCCTCGGTCACAATGCCTTTGGCATCATAGGTCAGCGGCATCACGTTCCAGTAGCGGGCAAAGGTGCACACCGGGTCAATCAGCTCCGGCGGGAACTCATGCTGCACCAGCGTTTCGCCGGTTTTGCAGTCAATGATCTTACCGCCATTATAGCTCAGGATGCAGCCGCCGCGGCGGTCCAGCTCCAGCTCTTTGGCAAGCGGCTCAATGCCCACGGTGGGGCGGCCGCTGGCCAGCACAATGCGCACGCCGCGGTCCGCTGCTGCCTGCAGGGCAGCTTTGGTGCGTGGGGTAATGACTTTGGCATTGTTGGTCAGTGTGCCATCCAGATCCAGTGCCAGAACTTTGTATTGCATAATATCCCCTGTTTCTTTGGGCAATACCGCATAATTCTAAGTGCCGATACGGCGAGCGAGGTGCGGCAGATGCTAAGCCAAAAGCGCAGATAATACTGGATGCTGCAAAGGTGAGCGCCGCCAGTGGCGGAAACAGCGAACCGAAGCAGGGGCAGCGGTCGCAGAGTGCGAGGGGCTTTTGCCCCCGAAGCACGATGCGGGTACCGCAACCCGACATTATCGAGCATTTTGGCAACGCAGATGCCGTGCCGCAGCCGCCGAAGCGGTGCTTAAGCCGTAAGGCGGGAATTGTGCGGTGTTGCCTTTGTTTTTTCGTCTTTTTATTTTACCCTATCAGCCGCCATTGCGCAAGGGGGCGGTAAAGATTCCGGTTATTTCTGCCTGCATTGCTCTTTGGAGCGCAGCAGGGCTGATTTTGCGGTGCAGCACACCCATTTTTGTGGCAAAACCCGGAAAATGACCGGGATTTTAACGGTTAGCAATAACTAACGCATTGACAACAAATTTTCCACATGGTACACTATTCAGGCAATAAGGGAGTAGTCGGCGCGGCACTGGGCAAGAGCAGCCGTGCAGTTTTGCCAACACAATGAGCTAACAGCAAAGGCTCTGGCACTACTTGAAATGACGAGACTTATCCGCACAGGGTTCACCTGCATGCTGTGTGCAGGTGCTGGGCGGATAGGTCTTTTTTGTTTGCCCGGCTCTGCCCTTGGATTTGATTTGGAGGTATTTGGGTATGAGTTTGTTTGACTTGATCATGATCGGCATCAGCCTTTCGATGGATGCGTTTGCGGTTTCCATCTGCAAGGGGCTTTCGGTGCGCAAAGTACAGCTGTCCCACGCGCTGATCTGCGGTGCCTGGTTCGGCGCGTTCCAGGCCATTATGCCGTCCTTTGGCTACTTCCTCGGTTCCCGGTTCGAGCACCTGCTCAACAGCGTTGGCCCTTGGGTTGCCTTTATCCTGCTGGCTGTAATCGGCGTAAACATGGTGCGGGAAAGCTTTGGCGGCGATGAAACTGTGGACAACGATTTTTCCGCCAAAGCCATGCTGCCGCTGGCCGTTGCAACCTCCATTGACGCCTTTGCCGTTGGCGTTGGCTTTGCCGCAATGGAAGCCAACATTGTGGTTGCTGCCCTGCTGATCGGCTGCACCACCTTTACCCTGTCTGCCATCGGCGTTAAGGTTGGTGCCGTGTTTGGCGATAAGTACCGTGCCGTTTCGGAGCGCTTTGGCGGCCTTGTGCTGATTTTGATCGGCCTGAAAACCTTGATCCAGAGCTTCCTGTAAAATTTGGCTTTCTCTTATTTCCGTTATTCTGATAAAACAGCTGCCCGCATCCTTTCCGTTTTTTGGCCGGAGTGATACGGGCAGTTTTCTTTGGGATTGATCCTGCACAAAAAAGGTCCCGCCCGGCATGGAAGCGAAGACGGCGGGTATGGTCAGGAAGAGCAGGGCAGGCCCTTCCGCGGGCTGAAAGCCGAAGCTGAACACAGCGGGGAAGATGGCGATGCCGGCCAGCAGGGAGACCAGTAGGTCGCAGATCATGACGCGGGTGGCCATGAGCGGGATATTGACGTCTTCCTTGAAGTAGCTGCCGTAGGTCAGCATGCAGCCCATGCCGAGGGACATTTTAAAAAAGGCCAGCCCCATGGCCATCATGATGACGGAAGCGTCCACTCGTTCCCACTGGGGCATGAACAGAAAGCGCAAGCCTTCGGAGGCCCCCGGCAGGGTCAGGCTGCGGATGCAGACCCCCACCAGCAGCAGGAAAAGGACAGGCATCAGGATACGCGTCACTTTTTCGATACCGGCCGAGGCACCGCGCATGATGATGCCCCCCGTCAACAGCAGGACGAGCCATTGCCAGAACAGGGACACCGGCCCATCATTCAGCAAAGAGGAAAAACTGGCCTGGGCCACGGCCGGATCCGTGGACGAGACGGCGCCCGTGGCGGATTTGAAGATATAGGCAAAGACCCAGCCTGCCACGTCGGAATAGAAGCCCAGGATCAGCAGGCAGCTGATGATGGCTGAAAGGCCTATCAGCCACCAGCCGGTGCGGGGGGCCAGCTTCTGGAAAATACTGATGACGTTGCTGCGTCCGGCCCGGCCGAGGCTGAGGTCCGATATCATCAGCGGCAGCCCGATGCAGAGCGATGCCAGCAGATAGACCACAAGGAACGATGCACCGCCGTTCTGGCCAACCAGTGAGGGAAACTTCCAGATATTACCGAGCCCGACGGCAGAGCCCAGCGTTGCCGCCAGGACACCCAGCCGTGAAGAAAAATGATCTCGAGTGGCAGAAGCCATGCATCCTCCGTACGAGTTGAAACATATTCCAGAAGGGCGGTTGTAGCGTCTGGAGTTTTTTTGTGCAACCTCTTCACCTGTCGTACACGGGCCATAAAAAAAACAGCTTGTCAAAGCAGGCAGTATTATCTATAGTAGTAATTCCCAATTGGGGGCGCATTGGTTTCGACGGGGATGTGGAAACCAAAGTTGCAGGTCGAGGCGCCGCTGGCCTCGTAAAAAGCGGCACAAAAGTAATTGCCAACAACGATTACGACTACGCTTACGCTGCCTAAAAACAGCGAGGCACCTGACCACATTTGATGGTCACGTCAGACGGGCCGACGCCTGATACGTCCGGCTGGCGACATCGCATCAGGCTGGTGGAGCTTGGCGCCTGCCGGGAGTTTCCACGAGATCTGTACCGGCGGGATTGCTGCTCTGTGCCCGGTCAGGGGCGAGCAGGGTGGTGAAATTTGTTCCTGACCTAAACCTGTAGACGCTTTGCGTGGAATGTTCTCGGACGGGGGTTCGCCTCCCCCCGCCTCCACCATCAGCGCATGTCCCAGAGGCCCACGGTGTATCAAAAGACACCGTGGGCCTTTTCTTTTCGCGGGGTTACAGTCCCTTGCTGTCCCGGTTTGTCCCTGTTTGTGTCATGCAAGCCCCTTCGCCCATCGAGAGTAGCATCTGCCAGTATTCCATAGAAAACCATCTGGTATTATATCGTATATCCCTGCGACAAATCTAGCCTGGAAGTTATTTGATTGGTTTTGCAGATCCCGAAAGATGATTCCGTCCTTTGGAACGATTCTAGATAGTGTCGTCAAATTATGTTTGCCCACAAAGATATGCATCT
>ERZ827150.3923-NODE-3923-length-13740-cov-5.329193_pt1 | contig 13740 bp, 14 predicted proteins | sample MGYA00519779_ERZ827150 | MGnify/ENA primary metagenome ERZ827150 (study PRJEB31778, sample SAMEA3449267) | human gut metagenome | biome: human gut; feature: human-associated habitat; material: faeces | place: United Kingdom | collected 2010/2012 ...
GGTGCAAAGATAGACATTATCTTTTATATCACAATGAATTAGAGCGATTTATTTTTTAAATAATCTTCTATCTCTTTTACTGTCGCATCTTTCAGCAACACCTTTTTGTCCTTATCCAACAGATAAAGAGCAGGCATCGCTTTCAAATCATAGCATTCTTCGGTCAGTACCGTCAATTCTTTATCATAGCTGTTGATCCATCCATCAGGAATTTCATTCTGGTGTTTCGTCCATACTTCACGGTCTTCATCGGGATAGAAAGCAAGAATTTTCACTTGTTTCATGATGTGGGGACTGTTCAATACAGCAGAGGTCTTCATTGTCGCCAGTGTTTCGGCACAACCATGACAATCCGGATTATAGAATAACAATAAAGTGTAAGGAGTGCAGATATCACGCATACGTTTCTGCATTCCCGAAGGCAAGGTATAAATAAAATCAGCGGCAATACTGCCCACCTTGTTCATACCAATCAATTTCAAATCATGTTGGGCACGGCTCCGAGCAGCCTCATCGGTCAGCGAAGAAGCAGACAGGAAACGGCAGACAGGCTCATAAAGCTCCTCATTCCGAAGGGGAGAATTCGGATCAAACAAGTATCTGCGGAAAATTTCCACAAAATAACCAAACATTTTTTTCTCCTGCGAAGCCTGCTGCATAATCCGGATTAAACAACTGTCCGACAGGGAAGATGGCACACGGTTCAATAAGTCCATGTAATCTACCAAAGCTTGTTCTGTGATATCCGGTACATGAATATAGGCGGTATCCTTAAAATTAAAATGATCCCAGTAATGCTGTACCATAAAGTTCAGCCGGTCTTCCGGGGATTGCAACATAATAGGGACCTCCGGCAAAGTGAAAGTCAACGATTTATTATCATCATTCACAGATAGAGATTTTTGTTTTTTGCCATCACAAGCGATAAGCAAAAAACAGCACAAGACTCCGATCCATATATCAGTTTTTCTCATACGCTTTTAATTAGGCATTGCACCTTTTACAAAAGTAGAAGGAATTCTCTGAAAAGCCAAATTACTTCGAAATTACTTTATCTCAGCCAGCCACTCATGAAATCCATTGTGAGGGGTATAATGTAATACATATTCCGTTTTGCTGTAGCTGATAATATTTTCGTGCGAAATCCGGCTTACATCCACTTCTGCTTTTGCCAGCCACAAAGTATCCTCCATGACATAACACCCTAAGGACACTCTCAGCATCATCTGGCTCAGGTAGAAAGCAGACTGTTCATAAGCATACCACTTTCCATCCTGTTCCCAATAGATATATATCAAGTCGGAATTGCTCAGCTCCCTTTCTAATATGGTCACTACCTCTCACATAGGAGTTGGCGGTAATCGTTTTTAATCAATATCATCTCAGTGTCTGAACACAGGGCAACAAACCACGGACCGTTCAGCAGTTTGTTCAGGTCTACTTCTACCTTGTCTAACATAACACCGTAGAAAAAACATGCCTCTTTCAGTTTCAAGGCCGCCTCACTAAGTTTGCTTAAGGATTTGGCGGAACGATGGTAAGCATACCAGCGCCCTTCCTCTTCATACAGATAAACTTCCGATTTACTACATGATTCTTTGTCCATTATTTCCAGTAGGTTGTTCATACTATTTAACATCTTTTACACAACGAACTTTTAGATCAGCATCAGTAGCATGGACAGTTACATTGGTTCCTTGGAACCAAAAACCATAAGAAGACCTATAAGCACCATTTGCTTTACTTCCTGAATAGTCCGTGCGGCAGGTAACATAACCACTCAACAGATTGTTTGCGCTCATCAGACCCAGTTCTTTCTGATTAGGCATTCGCCAAATTCCTTTATCAGTTTTTCCGCTATCCTCATAATAGTATTTACAAGGATCATATTCCGGTCTTTTCTTATTCTTAATCGTATAATAATTATTATTCCATCCACCATCCACCATCTTTTGTTTTAGATAGTCTTTAGACACTTGTATCCGTGAAGACAATCCATTGATTTCATCACGCTCCAAATGGATATCTATAGTTTCTGTAGTCCCTTTGGTTGCAGTCAAACCTGTCAATGTAAATATATTGTCACTATACTGATAGAATTTATTCGCTTCGTACAGTCCGTCGTCTGATGCCAACGTACGCACACAGCGAACCAAATTCGCATGTTGCCAACCGGTATTAACCTCTTTATTACTTGTGGACAACCCTTCTTCAGCCCAAAAAATGCTATTGGTACCGGTAGAAGCCGTGAAATAGTGATATTTAGCATTCTCTTTGTCATTATCATTGAGCGTGCTCATTTTAGCCCTAAACAAGCGGGCGTCCGGGTCAACGCTATTCAATGCACCCTCGCCATACCACAATCCGCGATACTGATCAACAGAGGCCATATACCATTTTACCTCATTAGCTTCAATCGTGCCGTTTCCATTCAAATCCCGGTTACGGCTCATACATGCCCGTACCGCCTGTTGGTACATGGGTTGCCTCCCGTCTGCCGGTACAATCATATTAGTGTCCGGATACCATGATTTTTCCTTGTTGCTTTGTACGGCACTGTTACGGGCATTCCAAGCATTAGGATTCTTGTGCTCACCCAAATTATTCTTATTCAAATAATAAGCAGTAGACAATTCTTCCTCGGTTATATTCTCCGTTCCATAAGGATAACCATTGAAACCGAAATGATAGAACGTAGTAATGGAACGCTGAGAAAGACTGTAACGCACTTTTGCATAAAGACTCTTCCTGTCCGTGCTCACCGACAACTGATTGGCAATAAGTATGGTACGAGGCGCACAATTGGAATAGACAGTCCATGATTTCCCTTTATAATAGTTTTCGTCCACGAAACAGGTGTAATAAGCGTATCCATCATTTGAGAATACTTCATCTTGATTGCTATCCGCATTTTCGTATAATGCCTTCAACATAAAGAACACATTAACCCAAGATGCGCCATATTTATTTGCATACTCATTATTGTCACCCGGATATTTGGCAACGGTGGTTAAACTCTGTCCTGAAATTCTGTTTTTAGAAACATTGCGTACAAAACGCAGCCATCCATAATCATCCTCTCCATTAAAAAGGCTCTGCCCGCTTATCGGACGGATTGTTCCTCCATCAAACGTAGCCAATTGTACATCACCTTCGGCATTAAAGATTCCCCCATCGGTAACATACAAATTCTCCGTATAACCGAAAGGTGTTGAGATTCTTACTATATATCCTTTTCCCGCCTCTTTCAGCGTCTTTATATTTTCCCGAGAGAATGTCAGCACTCTGGCCTCATAATGAGCGTCCAAATCAAAAGACTCTCCTCCTTCACTGTCAATCACCAATCCTTCCACATAGGGGTTGTCTCCCTCGACTTCCGCTTCCACTTTGATATCCTCGACACCGTTTACTTTCACCTTATATTTATAAGAGTAATTCCGGCGTATATTGAAGTCTTCAAGACTTCCGGTATTACTGAAGTTGCCAAAATGGATAGTATACGAAACCTCCCCGATAGTGGTGCCTTTCTTATAATTTCCACGAATCACGATATAGGAAGAATTATCCGGTGCATTATCGAACGATTTCACGTCATCCGTATAGGTATTCGTTTCACGATCCTTCCACATCTTTATCTCACCTCCCCGATAGGAACGGATATTCTCGGGAAGATAAAAAGTTAACGTTTCCCCGGCCATACCAGAATAAGATGACTCGACATCTGCGGTAGTAGCGTCAGCTGTACCATTCACCAACTTTCCACCGACAGCCACATTATGCAATTCATACGTACTGGGAGTGAAAGTTACTCCGTTACCGGCCTCGATGGTAAATGTATTCTTCGCCAATATTCTGTACAGTCTTATAACGTTGCTTTCGCTTATAACACCGGCTCCATTGGTTCCGGCAGTAATTGTAACAGCCTTGCCCCCATTCAGATAACCGGACATCATGAACTGTCCGTCGGTAGGATTAGGGGAAATAATGTGGCTGGCATTACCATACTGGCGTTTAAAGTCTATTGCAAGGAACTCGTCTCTTGTCAATGAGGAACCTGCCACATCCGCTTCATCAATTCCCGTCAATTTATTTTTGTCTGCGTCATCCAAGTAATAAATTGTACTGTTCAAGTTGGCAAGAGCATAGATATACGCTTCACCGGTTATTGCCTTTACAGTAACGGTTTCCGGTCCGGAAGTCGGTATAGGACTCGACTCTGTAGCCACCAGCTTTTTATATCCTGTCAGTTCTCCTGCCGCATTAAACACATAAAAGTGTAAATCATTCAACCTGTTTTCAGCAGTACTGGCGCGCGAAACAATCACTTCCTGATTGGTCTGCAACTGACAATTCAACTGCAAAATCACCTCTTTATTCTCTTCACCGGCAGAGTAAGCTATTTCCTCTTCCGAGCAAGCCCCCACGCCTATCAGTAACGAAAGGCAAAGCGCCATATATTTCAGTTTATTTTTCATATATAGTATCCTCCACAGATTATTTTCTTACATCACCGTCACCAAAATCCAATTCGCCATTATCAACCTCTGTCCAATCCATTACTTGATATTGAAGTTCTGCATCTATCTCGATCGTACTCAGTTTAATATTGAACAGGTATGAATGGTTACGGATTACATCAAATATATCTCCATCTCCATTCGTCCGGAATTTAATAGTTCCCACTTTGGCTTTGTTATGATAGGTATAATGAACCGTCAATGAAATTTCATTCCCACCTGTAGTATTCACCTTTTCCGGCAGATAAATTTCATTTTCATATGCTGTCGTCACCTGCAAGCCGTCATAAGTAATAGTCTGATTCTGTGCTCCGGCAGGAATAGAAGGATATATATATTGAACCGTTTCCACCGGATTTGGAGTTTCCGTTGAAACACAATAGCCTTTGTCGTTGGCATTGTTCACTATTATCTTTGTGATAGTGAATCCTTGATATCCATCCTGCATATTCACCCAAATGCCCACCTTTGCTACAGCACGATAAAGGTTGCAAGCCAAGTCCACTCCCGTACCGGGTACAGCTGTCAAATTGCTGCTTCCCCACATCGGGATAGCTCTTTCTGCAAGTTTCCAAGGTATCGTAGATCCACCATAATGATAAACCAATTCTTTATAAACTTTGGCGATATTACTTCCTTTCTTTGTTTCCAGAAAATTACGTATAGCCGCTCCGGTCGTATAAGACGCTATCTTATTGTCTTTCAAGTTAGCCAGAACAACCAGTTTCACTTGTTCGCCACCGACCGTTCTCAACATGGTTCCTTCCAGCTGACGAGTATAATAGTTGTCACCTTCAACAGGATTGCCTAGTTTCAAATCCTGTACTTGATACAAAAAGTTATCATTTGCATCAACGACCAATACATATACATCATCCGCAGTCATGGCACTTTGTTCCACTGTGGTATAATCTAAATCACCTGGTTCGCTTGCGGCCCGTCCGCCGAAATTGGAGAATGCCAGTGTAAGGCGTACCGGTACCTTCCCGCCATCCGTAGCCTTTGCCACCTCCTCGTCCTTTGCACACGACGATAGGTACAAGCCGCAGAGCACCGCCATTAGTATATATGATAACCATCTTTTCATAGATTCTATTTTTTGTTCGTTGTTACATATCCATCTCGTTGAAGCGTACCACCCAGTCATTGATAATGATGCTGGTGTTAATCCACTTCATGTTCTCGTCCAGGAAGAAAGTCATGTTGTATTCGTCCTGACGATCCAGATATTCCTGCTGGGTCATGTCGTGACCTTCGGCCTCGGTGAGCAATAGGTATTTTACCAAGGGGATGGAAAGTACGGTCTCGCCCGTATCCTTGTTGGTGATGGACAGGCGCGGATTTTGATCCACCATCAGTCGGCCTACGGTAATCTGGGCGATGGCCACGCTGATATTGCTATCCTCAGTATCGCCCTCGGCACGTGCGCCTTTTGTGTCCATGTCCGTGCTTCCTTGAGCGCGGTAATAGGGATAATATGTTAATGTTTCGTCTTTCAACAGCTTGTTGTCATAGTTCATCAGGCCGTTGTCGTCCGTAATCGTGAATTCAAAGTTATCGACATCTACAGTCACTCCGTCCATTTGCTGGAGAATGATGCGGATGCTGTTGGTATTCTTCACCAACGGCACTGTCACCACCTGCGAGGTGGCAGCCCTGGAAAAGGATTGCTTGGTCACTTCGCCGTGCCACAACGAAGAAAGCTTGCTGTTAACGATAGCCGTTCCGTCTTCCGCACGGCTGTACATTCTGTCCATCTTGCATTGCAGCTCGTCCATCGAGGATTCTCCCGCGGTAACCAAAGGTACCGAGAATGAAGCTTCGTTATTCAAGCCCGCCCAAGTGATAAGATGATAGTCACCTGGTTCCAAATCTACTTTCATGGTATATCCGTCTTCACCCAAAACGTCACCTTCTTCCGTCTTCTGATACACCAATTTGCCGTTATCGTCAAAAGCATAAAGCGTAACAGTCCCCACCTCGCGTGAGAAAGCATCGGCATACTTCATGTTATAATCATATTTGAACTTCACTCTGTACTCTACAGAGCAATCCACATCTTCTTCATCGAGTATGCTGCCGCACGACACAATGGCACTTCCCAATGTCATCGCCATCATTAGGCTGAAAGAGAGTTGTCGGGCGAATGTTTTTACTGTTTTCATGCTTTTGTTTTTTTAATGTTAGAATATTAAAGAGAATAGCAGGGAGAGGAGGAACACTCCTCTCCTGCTTATATAATAGGGTTATTAATTAGAAATTAACAGTGTTAAAGCGTACAATCCAAGGAGCTATTGTAGTTGTCAGTTTCAAGTATGCACTTTCATCGTCTATTGTTCCACCATCTTCCGGTATAATTGTCGAGCTGCCGATTTCCTTGAAAGTTCCAATCTTCAATGAATAGATGTTGTTACGCATGATAGCATATTGCATATTGTTTTCGTTTCCTTTGAAATGTTCGATAGGTGCGTAGTAATAACAATATCCATCTGTATAAGTTACCAAATTCTCAGCCTTATAAGCCGGGTAAACAGATTTCAAAGCATCCATTGAACGGAAATACTGATTGGCATATTTATATATGGTACCTACATTAGTACCCTCATTATCCAAGATTTCGCCACGGAATACAATACCTGTTACCACGCCTTTTTGCTGGTGATCCTTTGTTACTGAATTTTCAAGGCAATAAGTCAGGAATGCATCGTTAGATTGTGCAATTTCACCAATTTCAACATCACTTGACTTAGGAAGGTCCTTCAAGAAAGCATTGTTATAAATATCCTGTGAAGTCTGTAATTCACCTACTGTATTGAAGAAATAATCTGTAGCTGTTTTATCTCCATCAGCCCACAATCCGTCTGTTAGTGTCACGCTATTCTTGTCCACTGACTTAGGATCTACCAAATAATCACTATTAGTCAATGTACCAAATGGAGAGATGGTACTCCAATCACTGGTCTTATGTCTTACCGCATAAACGGTTTTTGACAAGTTCACCATAGCATATTTATCCAAATACACAGTCCATGTCTCCTCTGCTGTTGTAGAAGTTCCTTTTTCATAATGGAAAGCACCCGTTCTATCTGTTACTACAAATACAGGAGCTTCTATTGAAGTCGTTGTTTCATTCTGTTTAACATTACCTTTATATTTATTATCAAGAGTTGACTCCAACTGATATCTGCCCGTTTCGTTTCCACCATTTAGCAAAACCCAAATTTCTGCATTATCAGCGTCAAGTAAAGCCTTGTTCAATTTAGTGATATAAATGTAGCTGGTTTTATCAGCTGTTGTTGTTTTCAACCATCCGTCAGTGGTTACCGTAGGGATAATGGTTACTTTAACCTTTACATTATATTTATTGTCATTATTGTTCGGTGTAAATGTTATCTTGGAAACCACACGCTCTACTCTTATGGCTTGAATGATAGGTTGTGTAGGGTCCTGACTTGTGATATTTACCATTGCCGCTTCACTATTAGCCATCATAAAATGATCTCTTGCCGATGCACCTTTCGTAACAACATCAACAGATGCGTCGTTAGAGCTTCCTGCGGTAATAGAATAATTTGTAACATACTCATATACACCGGCAGCTGTTGCACTTGTTTCTTTTGCCTTATTTGCTATATCTGCACAAGGATTCAAAATAACCAATACATTATAACTACCTGTTTGGTTCAATTGGAAGCTAGGTTCGTAAACGCCACTCGTTACAGTTATATTATCAGCATACTCCACTAATCCTGTCGCTGTATTTCCCTGAACCGGGCTAATGATAATGACAGCATCTTTAATACTACCTTCCGAGGGTGTTCCATTTTCCACATCATCTCCTGTTTCAGCATCGGCAGCACGTCCTGAACCTGTAGAAGTAGAGATACTTAATGTAAGGTTAGCTTTCACCTTTTCTGGTTGTTCAATATTGTTGTTTTCTACAATATCATCGTTTGTACATGCTACCAAAGCGGCGCAAGCAAACATTCCTAATAATAAACCCTTAATCTTCATAATCTTAAGTTTTTCAGTTTATAAATTCTTTATTTTTGTAATTTCTATTCTTGTTCATTGATATTGCAAAGGTAAAGGCCTTTTAAGGTTAGTCTTAATTGGTGTTTTCGGCAAAATAGATTGGCATCTTTGACAAAATGACTTTTGGAGTCTTTTTGAAGGGCATTTTCTTCATCCATGAATGAAACGCCCTATACTTTGCAAGAATCGCCACTTATATTTTTCGTAGCGATAAACAAAAAATACACCGCCATATATGTTTGCATTTTTCAATTTGTTAAATTGTTCAATATTCATCCTTTTGTCTAACTGAACTTCCTGTTACGCTTCCCCCTTTTGATACTCCTTCTGAAGTTGGTGAAGTGCATTTCATTCAAACTCCTTATTTATCTGGTACTTTCTTTCCGTATCGGATAGTCATGGAATATAGCGGATTCAGAGATTGCGGACAAGTGGGAGAAAATACTAAGAAATTCAGCTTCACGGCTACTACACTACGCCAGATTCAATCCGCACCTACAGTAGAGGTTCTTCAAAGAGATTGGTTCAAATCCAGCAATGAGGTATTTCCTTAAGGAGTCGTTCACAATTATTTCACCTAATATTCCGGTCTGAATTCCACTCATAATGCAGTTCCAAAAAGTAAGTGCAGTTCATGAAGCAAGTAAGTGGCCTTACTTTTTTTCTATAATATGGGTAACTGTCCGGATGAAAAAATAATAAAGATATTATACTATACTTTTGTTATTAAAACAATGCTATATCTTGAAAAGGCAAATTTACTGTGATAAAATTATAATATCAAATGATTATGAGGCTTGATTATGGAAGATAAAACCAATGTAATGAGAATACTTGACCAAAAGAAGATTGAGTACAAGGAACGCACATATTTAAACACCGGTGCAATAGGCGGGCAGGAAGTTGCCGAAGCTTTGGGTGAAGACGCAAACAAAGTTTTCAAAACGCTTGTAACAGTGGGCAAAACAGGAAATCACTATGTATTTTTAGTGCCTGTTAACAAAGAATTAAATCTAAAAAAAGCTGCCAAAGCAGTGAATGAAAAAAAGATTGAAATGATTAAATCAAAGGAACTTTTGCCGCTTACTGGATATATTCACGGCGGTTGCTCCCCTATCGGAATGAAAAAGTTTTTTAAAACCACAATTCATTCAACCGCAGAAAATTATGACACAATAATGTTCAGCGCAGGAAAAATCGGCTATCAGGTTGAAACATCTTTAAATTCACTAAAAAAAGTTATTCGCTTTGATTTGGAGGATATTGCAGATTAAATGACATTACAGGAAATTATTAACGAATGTGAAAGCGGTGCAGGTGTATCAACCGAAAGCGGAATTCCCGATTTCAGAAGTGTTGACGGATTATATAATCAAAAATACGACTACCCACCTGAAGAAATACTTTCGCACACATTTTTTTATAACAATACAAGCGAGTTTTATAAATTTTACCGCGATAAGCTGATTTGCAAAAATGCAAAGCCGAACCCGGCACATTTAAAACTTGCCGAACTTGAAAGAGCCGGCAAATTAAGTGCCGTTGTTACACAAAATATTGACGGATTGCACCAAAAAGCAGGCAGTAAAAATGTATTTGAACTGCACGGTTCAACCCTTAGAAATTACTGCACAAAATGCGGCAAAAGCTTTGATATAGATTATATTGAAAACAATACGCCCATCCCCTACTGCGATGAATGTGACGGTTTGGTAAAGCCCGATGTTGTTCTTTACGAAGAGGGGCTTGATAACGATACCGTAAACGGTGCATTAAACGCAATAAGCAATGCCGATTGCTTAATTATCGCCGGCACGAGCCTTACCGTATATCCCGCCGCAAGCTTTGTAAGATATTTCAGGGGAAAATATTTGGTACTTATTAACCGTGACGAAACCGCAATGGATAAAAACGCAGACCTTGTTATTCACGATAAAGTCGGCGAAGTGCTGTCAAAAATAAAGGTAAAATAATATGAAAGCAATTGGAAAAATATATACCGATTTTCCCGAAAAATTCGGAATACCGCGGCAAAGCGGACTTGTAAAACAGCTTGAAGGAAGAATAATTTTAGACCCACCGTATAATGTTAAAGAAGCGTTTGACGGAATTGAAGAATATTCATATTTATGGATACTTTGGCAATTTAGCGAATGCATAAAAAGTGATTTTTCACCAACCGTGAGGCCGCCGAAGCTCGGCGGTGAAAAGCGAAAAGGCGTATTTGCGACACGCTCACCTTTCAGGCCGAATAATATAGGCTTATCGTGTGTTAAGCTTGAAAATGTTACGCACACAAAAGAATACGGTACGGTTTTAACCGTCAGCGGAATTGATATGAAAAACGGTACACCGATTTATGATATTAAGCCATATATAGCTTATGCCGACTGCAAACCTGATGCAAAATCAAGCTTTGCCGATATTCACAAAAACGATAAACTCACAGTTAAAATAAATGATGAATTAAAAGTGCAAATTCCAAATAACAAGCTTAGTGCGCTAATCGGAATTTTGGAATGTGACCCGCGCCCTGCATATCAAAATGATGAAAGCAGAATTTACGGAATATCATTTGCAAATATGAATATAAAATTTAAAGTATCAAACAGAATATTAACCGTTACGGATATAGAAAAATAATAAAGAGGTTAAATACTCGCAGTGCGAATATTTAACCTCTTATAATTTATCTTAATTATTTGATTTCACAAATCCAGCCTTCAGGAGCTTCAATTTCACCCATTTGAATACCTGTAAGAGTTTCATAAAGCTTCTTGGTTATAGGGCCCATTTCATCCATACCTGACGGGAAGCAAATTTCTTCACCGTGGTTAACAATCTTGCCGACCGGAGAAATAACTGCCGCTGTGCCGCAAAGTCCGCATTCGGCAAAGTCCTTAACTTCATCAAAATAAACTTCTCTTTGCTCAACTTTAAGGCCAAGATACTTTTCAGCAACAATCATAAGTGAACGGCGGGTAATTGACGGTAAAATTGAATCTGACTTAGGTGTTACAACAGTGCCGTCCTTGGTTACGAAAAGGAAGTTTGCACCGCCGGTTTCTTCAACCTTTGTTCTTGTAGCAGGGTCAAGATACATGTTTTCATCAAAACCTTTTTCGTGTGCATCAACAATGTTACGAAGTGACATTGCATAGTTAAGACCTGCTTTGATATTACCTGTTCCGTGAGGAGCGGCACGGTCAACATCAGATACACGAATTGTGATAGGCTTTGCGCCACCCTTGAAATACGGGCCGACAGGAGTGCAGAACATTCTGAACTCATATTCATCAGCCGGCTTTACACCGATAACAGGGTTTGTACCGAAAACATATGGGCGAATATAAAGAGTTGCACCGCTGCCGAAAGGCGGAACCCAAGCTTCGTTAGCTTTTACAACTTCTTTAACTGCTCTTAAAAATAATTCTTCAGGGATAGGCGGAATTTGAAGTCCGCGGCAAGAATCTGCAATACGGCTTGCGTTAAGGTCAGGGCGGAAGCAAACTGTTCTTCCGTCTTTTGTGGTATATGCCTTAAGCCCTTCAAAGCAAGTTTGTGCATATTGAAGTACGCCTGCACATTCATTAAGGGTGATTGTATCATCATCGGTAAGATGACCTTCATCCCACTTACCGTCTTTGTAATGAGCTACAAAACGCTTATCTGTTTTTACATAGCCAAAGCCGAGTTTTGACCAATCTATATCTTTCTTTTGCATTTTTAACATCTCCTATGCAATTGTTTTTACAAAAATATTATAGCACTTTAAATTCATTTTTCAATACTAACAGGGCAAAAAATTACATTGGGCGTTAGTTTTTATCAACAGCGTCTGTTATTATTTCCCCGCCCTCGATACTTTCACGCTTTTTAAACGGCAAGTTTTCCAAAACGCTCTTATATACCTGCGTTTTTTGGCTTAAATATTCTTTGGTAAAATCAGCAATCACTTTTTTCAATATTTGCTTGAATTTAGACTTCTGTTCATCATCCAAAGTTGTTACGGAGTCAATTAAGCCGAGTGCGAAGCCGGCAGAATAAGGCACCATTTAAAACATAATTTGTGGCGAGAAGAATGCACAATTTTATTTGTAGGTTACCAGGCAGAAGGTACGCTTGGCAGAAAAATAATTGAAGGGGCAAGCAGTGTAAACCTTTTTGGTGAAGAAGTGCAAGTAAATGCAAATATTGAAAAAATGCAGGGTATCAGCGGTCACGCAGATAAAAATATGCTTTTATCTTGGCTTGGCAGTATTGAGCAAAAGCCGAAAGTAGTTTTTGTAAATCACGGTCACGATACAGTATGTGATGAATTTGCAAAATCTATTGAAAATGAACTTGAAATTTCTGCGCTTGCGCCATATTCAGGTGACGGATTTGAGCTCGGCGATGTTGTTAAGCAAGTTGACATTGGGCCGCCTTACCTGTTATATCACAACCCGGACCTTTCGGTGAAACATCACAGGTCATAAGATATAAAGAACCGTCATAATCATCGGCTTGGTTAACGAGTGCATACTCATCCTTAAGCCCATCATTATAATCTGTTAAAACAAAAGTCTTATTCGGGCTGGTTGAAACTGAAATTACATTTGATGCATCACATTTATTAGCAAAAGCAACTGAAAAAGTTGCAAGCAATGTGCCATCACTATTGATTGCTGAACAAGAGTCAGAATCAGAAACAAAGCCAAACACCAAATTTGAATTTTGTGTAATAGTTCCCATTGACGAAATGCCGGTAACTTCATCTGAAAGAAGCGACTGTGCCGCTGTGTCAACAGTAGCATCTGCACTGTACTTTGCAGTTACCTGCACAACCGATAACTCGGAAACACCTTCTAAATAGAAGTTTACATCGTAAGTACCGGCAGGCAATTCATCACCGTCATATTGTTTTCCGTCAGAGTCTGTATAAGTGCAATAAATATTTGGCTTTTCACTGCCAATAGTTGCACCGTATGAAGTATTAGGAAGGCACACGAAAAGTGCAATAAGCACCAAGAAAGTAAGTGTACCAATTACAGCACCTATTCTCTTTTTAACAAATGCATTTTGCATAGGTGTTACCTCCTTGCCAAGTAAATAAAATTTAGGGAGAGACGAGAGCGCATACAACACCAAATCAAACCTCGGTTATAAAAACGCAAAAGCGTAAAAGCAAGCTTTGAAGAAATGATAT
>ERZ827150.3931-NODE-3931-length-13717-cov-3.091861_pt1 | contig 13717 bp, 10 predicted proteins | sample MGYA00519779_ERZ827150 | MGnify/ENA primary metagenome ERZ827150 (study PRJEB31778, sample SAMEA3449267) | human gut metagenome | biome: human gut; feature: human-associated habitat; material: faeces | place: United Kingdom | collected 2010/2012 ...
CGCAGAATAATCAGTCGTGTTACGTAATCAAATAGACAAAATAAGGCTCTTATTCCGTAAGGACAAAGAGTCTTATTTTTGTTTTTATAAGATTCTGGGGTTCTATCCCCGCAACATTCAGCTCTACCAACAGGCTTTGTTGCACAAATCCACCTCCATCCGCTCTGAAAAGGGACGCCCTTTGAATAATGAACGACTGGAGTTCCTGGGTGACGCCATTCTTGACGCCATCGTGGGAGATATTGTCTATAAGCATTTCGAAGGCCGTCGCGAAGGTTTTCTCACAAATACACGTTCCAAAATCGTGCAACGGGAAACTCTGAATAAGTTGGCAGTAGAAATAGGCCTGGACAAGCTGGTAAAATATTCCACCCGTTCTTCCTCGCACAATAGTTATATGTACGGAAATGCTTTCGAAGCATTTATCGGTGCCATCTATTTGGATCAGGGCTACGAGCGCTGCAAGCGGTTCATGGAAGAAAAGATATTCAAGAATTACATTGACCTCGACAAGATGTCGCGCAAAGAGGTCAACTTCAAATCAAAGCTGATTGAATGGAGCCAAAAAAGCAAAGTTGAGGTTTCATTTGAACTTATCGAGCAATTCCTTGATGAAGATTATAACCCCATGTTTCATACCGAAATCCGCATAGAAGGTATTTCGGCCGGGAAAGGAACCGGATACTCTAAAAAGGAGTCTCAGCAGAATGCCGCACAAGCTGCCCTGAAGAAAATAAAGAATGATGCTTCATTCAAAGAACAAATAGAAGCCACAAAAGCGCAGAATCATTTGCCTGAGAATACAGAAGAAACAGATGAACTCACAGAGGAGACTCTGATTGAAGAAAATCTTGAAACGATTCTGCCTGTAGAAAATCCTGAGACGGACGAATGTAAGGGCGAATAGCCTTCGCCCACATCATTATCAGCCGAAACAAATTCCCATCCGGCGCCCTTGAACAACCAGATCATTATCTTCTGTCACCAGTTTCAACTTTCCGGCTATTTCCTCCAGTGGTGCAGAAGAAATCTCATCCCCTTTCAACGTAATCATCCGGCCAAACTGTTCTGTTGCAATCAGTTCCGTAGCATGCCCACCCATGCGGGTAGACAGGTTCCGATCGAAAGGTGTAGGCGAACCTCCCCGCTGGATATAGCCAAGCACAGTTTCGCGGGTTTCAATGCCAGTTTCATACTCTATCTCCTGGGCAATGTATTCAGCGGCACGTTTCCGGCCATCCGTCTGTATTCCTTCGGCAACCACCACGATGGAATAAGGTTTTCCTTTCTTCAGTCGGTTCAGAATAGTCTCACCAATATTATGGATATTATAAGGAATTTCGGGTATCAAGATAACATCACCGCCACCTGCCATACCTGAATACAGTGCAATCCAGCCGGCCTTATGCCCCATTACCTCGATCACCATCACCCGTTTGTGCGAACTGGCAGTAGAGTGCAGGCGGTCAATGGCATCCGTAGCAATACTTACAGCCGAATCAAATCCGAAGGAGAAATCCGTTCCCCAGATATCATTGTCGATAGTCTTAGGCACAGACACGATGTTCAATCCCATGGCAGCCAGTTTGGCAGCAGTCTTCTGCGTACCGTTACCACCGATACAAACCACACAATCCAATCCTAATTCCTTGATATTCTGTTCTATCAATGCCGGTTTATTGACATCGGATATCACACCGTTCTTCTTGAAAGGTTTCTCGCGGGAAGTGCCGAGCATTGTGCCGCCCTGATTCAACAAACCGGACAAAGATTTATCAGTAAACGACTCCACATCCTTGGTAAGCAACCCCTGAAAGCCACTATGAATGCCCACAACTTCCATCCCGTAATGATTGATTGCAGTTTTGCACACTCCACGAATGGTGGCATTGATGCCGGGACAATCGCCCCCCGAAGTCAAAATACCGATTCTCATGACACTTTTGTTTGAATTATTGTTCTATAGGTCCGTAAAGATAGAAAAAAAAGAGAAAAAAGATAGAGATGCCGATAAATAAGATTATTTTTGCGCAACAAAATAGTTTTAACTAAGAGAGATGAATATCACAACATTGCTGGATAAGGTGTATTTTGCCCCTCGCCTGAAAAAAATCGACTTCTATGCTAACCGCGCAGGAGAACTTCAACACCGAGTTCTTGACCGCTTAGTGCGCATGGCAGAAAATACAGAATGGGGAAAGAAATATGATTATAAAAGCATTCATACTTATGAAGACTTTAGAAACAGACTACCCATACAGACTTACGAAGAGGTAAAGCCGTATGTGGAACGCCTACGTGCAGGAGAACAAAACCTGCTTTGGCCTTCGGAGATACGTTGGTTTGCCAAGTCCTCGGGCACAACGAACGATAAAAGTAAGTTCCTGCCCGTCAGCAAAGAGTCGCTGAATGATACTCATTACCAAGGTGGCAAAGATGCAGTCGCCCTCTATCTGGGTCAGAATCCTGACAGCCGCTTTTTCTCCGGACAAGGTTTGATTTTAGGTGGAAGCCACAGCCCCAACCTCAACTCCAGGCACGGGCTTGTAGGCGATCTTTCTGCTATCCTGATACAAAATATACATCCGTTAGTGAACTGCGTCCGTGTTCCGAGCAAGAAAATTGCTCTTATGAGCGACTTTGAAAAGAAGATAGAAGCAATCGCCAACAGTGCCGTATCAAAAGATGTAACGAGCCTTTCGGGCGTTCCTTCATGGATGTTAGTACTCATTAAGCGTATCCTTGAAAAGACCGGTAAACAATCGCTGGAAGAAATATGGCCCAATCTGGAAGTCTTCTTCCATGGTGGTGTTGCTTTCACCCCTTACCGTGAACAATATAAAGAAGTGATCCGATCACCCAAAATGCATTATGTAGAAACGTACAATGCCTCCGAAGGGTATTTCGGTACGCAAAACGATCCGAATGATCCGTCCATGCTGTTGATGATCGACTACGGTATATTCTATGAGTTCATCCCATTGGAAGATGTAGGTAAAGAGAATCCCCGCATCTACTGCCTGGAAGAAGTGGAAGTGGACAAGAATTATGCATTGGTTATCTCTACTTCTGCGGGTTTGTGGCGCTATATGATTGGAGACACCGTGAAGTTCACGCAAAAGGATCCATATAAATTCGTCATCACCGGACGTACCAAGCATTTCATCAATGCTTTCGGTGAAGAATTGATTGTGGATAACGCGGAAAAAGGTTTGGCAAGGGCTTGCGAGGCTACCGGAGCATTGATTTCCGATTATTCGGCTGCTCCTGTATTTATGGATGCCAATGCTAAATGCCGTCACCAATGGTTGATTGAGTTTGTACAGGCACCGGACAGTATAGAGAATTTTGCCAAAATACTGGATGATACACTGAAAGAAGTGAATTCCGATTATGAAGCAAAACGACAGAAGAACATTGCCCTGCAACCTCTGGAGGTGATTGTTGCCCGCAAAGACCTATTCCATGACTGGCTGGCACAAAAAGGAAAGTTGGGTGGACAACACAAAGTTCCGCGTCTCAGCAATACAAGGGAATATATCGAGGAAATGCTGGAACTGAACAACTGATTCCTGCAATAGCATAGGACAATACGATAATAAATAAGAAAGGCCGCATCAGACAAAACCGATGCGGTCTTTTCCATTTTTGTTCCATGCCTTGAAACTCACAGTTTCATTACTTGAAACCAACAGTTTCATGCCTTGAAACTGCAAGTTTCACGCCGAGAAACCAGTAGTTTCACACCGAGAAACTAACAGTCATCCCAGGCTATCAGAAATTATAAGCCAATCCGATGCCCAGTATCTCCTTGAACTGTACCTTCGGCCCTCTTTCAACGCCCTCATCATTAAAGGTTTTCACATCATTATCATACTTCAGTGTCATATTCAGGGTTGCTGATAGCACTTTATTGATCTTCATACTGATGAGCACATCCCAGTTGACATCCACATTACCAAAGTCTTTATTATAAGGAGTGAAGAAATCGGCTGTAGTAATCAGATTCACATTTTCCATGACAGGCAGCTCTGCACGGGCTTTCAGGAAAGCTCCGATTTCGATCTTAAAGTGATCCCCCGGATCAACACCGAAAGAACCTAAATCAGAAAGATAATCATCGCTCACAAAGGTCATCTTTGTGGAGACAGGTGAAAGGAATATAGAATAATTACTCTTCGGACGATATTCCATACCCAATGCCACATTAGAATAGGCGGGAGCAAAGAAGTTAGATATATAGTGACTCTTGTCCGGATAATTATATCCTTTGGCAAACTGAGTATTCAAGTCAGCCATAAGCGTATAATACCAAACTTTAGTGGCTGCATAGCCCAACTGGGTAGATAATCCTATTTTATCAGAACTCTTTCTCATCCCTTGCGATTTGGTTTTCGAAAGACCATAATCCAGCACCAGGTTCGTCACCCATAGCCAGTTTCCGCTCTTATGTGTCAGTGACCCATTCAGGTAAGCATTCCCGGCAATAGAATTCTCACCACCGGCCGACCAGTTTGTCATTGCAGTTTGCGACATATTTATACCTGTCACACCCTTCAGTACCCAAGCTCCTTCTTTATATCCCTTATCGTCCGTTTGGGCAGAGACGATTGTTGCCAAAGTGGCAAATAGTATCATTAAATATATACGTTTCATACTGTTATTCGTTTTAATTGTTCCGCAAAACAAAGACGTCTTTGTATTTCAAACAGAGTAAACTATTTTTTTGTTCAGAAACAAATAAAAGAATGATTGTATGGAAATTACAGGATGATACCTCCTCCCAGCAACAGACCTGCCTCATCGTAAAATGCCGCAGCCTGTCCGGAAGCAATGGATTCCAGTGGTTCGCGCAATAGCACATGCAAGAGATTCTCATCCGTTATACTGACAGTGCAGTGATTAGCTTGCTTCCGATAGCGAATCCTGACAATGACATCCTCGGAATTCAGTAAACGGGAAGTATCCACAATATTCCAGTCTTTCAACAGCATTTCCTCTTTGTAAAGAGAAGCCAGAGGCGCAAGTATCACTTCGTTCCTCTCTTTATGTATCTCTTTTACGAAAACAGGACGGTTCAGATGAATACCCAATCCTCTGCGCTGACCAATCGTATAGAAAGGATATCCTTCGTGCCAACCTAAAAAAGTCCCGCTTTCATCGAGAAATTGTCCTTTTCCCGGCAAAGCGTTCTGCGGAACTTCACGCTGCAAGAAAGAGCGGTAATCCATCGGGCAGAAGCATACACCAAGACTATCCTTTTTGGTTGCTGTCCGTTCAAAGCCCCGCTTAGCAGCATAGGCACGCACTTCATTTTTAGTCCAGTCACCCATTGGAAGGAGCATACGTTCTAAAATGTTCTGTTGCAGTCCCCAGAGGAAGAAAGTCTGATCCTTATCACGGTCGGCAGCCGGGGCTATAAAGTAATAGCCATCCCGGAAAACTTTACGTACGTAGTGTCCGGTAGAAATCCAATAAATGCCCATTTCATCGGCAATCTTTGCCAGCAACGGCCATTTCAGTTCATTGTTACAGAGAGTACAGGGAACAGGGGTATGGGCGGAAAGATATTCATCTACGAAATAGCGGATAATGCGTTCACGGAATAATTCGCGGGCATCATAGATGATGTGCGGGATATTCAGGCGGGAAGCGAGATTACGGGCATCATCCAAAGATTCTTCAAAGCCTTCCGAATCATAGAAACGAAACGTTACACCGGTTACTTCATAACCGACCTCTTGCAACAGCATGGCGGCAACAGAACTATCCGTACCTCCACTCATACCTAACAATACACGCTTCTTCGATTTCATGGATGCAAAAGTAACAAAGGAAAAAGAAAATCACTACATTTGCTACCTTTAAAAACAACAACGCCAATGAACTACTATATCTGTGATGATATCACCTGGAAGAAATCCCTCTCACTACTAAAAAATGACATGGAAGGGCAACGTGTCTATTCCAGCCTCTGGCAGATGACACGAGACGTACTGATGCTTTCACTCAGCCTTAGCGCTATGGCAAGTCTCGCCATATTAGTATTCGGACTCATAAGGTTCATAATCGATACCCTGTCCGGGACTACAGAACAGACAATGACCCTGTTCGATGTAATCATCTTCTCAATGACTTGTCCGGCAACATTTGTTGTCCCCCTCACTTGGGTATTAGCTTATTTCGGATGGTATAAAAATCTCCGAAAGATCAATTCCCTTTTACAAAAGTTCATAGCCTCTCTTTCCGAGACAGAGAATGTCAAACGTACTTCTCCGGTATCTTATACTTTCCGCTACCATCAAAAAGAGTTTCATGCACTATTCGAAGAAAAGGAAAATTCGACAACCGTGGCAGTAGCAAAAGGCGATCTCATACTCCTATTGCCTTATCAAGATACGCAACAACGAACTACAGATGAACTATTTGAAGAAATAAAAGGTTTCCTTATAGGGAAACAATTCGCTTCCTTTGCCATGGGGCCGAAATATATGCTGTTCGCATTCAATAGCCGCCCTGCACCCGCTCAGACAGAGGTAAAACAGTCCGCAGAGATGCTACTCTACCTAACAGAACGTTTTCAACTACAGGACCCCATCCCTGAAGAAGAGGAAGAATAAGTTCATCCGATAGTCACTTCCCTCTTAACTATCAGCAAGAAAAAGAATGAAAGAACTTATTATCTTATGAAATTGTTGTAACTTTGTGCTCTTTAAAGAACTAAAATTCAAACGTTATGGAACATCAACTGACAATTTACAACACCTTAGATAGGAAAAAGGAGCTATTCGTGCCACTGCACGCTCCACATGTAGGTATGTATGTCTGCGGTCCTACCGTTTACGGTGACGCGCACTTGGGACATGCACGTCCTGCCATTACTTTCGACTTGCTTTTCCGCTACCTTACCCATTTGGGATATAAGGTACGTTATGTCCGCAACATCACCGATGTAGGCCATCTGGAACATGACGCTGACGACGGAGAAGACAAAATAGCCAAGAAAGCACGACTGGAACAATTGGAGCCGATGGAAGTAGCGCAATACTACATCAACCGTTACCACAAGGCAATGGAAGCGCTGAACGTACTTTCACCCAGTATCGAACCGCACGCTTCGGGACACATCATCGAGCAGATAGAGCTGGTGAAAGAGATCCTGAAGAATGGCTATGCTTATGTCAGTGAAGGCTCTGTCTACTTTGACGTAGAGAAATACAATAAGGATTACCATTACGGAAAACTATCCGGCCGCAATCTGGATGACGTGCTGAACACCACCCGCGAACTGGACGGACAAGCTGAAAAGCATAACCCCGCCGACTTCGCCTTATGGAAATGCGCCCAACCGGAGCATATCATGCGCTGGCCTTCTCCATGGAGCGACGGTTTCCCGGGATGGCATGCCGAATGTACGGCCATGGGTAAGAAATACCTCGGCGAACATTTCGATATTCACGGTGGTGGTATGGACCTTATCTTTCCTCACCACGAATGTGAGATTGCTCAATCGGTTGCATCACAGGGCAATGACATGGTACATTACTGGATGCACAACAATATGATTACCATCAACGGACAGAAGATGGGTAAGTCTTACGGTAACTTCATCAATCTGGACGAGTTCTTCAACGGCACACATAAGTTGCTGACACAAGCATACAGTCCGATGACCATCCGCTTCTTCATCCTGCAAGCTCACTATCGCAGCACGGTAGACTTCAGCAACGAAGCCTTGCAAGCAGCGGAAAAGGGATTAACCCGAATGATGGATGCCGTGAACGGACTGGAAAAGATCACTCCGTCCGCCACTTCCAGCGTAGATGTGAAAGCAGTGCGTGAGAAGTGCTATGAAGCCATGAATGATGACTTGAATACCCCGATAGTCATTGCTCATCTTTTTGACGGAGCCAGAATGATTAACAACATCATTGCAGGCAACGACACCATCACTGCCGATGATCTGAAAGAGCTGAAAGAAACTTTCCATCTTTTCTGCTTCGACATTCTGGGACTGAAAGAAGAAAACAATTCCAATGAAGAGCGTGAAGTTGCTTTCGGTAAAGTAGTAGATATGTTACTGGAAGAGCGCATGAAGGCCAAAGCCAATAAAGACTGGGCTACCAGTGATAAGATTCGCAATGAACTTACAGCACTCGGTTTTGAGATAAAAGACGGTAAAGACGGTTGCGAGTGGAAGCTGAATAAATAAGCTCCACTACCCTATAAAAAAGCTGCCTCCCTCTGATCCAAGCGAATCGAGGGAGGCAGTTTCATTTAGAAAAGAGAGTTTTAGTAAGGTATCATGTCGGAAAGAATACGTTCCTTATACCAGGGATCATCTATCGCCTTCAACTCCTTGCCCATCTCACGGCAAAGTTCTGCAACGATTTCTTTATTTTCTTCCAACGGAAGATTATTCATCTGATAAGGGTCCTTTTCATCATCAAACAACAGGCTTTTCTTCAGCTTATGGTCTTTCTTATCAATATAGAAAGCCAAAGTATAGCGTGCCGTCTTATATCCTCTTGAAGAAGGGAAATAAGTCTGCACTTTACCATCCGCATCCTTTTCTCCGTCCAGATTCTGGATATACAAAGCACCACCGGGACGTTCAATTTCCGCCTTTTCATCGAAGAAAAGAGGTGCCCAGTTGCGTCCCTGCACATTAGACGGAATGGAATCGCCCAAACCACACAGCCCCAGGACAGTCGGCATAATATCCGGCGCGGACATCAGAAGATTGTCTACACGCGGCTGGATATGACCGGGATAACGTACCAGGAACGGTATATTCATAGATTCGGAATAAGGAGAATTCTTCGGATCATCCGTGAACTGGCTACACATTGTTTCACCATGGTCGGAAGCAAAGATCACAATCGTATTCTTATCCAAACCCTGCTCTTTCAGTGTTTCAAGGATCTGTCCGAAAGCACGGTCTACACCGGTAACAGAGGCAAAGTAGTAGCGAACGCTCTCTGCTTTTTCACGCTTCTTATCTGCATTGGGACGGATAAGAAGGCTGTCCAGAGGTTGATCTTTGTACAGATTGAAATCTTCTTCCATACAATCATCCAATGAACGATACGGGCTGTGGGGCGGATTCATACCCACCATTATAAAGAAAGGCTTCTTCGGATCACGTACATTCCCTTCGTTCTTCAGATAGGAAACCACCATCTTGGACTCATGCAACGGTGACCATTCTTTCGGATCGTGACGATTTCCATCCGTATCCCAGTAACGGGGATTCTTATGTTCATCAAAAGTACCGTAGGAGTACCAGTAATTAAAGCCGTGACGGCGTTCTTTCGGCGTATAGGCATCCCAGGCAGGTATTCGATCTTCTACATAGTGACCGGGACGTTGCGGATCGTTCGGTGTAGGGAAGTCAGCGTGTAACTTACCAAAATAAGCGCAGTCATATCCGGATTTATTAAATACGTCACCTATGCAATCCACGTCGGCACGCAGGGAACTGATAGGCCGGTTTGAATTACAGTTCAAAGGTATTCCGCTTTTATTGGGATACATCCCCGTCAACAGCATACCCCGATGAGGGCTACTCAACGGACAGTTACTTTGGGCAGAACTTAACACCAACGCTTCACGGGCAAAGCTATTCAAGTTAGGAGTATGCACCGGATCATTGCGGAAGTTCACCTTGTCGCGAAACCCATCCTGTCCCCAGAACTCCATAGCCTGATTACGGTACTGGTCGGGGAAGACATAAATAACATTCGGAAGTTGTGCCTGCTCTCCCTGTTGAGTTTTGCAGCCTTGCAGGGCAAACAGGCCCAAGCCTCCCAAAAACAAACTAAACCGATTTATCATTTTATTCTTATTAAATTACGTTGAAATTATAAATGAGAATTTATCGGTGAGATACTGTTGCTATCACACCGAATGGAAACTTTGCCGGGGCGCTACGCCCTTAAATTATCATTTATAGTTTCAGCATGTGAATTAAAACAGCTTCTTGTTTGATTCCAAGTCTCTTTTGCGCATAATTCCTTCCAGGAAGTAATAGTCCGCATAGTTCAACGGAACATCAATCTCAGCGCCATGAGGAATACTGCCTACAGAGTGCATCAGAATGAAATTACCGTTTGTGCCCACTTCTGCACGATAAGCCGGAGAAGCGAGATTTTCCATAATCTTATCTGCTGTTTCCTTATAATTTTTGCCGGGAATGTATGTACTCAACTCATACAAAGCAGATGCCGTGCATGCAGCAGCCGAAACGTCACGGGGTTCGTTCGGAATATTGGGAGCATCAAAGTCCCAATACGGTACAAGGTCCTCCGGCAAGTTCGGATTATTGAAGATAAAGTTATAAATCTTTTCAGCCATATCAAGATACTTCTGATCGTGGGTATAACGGTAACACATGGTGTATCCGTAAATAGCCCATGCCTGTCCGCGTGCCCAGGCGGATTCGTCAGCATACCCCTGTGCGGTTTGTTTCTTACGTACCTCACCGGTTACGGGATCATAATCCACTACGTGATAACAGCTGTTATTGGCACGGAAATGGTTCTTCATGGTGGTATCGGCATGCTTCACGGCAACATTATAATAAGTGGAATCGCCTGAAAGCTTGGAAGCTTCGAACAATAGTTCCAGGTTCATCATATTATCTATAATAACCGGATATTGCCATTTATCTCCATTATGATCCCAGGAACGAATACAACCGACCACCGGGTTAAAACGAGAGGCCAAAGAGTTTGCCCCCTCCAGCAATACCTGTTTATATTTATCCGATTGCTCCATACGGTATCCGTTGCCATAACTACAATAGAGCATAAAACCCAAATCATGAGTACCCTTATATGATTTTAAAGGCTCCAACAATTCAGTTTGAAACTCCGCCTTTTTTTTCCAAAAATCATCTTTTGTATATTCATACATATACCAAAGTTCGCCTGGGAAAAAACCGCTTGTCCAATCATGGGATGCCACCATGCGCAGGAAACCGTTCGGATCGATATTGCGAGGATTGGCAAGCAGCTTGTCCGTACTTTTATAAACCGAATCCATTTCCACGAATGCATGTTTCAACTGTATATCGGCAAAATCAAAATTCGAACTGATAATATCCCTCTTGTCCAAAGCACAGGAACTACAGACAAGCAGAAAAACAAAAAAAAGAATTTTCAGTTTCATTTTGTCCATTTTGTGTTATAAGAAGGGGTATGAAATCATCAGTCCTTCCATACCCCAAGATTATTTAAACCTACTCAAAAATTTTCTTACAAATTCGGATTGATCAATGAATCATGCTCCGGACAAGGGAAATACAACCGTTCTTCCGTTACATTCTTCACCTTTTCAGGAAAATTTTTCTGGAAATATTCCTTCATTACCGTCAGATAAGTGCCCCAGCGAACCAAATTGAAACGATAGATCCGTTCGTGTGTCGTCTCTAACGTCCATTCTTTTTGGATTGCCTGACGGAAAGTCTCTTTAGACAAACCGGACAAGTTATCCAAACCGGCACGTACACGCAGTTGATTCACGGCATCATAAGCTGCAGCCGTCGGACCATTGGCTTCGTTTTCCGCTTCGGCAAAGATCAGCAAGACATCGGCATAACGGATGATAGGAATGTACATATCCGTACGCTTGTTACGCTGTGAGAAATTTTCACGACCTCCATCACACCATTTCTTTCCATGTGGATACGGACTACCGAAATTCTCAGTCGTATAGGTTTTATTATCAACTGTACTGACAATTTCGGTCAAGAAGGTAGCGGCTTTCCGTTTATCCTTATCATCAAATTTATCGATATAGGATTGTTTCGTATAAAAGAATCCCCATCCTGATTCGGACCCGATACTGGTCGGACGCCACTCGGCTCCACACTGGTTATCTCCTAACCCATCTGCAAAATTCAGGGCAAAGATCGATTCTTTGTTATACCGATTGTTGACCAGCCAAAGATCGGCATAATTTTCTTCCAGCTTAATACCGTAAGTAGCGGCATTATCAATGACTTCCTTCGCTTTGGAAGCCGCCTTCGCCCACATGGTATTGTCTTTAACTTGTTCACCGGCCATCGTGATATAAACCCATGAAAGCAAAGACTTGGCGGCAGCGACAGTCGGACGTTCCGTTCCAGAATCCCATTTTACGGGAAGATTGGCTTCTGCATATTCCAAATCTTCAACAATCTTATTATATATTTCTTTAGCCGGTGTCTTTGTCATGTTATTCGCACTGGTAAAGTCATTCACCGGCGTGTCCAGATAAATAACATCATTAAAGATACGCACCAGATAGAAATAGGACATCGCACGCATATAACGGGCAGCTGCGACATAACGTGTCTTGACCTCATCCGAAACTTTCGAAGCATTCGGAACTTTCTCGATCATGATGTTAGAAGCATTGATACAAGCATAAAATTGCTGCCAGGGCTTATAAAGGCTCTCGTTATCGCTTTGCCAAGTCAAAGAGTTCATTTCATCGCGAGCCACATTATTGGCTGTAGCACTGACAACAGCATCAGTCGTTGCTTCGGCTATAAAGTTAATATGACGTTCGAAGTTGTTGCTACGCCAATAAGACAGCGATCCCATCAGCAGCATATTGCATTCAGCCTCCGTGTTCGGTAAGTTTTCAGGCGAGAGGAAATCTTTCGGCTCTTCCGACAAGAAAGACTCGCAACTACTCATCAATAGCATCAGGGAGCACACCCCTGCAACTGCTTTATATATATATGTTTTCATTTTCGTCTTTATATTAATGGTTCAATTATAATGTAAGATTCAATCCGAAGGTATAAGAGCGGGTTGCCGGATAACTACCACCGTCAAAACCTAAGTTATAGTTACCTGTACGGGAACTGACTTCAGGGTCATAACCGGAATAGCCGGTAATTGTAAATAGGTTCTGCGGTTCTGTCCGCTCAGATAGAAACGTAAGTTAGAAATGCCCCATTTGGATGTAACTGATTTAGGAAGAGTATAGCCGAACGTCAAATTTTTCAAGCGAATATAAGATCCATCTTCCACAAAACGAGATGAAGATGGACCCACACCCTTGTTAAATGCCTGTTGCGTATTCGAAGTTCCTTCACCTCTCCAGGAATCCTTTACAAACGCAAAAGCATTTCCGGTATTGTTCGAGTTGCTCGGTAATTCGCTGAAAGTCACTTTCAACAAATTATAGACATCATTGCCATAGGTTCCCTGAAACATAAAGCTCAGATCAAAATTCTTATACGAAAAGTCATTACCAATACCAAAGATAAAGTCCGGGTTGGCATTACCGATGATCGTACGGTCTTCAGTCGTAATCTTGTTATCACCATTCAAATCCTTGAACTTCACGCTACCGACATCATCTTTTGTCAGCCCCAAAGCCTTGGCTTCTGCCTCATTCTGATAGATACCGTCAAAGACATATCCGTAGAAGTTCCCCAACGGCTCACCGACCTTCACAATACCAGTTTCATTGAAACCAGCTCCCAAAGCACCTCCGGAACCATTTGTATAAAAGTATTCATCATCGCCAAGGTCAAGCACTTTTTCCCGATTCAAAGCGATATTCAAAGAAGTAGACCACTTGAAGTCACCCACTAAGTTCTGTGTATTCAGAGAAAATTCCCAACCTTTATTGGATTTACTACCGATGTTCTGTGTCTGTGAAGAATAACCTGTATAGTACGGAAGGATCTTGTCATAATGCAGATCGACTGTCTTTT
>ERZ827150.3932-NODE-3932-length-13714-cov-5.119848_pt1 | contig 13714 bp, 8 predicted proteins | sample MGYA00519779_ERZ827150 | MGnify/ENA primary metagenome ERZ827150 (study PRJEB31778, sample SAMEA3449267) | human gut metagenome | biome: human gut; feature: human-associated habitat; material: faeces | place: United Kingdom | collected 2010/2012 ...
TGGGCACAACCGCCGTAGGCGGTTAGCGACCCGCAGGTGTGACACGAAACGAGCATGGACTACGGCAGTAGTCCATGCGACGATTGAGTGGCAGCACTGTCTCCTGCACCTCCACTTTTTCAACAATTTGAAACCGCCCGTCGGGGTTCCTCCCCCGGCGGGCGGTCTTTTGATTTGTTTATCGGGCCAGCGGCAGCAGGATATGGAATGAAGTCATCACCTTGCCGTCGATGGTTTGCTCGTCCATCCAGATGCGCCCCTTATGGAGCGTTACGATATTCCGGCACAGCGCCAGCCCCAGACCCCAGTTCCGCTGAGCGGGCTTGGTGGAGAAAAAGGGGTCGAAAATTTGATTCCACTGATCCTTATCGATCCGCGGGCCGTCGTTGCTGACCACGATGCTGGCGTAGCGCCTCTGCACCTCCAGATGCACGTCGATCAGGTTCAGAATTTCGTCCCGGTCGGATTCCAGTGCGTTCTGGATCAGGCATTGCAGCACCTCCATCATCTGCTCCCGGTTGCAGCACACCCATACAAGCTCATCCGGCAATCTCAGCCGAAGCTCCACGCCCTCCGGTATATTCATCCCGTCCACGCCCTTCCGAAGAAGCTCTGTCAGTTCCAGACGGCTCAGCACCGTCTTTTTCTGCTTCATGGTCTCTCGTACCGTGGTCAAGCGCCGGTAGATGTCGTCGTTGCGCTGCATGATAAAGCGCACGTCCTCCTTCAACTCCGGCTGGACCTTCACCTCCAACAGCTTCAGCTCCGCCTGCTGGGAAAGCAGTTCATTTTTCAGGTAGTGGCAGAACACCCGGGACACCACATCCACGGCGGAGACCTTGCTGCGGAAAATACGGTCGTACCGGGAATTGCGGGAATTTTTCAGGATCATCCACGCCGCAGCGAAGAAAAACAGTCCCATCAGCAGGAACGTCAGCGTCCGGGCGTAAATATTGAAGGCGGTGGGCCTGTAAATGGGCAGGGATTCAAAGCTGATATAGTCCGCTACCCGGGACATCCACAGCGCCTGCACCGGCAGCCAGCTGAACAAATAAATATACAGGAAGGCCAGACAGCTGAAAAGCAGCGCCACCAGCGCCGTGCCCGTCCGCAGGGAAGCGGGAGTGCGGAAAAACGCGCCGACCAAAAGCCCGGCGGCGAACAGGATCCATCCGACGGAAAACCACCGCAGCAGCCGCACCAGCCAGCGGTAAAAGCCCCGGAAGAAGCGCACGTTGTCAAAGACTCCGATCCGTTCCATGTAGAGCCAGCTGAGAAATTGGGGATCCAGAAACACGACCTGCACCAGCCATATCGCGCCGATCAGCCAGCCCAGAAACCGGGCCACCCGCTCCGGCAGCAGCGACGAAAACGACATCGCGAACATCACCGAGCAGACGATAAAACAGGCGTGGGAGAAATTCAGGAGCCGCAGCAGCGTCTTCTGGCCCACTGGCAGCCCCATCAGCCACAGAAGCGTCTGACTGTCGATGCCGAAAAAGGCATACACAGAGTTATAGGCGTAATAATCCTTGGCAATATAAATGACGGAAATAAAAATGATCCCCAAAAAGCTCAAGCAAATGCCCACCAGCATGGCCGCCAAAGAAAAAGAGCTTCGGCGGGTGGAAACGGGCTTATTCTTTCTCATTCTTTTTCTCCTTTTTATTGCCGGAGGCGCAGACTGCGCTGCCGCGCCTTCTTTTTTTACTTTTTGGTGTGTTTCCTTCTTTTTATACTACAATGAGACGGTTTCTTTCCTTCTCATATAGGGTTGATTTTTTCTCATCCCTTGTATATTCAGGCGTAATCCAAACCATTTTTTTCAACTTGATTCGGATGTGTTATCTGGTTATTATATCGACAGACCAAGGGACGCGGATGCGTCACGTACAAATTCTATAGGAGGTTTTTTCGCAATGAAAAAGATCTGTTCCATTCTGCTGGCGTTGATCCTGGCGATCATGCCGCTGACTCTCTGTGCCGCCGAAAGCACCGGGAAGGTCACCCTCCACTACTACGGCTGGACCGATGAACAGAGCTACATGACCGCCCTGATCAACATGTTCAACGAGCAGAACCCCGACATCGAGATCATCCCCACCTTCGTCAACCATGATGACCACAACCAGAAGATCGTCGTGATGGCCTCCGCCGGCTCCACCGAGATGGATCTGGTCAGCTGCGACGCTCAGGCCACCGTGCTGAATCTGGTCACGCTGGACGGTCTGCTGCCCCTAAAGGAGCGCATCGAAGCCGCCGGCATCGACATGAGCGCCTATGGCCCCATCATCAGCGAGACCATGTACGAGGACGAGTACTACGGCGTGCCCTATCGCAGCACCCTGTACTCCCTGTACTACAACAAGACCCTCTTCGACAAGAAGGGCATCGCCTATCCCGAAAAGATCACCTGGGACGAGTACCGTGAGCTGGCCAAGCAGCTGACCTATGAAGAAGACGGCACCCAGTACTGGGGCGGTTTCCTGGCTGACTGGCTCGGTGCTCCCCTGTCTGCCTATCAGCGCGGCTCCAACCTGCTGGATGACGATCTGTCCGCTATAAAGGAATGGGTCAGCATCTGGAACGATGTTATGAACGTGGACAAGAGCCACATGAGCTTCGCGCAGCAGACTGCCGAGAGCATCGACTGGCTGAAGTTCTTCTGCCTGGGCACCACCGGTATGCTGATCAACGGCGAATGGACCATCTCCATGCTAAAGGACTATCAGGCTCAGGGCATCGAGCTGCCTGACTGGGACGTGACCTACCTGCCCGCCTTCGACACCACCGGCGACATCGTGAGCCCCGGCGGTCTGAGTACCTTCATCGCGGTCGGCAAGAACAGCCAGCATCCTGACGAAGCGTTCCGCTTTGTGCAGTTCATGGCCGGCGAAGAAGCCAACGTTTATCTGGCTGGTCAGGGCGTGCTGCCCGCCTTCGCCAACGACGCGGTAAAGGCTTCCTTCGCTGAGGCTGCCGGTGTGCCCGGCGCCGCCACGCTGCTGGATACCACCATCACTCTGGAAGCTCCCTCCGTGGCCGGTTATTCCGAACTTTCCACCGCTTTCGGCGAAGAACGCAAGCTCTACCTGACCGAGCAGGAAAGCCTGGAAGACTTCGAAGCTCACATGATCGAGCGCCGCGAAGAAATTCTGGACAGCTACAAATAAGGCTCCCAAAGCCTGAAACAAGCGCGGGGTGGGCGGTTTCCGTCCACCCCCGTGCCTTATCAAATGAAGGAGTGTGTCCGGATGAGAGCCCTGACATTCCGCAAAAAAGAGAAACTTCTGGGTCTGGCCTTTATTGCTCCCGCCCTGATCCTGTTTCTGCTGTTTATGGCCTACCCCATGGTCTATGGTCTGCTGCTCAGCTTTACCAGCAACCGCAACGCGGGCGCTGCGCTGAAGTTCAACGGCCTTGCCAACTATATCCGTCTTTTTACCAAGGACAGCTATTTTCAGATTGCCCTGACCAACAACCTGATCTACGCCCTTTTATTTACGCCCGGCGTGCTGATCGTCGCCCTGCTGGTGGCGATGCTGCTCAATTCCAAAATTCGCGGCAAAACGGCGCTGCGTACCATCTGCTTTTTCCCTTACCTGACCTCCATGGTTTCCGTTGCTACCGTATGGAACCTGATCCTTGCCCCCAGCGGCCCGCTGAACCAGCTTTTGCGCATGGTGGGCATTTCCAACCCGCCCGGATGGCTCCTGGATCAAAACTGGGCGCTGTATTCCGTAATTATCGTCGCCATCTGGAAAAACTTCGGCTATTACATGATCATCCTGCTGGCTGGTCTGCAGGGGATCCCAAAATATCTGTATGAATCGGCGGAGATCGACGGCGCTACCAAGCGTCAGTGCTTCACCAACATTACCGTACCCCTGCTCTCCCCCACCATTTTCCTGTGTCTGGTCACGATCATCATCGCGGCGTTCCAGGAGTTCGACCTGATCAACATCCTGACCGAGGGTGGCCCCGGACGGGCGACCAACGTGCTGGTCTTCCGCATCTACACCGAGGGCTTCGTCAACGTGAAGATGGGCTACGCTTCGGCCATCGCCTACACGCTGTTCGCCATTATCATGGTCATCACCCTGATCCAGTTTGTGCTGCAAAAGAAATGGGTCAATTACGATTAAGGAGGCGTCGGAAATGAAAAAGCATGGAGCTGCCCGCATCGTGCGCCTCATTCTTCTGGCGCTGGCACTGGCTCTTCTGATTTTTGTCATGGCATTCCCGTTTTTCTATATGTTCACCTCGTCCTTTAAGCAGGACACAGACGTGTTTATCAAGTCCATGTTCTACATTCCCATCCCGCCCAACTGGAACAACTACGTCCGGGTGTGGACGGAGATCAACTTCCTGCAATACTACCTTAACACCATCAAAATCACCTTGGTGGCCACGGCACTGCAGTTTCTGGTGTCGGCAATGGCGGCCTACGCCTTCGCCCGCATGGAAGTGCCCCTGAAGAACTTCTTCTTCGGCCTGTTCATCAGCACCATGATGATCCCGTGGACGGCGGTCATGATCCCGCAGTTCATCCTGATCTCGAAGATGCACTTGTACGACACCCATCTGGCGCTGATCCTCCTGCAGCTTTTCAGCTCCTTCGGCATTTTCCTGCTGCGGCAGTTCTTCATGAGCCTGCCCAAGGAATTGAGCGAAGCGGCCATCATCGACGGATGCGGTCACGTCCGTATCTTCACCCGGATCATGCTGCCCCTGTCCAAGTCCGCCATTTCCGCGCTGGTGATCTTCACCTTCATCAAGGTATGGAACGACTATCTGGCTCCGCTGATCTACCTGCAGACGCCGGAAAAGCGGACGGTGCAGCTGGGTCTGAGCCTGTTCCGCAGCCAGTATTCCATGGAATACAGCGTGGTCATGGCCGGTACGGTCTGCGCGCTATTGCCCATTTTGATCCTCTATTTCTGCTGTGAGAAGCAGATCACCGAAGGCATCGCGTTCTCCGGCATGAAAAATTGACATTTTCAAAACGGCTCCTATAATGAAAACAGCTGCAAAAAGGGGGAAAATTCCAATGAGCACGGTCACCCTACGGGAAAACGAGCTTCAACTGAACGGCAAGGCAACGACCCTGCTGTGCGCGTCGTTGTTTTATTTCCGCATTCCCCGGGAAAACTGGGAGGAGCGCATGGATCAGCTCCGCATGGCGGGCTACAACTGCATCGACGTCTATATTCCCTGGAACTTCCATGAACTGCGCCCCGGCGAATGGCACTTCGAAGACGAGCACGACGTGTCCGCCTTTCTGGCGCTGGCGGCGCGGCACGGGCTGTATGTTATCGCCCGGCCCGGCCCCTACATCTGCTCCGAGTGGGACGGCGGCGCGCTGCCCAGCTGGCTTTACCAGCCGGGCGCGGTGCTGCGTCAGAATGACGAGACCTATCTGAAGGCACTGAGCGGCTGGCTGGAAAAGGTGCTGCCCATCGTTGCTGAGCGCCAGTTCACCCATGGGGGCAGCGTGGTGGCCGTACAGCTGGAAAACGAGCTGGACTTCTACGGCTGCACCGATCCCGCCGGCTATATGACCCGGCTGCATGAGATCGCCCGAGGATCAGGCATCGATGTGCCCCTGATCGCCTGTGCGGGCGAATGCGACGTGCAGGGCTGCAGCGGCTATGTGGAGGATATTTACCCCGCCTTCAACGCCTATTCCGACGACTATTTCGCCCATCTGGAAACCCAGCTCCACCACATGCGGGAGCTGGCGGCCCAGCGCGGCGGCCCGCTGATGATCACCGAGACCAATCGCGTCCACGCCTTCCTCAAGCGGGAGCTGCTGTGCGGTGCCCGGCTCATCAGCCCCTACAATCAGGTGGGCGGCACGGACTATGACATGACCAACGGCATCAGCAACTGGGCCTCCGATATTGCCAAGCCCCTGGCGCTGATGGCCTCCGACTATGACTTTGTTTCCATGATCACCGTGGACGGCCGTCTGCGGGAGGAAGCCGCCGAGGCCCGGTTGATGGCTTCCATGATGAACGCGCTGGGCGAAAAGCTTTCCGCCTCCAAGCCCTGTGCCGCGCCTACGGCCCTGCGCTGCGACTTCCCCTGCGCCCAGCTGCTGGGCGAGGACGGACGGGACGCTGACCTGTTCCCGTCGGTGGAGCTGGGCTGCGGATGGCTTATGGGCGCGTCCAATCTGGGCGAAAAAGACGGAATCCTCCGTTTTGACACCGAAGACGGCGAGGCCAGCCTGACAGTGCACGGGCACAAGACCGTCATTTTGCCGTGGAAGCTGGATCTGTCCGGCTATGGCTGCAAGGGCGCTTCCATCCTGTGGGCGGAAGCGGAAATTCTGTCCTTCCGGCAAACGGAAAGCGGGCTGGAAGTCAGCTTTGTGGGCGACGAGAACGCCCGGGCCATGCTCTCTGTTGGCGGCGAAAAGCACATCGTGACCGGCAAGGTATGGACGGAACTGAACGGCCTGCGGGTTCGCATTCTGCCCCGCTCGGAAGCCGTTTTCGAGTGTCCCTCCCTGCCCCCGCTGACCGAGGCGATCCCCTCCGTGGTATCTGCCCGGGAGACCAACCATTTCCGGGCGCAGGACGTTTCCGTGAAGGGGCTGGCTCACCCGCTGGCAGACCGGCTCTGCTCCATGGAGAACGCCGGTCAGTACCGCGGCGACGTATTCTACCGTTTCTCCGTGAAGGGCAACGACCCCGTCATGCTGCTCAGCCCCGCCGATTTCCTGTGGATCAGCAACGGAAACGGAACGAAAGCGCTGTACTGCGATGGTTCCGACCTTCTGCTGCCCGCAGCGGAAGGCGAATGGCAGGTGCGCGCCCAGTCCTGGGGCCACGTGAACTTCGACGACGTGCGCCAGCCCTCCCTGCATATGGGCAGCGGCAAGGGCATCGAAGGCGTGGCCTGCATCGTGGAGCAGCAGGAGATCACCGATCTGTGGTATATCTTCCCCTATCCCAAGTACCGCCGTCAGAACCGGCCCGACCTGCGGGAGACTGACCGCATTCTGGCCACGACCCTGAACAGCTGGAGCTATCCCTCCGCCCCCATGGACGCGGATTTCGAGCGCAGGGTCTATTTCCGGCCCGACTGCGACTGCTTCTGGCTACAGCTGGAATACCCGGATTCTCAGGTCACGGTCTTCGTCAACGATCAGCCCGTGGGCGTGCTGCAGCCGGGCGTTTCCCTGCTGCGGCTGAACCTGCCGGAGGGCCTGCGCGGCGGCGCAACGCTGCGGCTGCATACGGTTCGCCGGTTCAGCCACACCACGCTGGGACGGGCGCACCTGCTCAGCGGCCATCGGATCGCAGAAGGCTCCATGAGCGGCGCGGATGTGAACGTCTGGAGAAATATTCGTCCCGCCGAGGGCGGCAAGGCAGTGCGGCTGCCCGTATCGCTGTCTCCGGGACAGGAAGTGCTGCTGTCCGGCATTCTGCCTGAGGGTGAGAACCGCGCCCGCACACTGGTGCTGGAGGGCAGCGGTATCGAAGCCACGCTGGTGGCCCACGGTCACGTGTGCGGCCGGGTGGAGCTGAAAACGGAAGGCTACCCCGAGGTTCGGGGCGGAAGCAGTCGCCGGGTCTACCTGCCCAAGGGCTGGTCGGACGACTCCGTCTGTCTGCACCTGTGCGGCATCGGCGAAGGCGGCGCACTGACGGCCGTGCGCTGGGAAGAAATTCAGCGCTGACGAGAAAGAATTGACCCCAAAGGAGGCGGTCGCATGAAGATTCGGGTACTGATCGCGGAGGACGACCAGTCCATCCGGAAATGGTATGCCTATTCGCTGGGCTCCATGGAGGACATCGAGCTGCTGCCAATGGCGGAAAACGGCTATCAGGCCGTGGCCTCCGCCGTGCTCTACCATCCCGACGTGCTGATCCTGGATATGGAAATGGAAAGCCGGGACGCGGGCCTGAAGGCAGGCCAACAGGTGCTCAGCATTCTGCCGGAGACCAAGATCATCATGCTGACCGTCTACGACGACGATGCGACTATTTTCCGCGCCTACGAAATGGGCGCGGTGGACTACCTGTTCAAAAACGCCTCCACGGAGAAGATCCATGAGGCGATTCTGGACGCTTACCGCGGAACTTCGCCCATCCGTCAGGAGATCGCCCAGCGGATGCGGCAGGAGTTCCGGCGGCTGAAGCGGAATGAAATGAGCCTGCACCAGATCGTCCGGGTGCTGCGGCAGCTGTCCGGCACGGAAAGCGCCATCGTGGTGATGCTGGCGCAGGGCATGACCCGCAAGGAGATCTGTGAAAAGCGCTTCATCGAAATGAGCACGCTGAAATCCCACATCCGCAACATTCTGCAGAAGATGGGCGTAAAAAGCACCGCCGAATTGATGGAACTGGTCAATCAGGAGAACCTGCTGTCCTATCTGCAGGGTGGAGACGATGCGGACGAGCAGCCGCCCGAAGAAGAATAAAAAGGGAGTTTTTCCATGACTCTTTCCCTGAACGGAACCTGGAAAGTGACCCACCGCCCTTATCAGGCGGATATTCAGGATATTCTGGCCGAAAATTTCGTCCCGGAGGGCTGGCTGAACGCCAACGTGCCGGAGGAGATTCACGCCACGCTGCGCCGCGCGGGCGCGATCCGCGGCAACACCTACGACAAGAGAGAGGACGAAGAACGCTGGATCGAGGAAAAGGACTGGATCTACTGCAAAAAGTTCTTTGTTCCCGCCACGGAAAAAACAGAAAGCGCCACCCTGCTCTTTGAGGGGCTGGATACCTTCTGCGAAATTTACCTGAACGGCGAAAAGCTGGGCGACCACCAGAACATGCACACCGCCTGCCGTCTGGAAGCGGCCTCCCGGCTGCGCTGGGGCGGGCAGAACACGCTGGTGATCCGCTTCTTCTCACCGGTGGCCTTCGTTGCCGGAGAAGACCAGTCGGAAATTTTCTCCATCACCACCAGTGAGCGCATCTTCGCCCGGAAGGCCCAAATGAACTATTCGTGGGATTTCTGCGCCCGCTGCGTCACTGTGGGCATCTGGAAGCCGGTCAGTCTGGTCCCCCACAAGACCCCGGAGATCGACAATTACTATCTCTACACCGATTCTTTGAAAGACGGTCAGGCGGCGCTGGGGCTGGAGACCGAGCTGCGCTGCTTCCCCGGTGTTCAGGCCGAGGGCTGCACCGTCCACGCCTGTCTTTCCGATGGAGAGACAGAGGTCTGGAACTGGGAAGGTTCCCCGGAAGAAGCGAAGAAGGTCTCCTTCACCCTCTCCCAACCTCGCCTGTGGTGGCCCCGTCCCTACGGCGAAGCGTTCCTGTACCAGTTCCGTCTGCAGCTGTGGCAGAATGGGCGCTGCGTGGATGAACGGGCCCAGCGCTTCGGCATCCGCACGATTGAAGTGCTGCAGGAGCGGCAGGAGGACGGCAAGTCCTTCCAATTTTCCGTCAACGGAAAGCCCCTGTTCCTGCGGGGCGCTAACTGGGTGCCCATCAACACCGTCTATACCGACATTACCCGCCGGGATTATGAAATTCTTCTGCATGACGCGGCTCACGGCAATCTGAGTATGCTGCGTATCTGGGGCGGCGGCATTTACGAAGACCCCGCTTTCTTCGAGCTGTGCGACCAGCACGGCATTCTAGTGTGGAGCGACTTCATGCTGGCCTGCGGCATTTACCCGCAGACGGAAGCGTTCCTTTCGGCCATGGCGCAGGAAGCGGACGAGGTGCTCAAGACCTACCGCAACTGCACCAGCATCGCCCTCTGGTCCGGGGACAATGAAAACGGACAGGCCTACGGCTGGGCGGGACGGCCTTACGAGTTTGAAAGCGACCGTATCAGCAATCAGGTGTTGAAAGAAGCCTGTGCGCGGCTGGATCCCCGGCGCTACTATCTGCCCACCTCTCCTGCCAGCCCTGACCCGGACTTCCGGGGCGGCGACAATCCCTCCTCCCCCTACCAGGGCGACCTGCATCTGTACATCATGTCCGGCGATCCCGGCGTGACCGCCAATCGGGACTACGGCAAGGAGTACTATAAGCGGGTGCTGGGCTTCCGTCCCCGGTTCATGAGCGAGTTCGGCTTTATCAGCCTGCCGGAGAAGGACAGCTACTACCGCTTCAACGTGCGCCGGGAGCCTTTGCGCAACCCCAGCGAGATCATCCGTTTCCTGCCCTCCACCAAACAAATGCTGGACGAAGGGCGCATTGAGGACGTGATCCACTACAGCCAGCTGTTCAACAGCATGGCGCTGAAGTTCTGGATCGAGCATTTCCGCAGCCTGAAAGGCGTGTGCGCAGGCTCCCTGTACTGGAAGTTCAACGACCCGCTGGCGGACTGCCCGGACATCTGGATGTACCCCTCCCACATGTGCGCGGTGGATATGTACCTGCGGCCCAAAATGACCTACTACTACACCCGCCGCGCCTATGACGACGTGCTGGTGATGCTGGAGGAAGAATCGGGCGGCTGGCAGGCCGTGGTCTGCAACGAGACCGACCGTCCCATCGTTGGCACACTGCGTATCGAGCACCGCACCTTCCACGGCGACCTTCTGTGGAGCCGGGAGCAGGCCGTGTTCTGCGGTGCGGACGCTGCCGTTCATCTGGGCCACGTAGCCAAGGACGAGCTGCCTGTGCACGACCCTGCGGCAGAATATCTGCGGGTGATCCTGACGGCGGATGGTCAGGTCTATGACAACCGTTACTTCTTCTTGGATGTGAACGAGCTGCACCGTCTGGTGCTGGAACCGGCGGGGCTGCGCATCGTTCGGACGGCCCGTCAGGGAGACCGGCTGCAGGTGGAGCTGCGGGCCGAGCATTACGCCCGCTGCGTCCGGCTCAACATTCTGGATATGCGCGCCGATTACAGCGACAACTACTTCGATCTGGATGCGGGCAGCAGCCGCGTCATTACCATCGACCTGCAGGAAAGCAGCGAGCCGCTCTTTGCCCTGACCCTTTCCGCAGAGGGCGAAAACGTAGAGCGTCTGTGCCTGCCCCTTTCCGACATTCCCGAGGAAAAGCTGTGATCCGCTGAAAGGAGCAAACCCATGAAACCGTCGTTTATTCAGACCCGCGGCACGGAGTTCGTGCTGGACGGCCAGCCCATCCGTCTGCGGGGATACACGCTGGGCACGTGGATGAATCTGGAGCACTTCATGGTGGGGCTGCCCGGCACCCATACCATGATCCGCCGCGCCTTTGCAGACGTATACGGCAAGGAACGGGCGGACAGCCTGTTTGAACATTTCCTGGACTGCATGGTGCGGGATGAGGATATCGCCTTTCTCAAAAGCCTTGGCACCAACGCCGTGCGGATCCCTTTCGGCTACCGGCTCTTCATCGACGATCGGAACCCCTCCCGCTATCTGGAAAGCGGCTTTGCGGCGCTGGAACGGGTGATCGGCTACTGCCGCAAGCATCAGCTCTACGCCATTCTTGATCTTCACGCCGCGCCCGGTTCCCAGAACAACGACTGGCACAGTGACAACATGACGGGCCAATCCCTGCTGTGGCAATACGACTATTTCCAGCAGCAGACCTGCGATCTGTGGCGGGAGATCGCCTCCCGTTATGCGGACGACCCGTGGGTCGCAGGCTACGATGTGCTCAACGAGCCGGGCTACGACATGGACGCGGACACTCTCAACAGCTTCTACCGCCGGGCCATTTCGTCCATCCGTCAGGTAGACCCCAACCACATCATTTTCCTGGAAGGCAGCGATTTCGGCCGCTGCTTCGACCTGCTGGAAGACCCGGATGACCCGCAGATCGCCTATGCCTTCCACTTCTACCCCTTCGTGCTGGACGAGGACGTGCTGGACCCCACCATGCCGGAGGAAAAGCGGGACGCGTTCTTCCACCAGCTGTTCGACAAGCAGATCGAGCCTTGCCTGCGCTTCGGGCGGCCCCTGTGGTGCGGGGAATCCGGCTACAATATTCCCATGGATCAGGAGCCCTTTACCACCAGCCTGATTTTGAAAAACATTCAGCTCTGCGAGGAGCGGGGCTATTCCTGGTCGCTGTGGACGTACAAGGACGCGGGGCGCATGGGGATCGTTTATCCCCGTCTGGATTCGCCGTGGATGACCATGCGCCGGAAAATGGAAGCCCGCTGGACCCACGAATACGAACAGGCTTCCTCCATGAAGTTCATCCGGGCCATTGGCGAACAGTATCTGGGACCCCTGACGGACGAGCTGGCCTATGATCTGGACTTCCGGGTGCGCTCCATCCTGCACCGCATCGGCGTGGAGCAGGTATTGAAGCCCACACTGCGCTCCATTCCGTGGGAGGAAATGCGCACCTATCCCGAATCCTTCCTGCTGGAAAATTGCGGCCGGCATCAGCAGATGATCGACGCTGTTTCCGCGGTTTTGAAGCAAAGCAAATAACAAACAGCCCGCGTTCGCAAAAGAACGCGGGCCTTCTCTATCTTTAGACACGAAAAAAGCGCTTTCCCCTACCGGGATGCGCTTTTCTATCCTATATCGCCTTGCGGCGGTTTGGCTGGGGTAGCAGGATTTGAACCTACGAATGCGGGAGTCAAAGTCCCGTGCCTTACCGCTTGGCGATACCCCAAAAAAGGATATAAAAAAATGGGGTGAGTGATGGGGTTCGAACCCATGACATCCAGAGCCACAATCTGGCGCTCTACCACTGAACTACACCCACCATGTCTGGCGCGCCTGAAGGGATTCGAACCCCTGACCCACGGCTTAGAAGGCCGTTGCTCTATCCAGCTGAGCTACAGGCGCAAACCGTGCGGACCCAGGAGACAAGCCCTTAAGGTTTATCCGCTGACAATATGGGATTTTATCATATTTCTCCAACGCTGTCAACCATAATTTCGGATTTTTTCCTGCAAAGGGAGTTTTCTTCTGCTTTCCAAAGCCTTTTTTTATTTTTTGACACAGAATTTTTGAATATGACAAAATATAATCTTTGTGACATTCTTTTTTCTCAATTTCCAAATCAAATTGTTGCACGGTTTCGTTATAGTAAGCGAACCTCGGGGTGCGGACTCCGAGCTTTCCTTCCCGATACCGAAGCTGCTTTGCGGAAAGCGGCTTCGGTTCTTTTTGATGGGAGATTAAGCCAGCGCAGGGGCGGTTTTACATTGGTTATGATGGAAAAATAGCGATGAGTTTCTGCTTTTTCCTCGAATTAGGACTATTTGTCCTATTTTATGACAAAATCCAATAGCCTTGTTTGGCGCAAAAGCAACGGCAGAATAGATTCCAGAAATTTTTTGTACTTCCGCCGTCAATAAAATAGGACTATTTGTCCTAATTATAAAAATCCACAAGCCGGGGATTGACACGCAGACTACGGCGCGGGTTGGGGCTTGCCGTCTCATGGGGCGTTCACGCTTTTCTTTCGACAGCCCGAAGGGATACGATGTGTAAGCGGAAAGCCCCCGCTTACACCTGAGTGTGCTTGAGCTGGGACGGTTCCCCTGTCGAGGGGAACTGACGCGCCGACTACGGCGCAGGCGGGGCTTGCTACACACTTTTTTCGATGGTCCGAAGGAGTTCAGGCAAACAACCAGCGGCGCGCACGGCAGTGCGAGCCGCGCCGATTGTTTGCCTCGAGGAAAGCCCCATGCTTGTGACGGTATACGCCAACTTTGCCGTATGCGAACCCCTGCCGGGGGCATGACGCGCCGACTCCGGCGCGGGAGTGGGACTTACTGTCCCATGGGGCGCTCACACTTTTCTTTCGGTGGCGAAAGAAAAGTGTGC
>ERZ827150.3937-NODE-3937-length-13695-cov-15.386950_pt1 | contig 13695 bp, 9 predicted proteins | sample MGYA00519779_ERZ827150 | MGnify/ENA primary metagenome ERZ827150 (study PRJEB31778, sample SAMEA3449267) | human gut metagenome | biome: human gut; feature: human-associated habitat; material: faeces | place: United Kingdom | collected 2010/2012 ...
TTGTTAATCTATTTACAGTCAAATAAATAGCGTCAGACTGTATCAAATATACGAATAGAGTATCGATTTCGCCAACTCTGCCCCAAAATAGCTACTTTTAAAACCCCGCTCTCGCCGGAAATGGCCGCCTTCTTCGCCACACTTCCACAACCGCCGCACCCAATAGAACAAAAAAATCCGGCGACGCCACGCAGAACGGGTATCGCCGGATCCATATCTCGCTTCTCTTCGCGGCGGTCAGTTCTTCATCCGCAGCCACTTGTAGAGATCCTTGTACGAAGGCTTGCGGCCGTGCATGAAGATACCGATACGGTAGATCTTGGCGGCCATCCACACCATCCCGGCAAACGACAGGTAGAGTATCACCACCGAAACGATGATCTGCCACGTCGGGACGTCGAACGGCAGGCGTGCCATCATCACCACAGGCGACGTGAACGGTATCATGCTGCACCAGACAACCAGCGAGGCATTCGGTTCCTTCATGGCGTACATCATCACCACGAATCCCAGCAGCACCGGCAGTGTCACCGGAGTCTGGAACTGCTGTGCCTCCTCCATGCTGTCGACCGCACTGCCCATGGCTGCATACAGCGCCGCATAAAGCAAGTAGCCGCCGATAAAGTATATCAGGAAACACCCAAAGAACTTGACCAGGAACCCGACGTCCATCACATTGGCAAGTATTGCCGCAATCTCCGAATCGGCACCGGACATCTGTGCCGTCATGGCGGTCGTATCGGCAGAGGCCGCAGCGGCACTCGCAACCACATCGGCCGGGATCAGGAACCGCATCGTCAGAATTCCGCCAACAACGATGATCAATATCCAGATCAGGAACTGCAGCAGTGCAACCGATGCTATACCGATGATCTTGCCCATCATCAACTGGTAGGGTTTGACCGTCGAGACCATAACCTCGAGCACCTTGCTGCCCTTCTCCTCGATCACACCCTGCATCACCATCACTCCGTACATCATCACGAACAGATACATCATGATTCCGAAGATATAGGCCAAGCCCGATGCAAATATGCTCGAACTCTGCTTGTCCTCATCCTGGCCTTCGCCGAACTTGTAGCTCTTCATGCTGACATCCGCCTTGATATCCTCGATGATCTGCGGCAGATTATCGATGTCGTACGATGCCAACCGGTGACGTTCGATTACCTTCTCGATATCACTCGCTATCGATCCCTCGACCTCCATCGACAGGGTCGAATAGGAGTAGATCGAAACGTCCGAAGGATCGTTCATAACATTCTCGCCAATCACCAGAATCCCGTCGAATGCCCCCTCGCCATCCTCACGCAACGACTCGATCGTACGGTCGGTCGGATGGTAGGTTATCGCTCCGCCCGACTCCAGTTCCGATGCTATCGCACCGCTGCGGTCGATGACCATGATCTGTTTCGAATCAACCTTCATCGTCATCATGAAGAACACTCCCACATAGAGCCCCACGATCAGCAACGGCGTCAGAATCGTTGTCAGGATGAAACTCTTTTTCATCACGCGCTCGCGAAATTCGCGGCCTATAATAACTCCTATCGATGACATGGCTTACCTCTCCTCAGTTTTGTTCTGGCCCGTAACGGCCTTGATGAATATGTCGTTCATGCTCGGGATGATCTCCGTAAACGACCGTATCTCAACCTGATCGTTGATCAACGATATGATCGGCCGTATATCCGAATCCTCCGCTATGTGTATCTTGACCGATTCATAGATACCTTCGTGCATCGTCCCGTCGTCGAGCAGCATGCAGTGCGGCGAAAGCGTCTCGACAAGGGCTTTGCGATCACCCCGGAAATACACCTCGAAGATATTGTTGCCGTACAGATGTCGGATCTCGTCGAGTTTGCCGCTCAGAATATTGTGCGATTTGTTGATCAGCGTAATGTGGTCGCAGATCTCCTCGACACTCGACATGTTGTGCGTCGAAAAGATCACCGTAGCCCCGTTGTCGCGCAACCGCAGGATCTCCTGCTTCATGAGGTTGGCATTCACTGGATCGAATCCCGAAAACGGCTCGTCGAAAATCAACAGCTCCGGTTCGTGGAGAACCGTCGCAATGAACTGTACCTTCTGCGCCATACCCTTGCTCAGATCCTCGACCTTCTTGTTCCACCAGTCCTGTATGCCGAAACGTAAGAACCATTCCTGAAGCCGTCTTACGGCCTCGCGCCGCGACAGCCCCTTCAACCGCGCAAAATATACCGCCTGGTCGCCGACCTTCATCTTCTTGTAAAGGCCGCGCTCCTCGGGCATGTAACCTATACGGTAGACGTCATTCTGAACCATCTCGCGGCCGTTCAGGAAGATGCGGCCCTCGTCCGGCATGATGATTCGGTTGATAATTCGGATCAGGGTCGTCTTGCCTGCTCCGTTGGGCCCGAGAAGCCCGTAAATGCTCCCTCGGGGAATCGTTAACGACACATCGTCCAGGGCCGTATGTTCGGCATAACGCTTGGTGATGTGTTCGATCTGCAACATATCCATTTTCTAACAGCTTTGTGTTTGTGGGGCTACCAACGGCGGAGATTCAGATCAGCGTACCCGTCGTTCCCAAATAAGCGAAGCAAAGATACACCCTTTTTTCAATAAAACAATACAAAATTATTGAATTTCGATATTAAAATCCCATTTCAGCCCCAAATCCGGCTCCTACTACGCAAACCTCGAAGACCTGCTCAGCCACCATTCAACCCTCCCTTCAACCCAATGTCAACACCACAGTTACATAAAACCATCTACACACTCTCGGCATCGGCCCACGTTTTCGACATGGATGTTTGCCTCTTGCATTTTTTTTGTATCTTTGCTTGTCAGTTCAATATACAGATATCCTTTTATGAGCATCAAGAATCGTGTACTGGTTACCGGAGGCGCCGGATATATCGGCTCCCACACCGCTGTCGAACTGATAAACGCCGGTCTCGATGTCATAATAGTCGACAACCTGTCAAACTCGACCCGCTCGATAATCGACGGTCTAAAACAGATTACGGGACGAGACATTACATTCGAACAGGTAGACTGCTGTGACAAAAATGCCTTCGAGGAGATATTCAAACGCTATGAGTTCGATTCGGCCATCCATTTGGCCGCGTTCAAGTCGATAGGGGACTCTATCGCGCACCCTCTTGAATACTACAACAATAACCTCTGTTCATTTATCAATCTCATCCAGTTGATGAAACAGTACGGGCGTCGAAATATCGTATTCTCGTCTTCGGCGGCCGTATACGGACAGACCAAAAACCAGCCAGTAACCGAACGCTCGCCAAGGCAGCCGGCCGCCTCGCCATATGGAAACACCAAATATATCTGCGAAGACATACTGCACGATTCGGTAAAGGCATACGATGGGCTGTGTGGAATAGCTCTGCGCTATTTCAATCCGATCGGCGCTCATCCATCTGCCTTGATTGGGGAGTTGCCACACGGTGTTCCGACCAATCTGCTGCCGTTCATTACCCAGACTGCCGCCGGTATCCGGGAATGTCTGAACATCTTCGGCGATGACTATTCAACCCCCGACGGAACCTGCATCCGTGACTATATAGATATTGTCGATCTGGCCCGGGCGCATGTGGCCGCAATCCGCCGCATGATAGACCACCACAGCAAATCAAACTACGAGATATTCAACATCGGGACCGGAAAGGGTATATCGGTACTGGAAATGGTACGGGCATTCGAACGAGTCAACAATCTCAAACTGAATTACCGTATCGCTCCCCGCCGGGCAGGCGACATCGAAGCCATCTGGGCTGATACTACGCTCGCAAATACCGAACTCGGCTGGCATGCAGAGCGGCAACTTGACCAGACTCTCGCTGCCGCATGGAAATGGCAACTCCATCTTAAACAGCAGTAATCCTACTTGGATCCTCCGCCACCAGATTCATCTCTTCCAACCGATACCGACCCTCAATAACAGGAATACAGTCCTGATATTAAATACAATGCTCTGCCGTTAGTTGCGGCAGAGCATTTTTCGTAAACACAGAAGGGTGATTGTGCTGACGGCCCGCCCCTCTTCCAGAAGAAGCGCCCGCAGTTCACGTCACAGCTTCAATACAATTCAGATATCCTCCTGACCTGTTAAAAAAGCCTCATCGCCCCATCCGACAGTGCAATAATCACGGCATATCTTGCAGCCTTACCGGCGAACATCGAAACCGCAGTCCAGAACTGATTTGCCCGCATCAGTCCCAATACCACGGCGATCGCCTCTCCGATATACGGCAGGAACGAAAAGAATCCCATCAAAGCGCCTTTTCCGTGCAGAAAAGCCGTTGCCCGATCGAGTTTTTTCTGATCCATCTTCAGATAACGGTGCATCCACTCTGTTTTTCCGATACGGCCGATCCAGTAACATGTCATGCCGCCGATAGTATTTCCCGAGGCCGCAGCCAAAAGGCACCACCACGGATCGAGACCGGCAATGAGCAGCGCTACCATAACCGCTTCCGAACTGAAGGGCAGAATGCTTCCGGCAGCCAATGCCGCCAGAAACAAGCCCCAATATCCCCAATCGATAAAAAACTGTACCAGACTCTCCATAACGCTGCCAAAGATACAAAAAAAACGGACGGCAACCCGCAAGGATTGCCGTCCGAGAATAATCTATACTCTATTAAAGTTCCACGAAATTGGTCCGTACGGACTTCTTTACCGTTCTCTTCATAGACTGGGTTGCCTTTGCAACCGGTTGAGCTGCCTGTTTCGGCTGGATCTTGCGGATGTCATCACGCTTCTCGAGCGAAGTGACAACCTTTTCAACCTTGGTCGGCTTGGTAACGAATTCCTTGCGTCCCTCAATGGTCAACGATGCGCCGTCAGTAGCAGGAGTCAGTCGGATATCGACATACCATCCCATACTATGTATCAGATAATAGTCTGTACCCTGCTGGCCAATAATACCCAGACCGTTAACGGAGATTCCATTTGCAGCATTCAGTTCAGCATCATTCAGGAATCTCAGTTCACCTTTCTTGTTAATGCCGACATACATACCGATCAAATCAATAGCATTCTTGTTATAGAATGTACCAGGATCAGCAGCATCAAACATTGTCAGGAACATATCATAAGTTCCAACATCGGGCATATCCTGAACCACAACCTTAAGGTAACCGTCTTCGTAGGTCAAGATGATCGCATCATCATAAGCATCACCCAAACCGGTAGCTTCGCGGTCTTCGGCCGTCAGAAGGCCGGTCATCTTGACAGTCGTATCATCCACCTTCTCGATATTTACCGTGATTCCGCTGAACGAGGTGAACTCAACAGTCTGCGCGGTAGGATTAACCGGAGTAAGACCCGACATGTTGAACGAACCGCAGAAATCATCGATCGATTCAGCTGTCGTGATAACCTCGGCATTGAGGACTTCGGTGTATGCTCCGAACGAAACGTCGTCCTTAACCTTGGCAGGATCAGTTCCAACCATATCGAGTTCAAGGGTTACGATATCGTCAGCATAGGTTCCTCCAGTAATGTTGATCGACAGATCGAAGCCGGCAAACGACTGTCCGGTCTCCTGCGACTCATACTCCTCAGGAACAGAGATCTCGCCATCCTTCTCGCAGAAGTAGATCGGGAATCCTTCGGTATACATGTCTTCAACCTTGTAAACCGTACCGAACGTTTCAGCGTACTCTTCAGCCTTGTCTTCAGAAGGTGTACCCTTATACATCTTGACAGCCCAGGTATTATCAGCCAATTCCGAATTCAACTGGGCATCGGTGAAGAATTCGAAGGTGCAGTCACGCTCGAAGTCGGTACCCATCTTGCTCTTGTCAAGATAAAGGGTTGCCCACGCTGCCGGATCGGTTGCCGTAGTAACAACCCATCCTTGTGTCGGCAACTGGAGACCGATCTGACCAAAAGTGATGACACCGTTGGCAGCATCATATGTTCCCACAGCATAATCGGCCGGAGTCAACGTGCCGTCGGCTGTTCCGAGGTTGTAAGCAACCGACCCCGAAATCATCTCACCGGAGCCCCAATCGATATTCAACGTCTGAAGAGGCATCCAAACCTTACCAGCCTCGATGCCCGTAACACCCAGCTCTTCGCCGTAATAACCCGAGCAGTCGATTTCGAAATACGACACATCCGGACTTACCTCATCACCGGCAACATAATGAGGATGAGTGTAGGTCTTGCCTTCGCTGTCGGTATAGGTTGTCATCATGTTCACGATACGGAAGATATCACGATCGCTGCGTTTCTCGACATATACGTCATACGTCGAAACGCCGGCGTTAGTGAATGCACACGACAGGATTGCCTCTTTCAGAACGCATTCGGTTTCAACCGGAACCCATGTTACAGGAGGTTCGGGTGCCCAAGTCGTGACGGTGCATACGCACGCGGTATTGTTGTACGGAGTTGCGTCGGCCTCGGCGATCTTCAGCGATACCTGATAGCTTTCGCCCTGCTCAAGAGCTGCCTGATCTATGGCAATAGTCAGCTTTGCGGTCTCCTCACCGGCGTTGAACGATACCGTTGCAGGTACCGTAATGCCGCTCGGTGCAGTTGCCGTGATGCCCACGGTTCCCGCTTCAGTGTACTTCACACGCGATACGCGCACATCGAAGCTCGTCGCATCCTCAGCACAATTGACCGTTACGGTCTGGCTGGGGAAATATGCTTCCTGATTATCGGGCGTCACACCGATCTGATACGGATCGTCCTTGCACGATACGAAACCGACCATCAGTGCCGCCATCATTACATATAATAATTTTTTCATATTTCTTCGTTCTAAAGCATTAATAATGATAACTTCAATGACTCAATCAAGGATTCTGATCGTCATAGGTCAGTTCCCTGTTGTTCTCGATTTCGGCTTCAGGAATCTGATAGAGGAATCGCAGATCTTCTTGCTCGGCCTTCAACTTACCGGCTGCATAGTGGTTATTGTTCTCGGTTCCCCACGTTGCATCGGTACGGTCAACCGGGATGTTCAGACGACGGTTGTCGATATACTCCATACCTTCGCCCCAGAACTCTACGCGTTTCTGGAAGTTGATCTCCTCGATCAACGACGCCTTGTCCGTAACGGTGTAATTGTAGGTGTTGTCACGAGTCTGCATGAATGAATTCAGCTCGATAGCCGCATCCGTGAGGTTGTTGTTCTGAGCCAGAGCCTCGGCCTTGGTCAGGTAAGCCTCCTCGGAACGCAGGTAGATATAGTCACCCTGCTCCCAGCCCGAGGTGATACCGGACTGAATGTTGGTACGTCCAGCGCCGATGAACTTGTAGGACTGGTAATCCGCATCAGCCTTCTGTTCCGACTCGGGAAGATTCTCCCAGTCACGTTTCATGCCGTCGGTCGTACGGTCGCATTCGAACCACCACAGACGGATATCGTTGTCGCCGATACGGTCAACGAACGGTTTGAAACCTACACGCCATACACCGATGCCGCCATAACCGTCACCATAGGCATCCATCTGCGAGAACCACGACATGTAAGTAGTGGTGTTATCCGTGGTAATGTCGCAACCCCAAACCACGTCGGGAAGGTTGATATCGCTGAAGCCCTGAAGAATTTCATCTTCGCCTTTCAGGACATCAAAGTTGTCGATAACTGCCTGCGAATACTTGATGGCATCATCCCACTGGTGCATCGACATATAAACGCGGGCCAGATAGGTAGCTGCAACGCAACCGTCGAAGTCGGCGGGCGACGAGGTCTTGGGCGAGCCGTTGACCTCCACATAGATATCGTAGCAACCCTTGAGGTCCTTGATGATCTGGTCGTGCACCTGAGCGACAGTGCTGCGCGGCTGGTGGCCGGTGATGCTGTCGGTTACGATAGGCACGCAGGGAGCATCGGCATACGAGGTACCGCCACCCCATTTGTTGTCACTTACACCTACATAGTAGCAATACTGATAGAGCAGCGTCAGCTGATAGTATGCGTAACCGCGCAGACCCAGGGCCTGGGCACGGAACAGACGGCTTGTAGGATTTGTTTCGTCAGCCGAGATCGACTTCAACATCGTGTTGCAATAGTCGATCATCGTATAGTACTCATACCAACGGTTGTAAGTAGGTGTATAGTTCTGTCCGCGATAATCCAGCGTATAGTGATAAAGACTCATGGCGAATGCACCGGGCAGAACCATATCGTTACCCATCAGCGAAGTCAGGAAGTCAAAGCCCTTCTGTCCAAAATAGCAGTGAGACAGATTCGAGTAGACATACTGCTGTACGTGGGTGTACATACCGGCCATATCGGCAGAAAAGACCTTCTCGGGATCTTCTGCTACAATCTCCTGTTTTCTGTCGTTGCTCAAGATGCCCGTCTGGATTGCATCCTTCGAGCAAGAGCCGAATGACAGCGAGAGCGCTACCGTTACAAAAAATAATATTATAATCTTTTTCATTTGCTCCAACGTTTATATTAGAAGTTAAAACTGATACCTCCGGAAATAGTACGATACAGACTGAAGCCTCCGTAGTCATCCAGGTCGTTACCGCCGAGACTTACACGGGGATCCAAGCCCTTGCGTTTCGAGAAGAGGGCCACGTTGTCGGCCGACACGAATACACGTACGCTTTCGATACCCAGCTTCTTCATCCACGAAGAGGGGAAGGTATAGCCCAGCGTGATGTTGCGGATGTTGAAGTACGAGGCGCTCGTCAACCACAGATCCGAAGACTGGGTCATGCTGTTCGAATTGTCATCACGGTTCCAGATCGGGTACTTACCCTCGCCGGTCGCCGGATCCCAGGTTTTCCACAACTCGCGGTTGTGACCGATATAGTAGCTCGACGACATCGTAGATGCGAATCCGTAGTCATATACCCAGCCGCCCAGGCCGAACGATGTCTGGATCGACAGGTCGAAGCCGTACAGACGCAGGCTGGTGTTGACACCGCCCGTGAAATCAGGAAGACCCGACTTGTCGAGGTAGTATCTTGTTGCCTCCGAGTAAACCGAAGTGGTCTCCTGGCCGGTTACATTACCCGCATCATCCGTAATATCCTTGTACCACATCGGAGCGCCGGTTTCGCTGATGCCGGCATACTTCTGCATGTAGAACTGGAAGCGGTCATGACCTTCGCGCATACACTGCATGCCGTTTGCCATACCGGTCTCCTTGTACTCCTCGGGAAGGGTCAGGATCGTGTTCTCGTAGTGCGAACCTACAACCTGCACGGTCCATGTCACGTTCTTCTTCTTGATAATGTCGACGCTCAGGTCAACCTCGATACCGGTGTTGCGCATCGCGCCGAGGTTCTCCCAGTTGTAGGGACGGCCGGCCGAGATAGGCAGGTTACGACGGAACAACATGTCGTCGGTGCGGCGACGGAAGTAGTCGATGCTACCGTAAACGCGGTCGAACAGACGGAAGTCCAGACCTACGTCGAAGGGCTTCTGCTTCTCCCAGGTCAGATCGGGGTTACCATAGAAGTGGTAGGCGGTTCCAAGCTGCGAGCCGTCCCATGTTACGGTGTACTGATCGACATAAGGAGTATAGTTCAGCACGTTCTCGTTACCCTGAGTACCGTACGATGCACGGAGTTTCAGGTCGTTAATCCATTTGGCATCGGCCATGAACGCCTCCGAAGAGATTCGCCATGCACCGCCGACCGACCAGAACGTTCCCCAACGATTCAGGAATCGCGAGGTTCCGTCACGACGTACGGCTCCCGACAGATAGTACTTGTGAGCATAGTTGTAATCGGCCTTGGCGAAGTAACCCTCGATGTTGTGGCTCGAAGTGTAACTGCTCAATGCCTGCATTTCACCACCGTTGTCCAGCTCGGGGTTGCTCTCGTCGAAGAAGTTGGTCTTCTGTCCTGCCAGATACGTATAATAGTATTTATAGAACTCGTGACCTACCAGAGCCTCAATGCTGTGATCCTGGCAGAACACGGTGCTGTAGCTCAGCAACTGGTTGAAGTTGGTCGTGCTCGAAGTGATCGAAGACTTGGTACCGCGGCCGCCGAATGCCTCACCGTCACCCAGAATCGGAGTGTAGAACGTCGTTGCCTGGTTGTGGCGGTAGTCGTATGCATAGTTGGCCGAGAACTTGAAGTTCTTCAGGAACGAAATCTCAACATACGAACGGGTATAGAGGTTGGTGATCTTGTTACGACGGATATCCTCCTTCAGGTTCACGATCACGTTCTGGTCCTGAGCAGTCGGACGACCTGTCGTACCGTCGGTCTCACCCAGACCGCTGTCGTAAACCGGAGTGCCATCCTCGTTGAACTTCATGTTACCCTCGGCATCGTAAGCGTGTACCGGGAAGATAGGAGCCCAGCTGCGGGCAACATCGAACGGGTTCGATGCAAGACCGCTACCCTCCTGCACACCACGCGAGTCGGTACGGGCGTAGCTCATGTTCGAACCAACCTTCAACCACTTGCGCAGCTGAGTGTTGACATTCAAACGCGAGGTGATACGGTTGTAGGACGAACCGGTAATGTAGCTGTCCTCATCCAGATAGCCGATCGACATGTAGTAGTCGGTCTTCTCGGTACCGCCGTTGGCCGAAGCAACATACTCCTGACGCAGCGAGCTGCCGAACATTGCATCCTCGAAGGTATCGTTGTAACGCTCTACGGCGCGGCTGTTCAATTTGCCGTTCGTACCTACCAGATACTCGCCGGCCGGGATGATGAACGCGTTGTAGTTGCCGAGCTCGCTCAACAGGTTCTGCGAAGCATACTTGCTTGCCGCAGCCAGATCGGCACCGTTGGCCATCTGCGTATTACGCATGCCGTACCAGGTCAGTTCATAGAACTCGGCCGGATCGGTAGCCATGTCGTAGTCGGGCACACCGCGCGAGACAACACCCCAGGTACCTTTCAGCGAGATACGGGTGCGGTCGGCCTTACCGCTCTTGGTGGTCACCATAACCACGCCGTTGGCGGCACGCGAACCGTACAGTGAGTTCGACACGGCATCCTTCGACACCGAAATGTTGTCTATATCCTCGGCATTGATATCGGACAGCGAACCGTTGAAGGGGACACCGTCGACCACGATCAGCGCCGCATTGCTGCCAGACAGCGAACCGACACCGCGCACGATAATCGAAGCATCCTTACCGGGCTGGCCCGAGGTACTTACCACGGTCACACCGGCTACGGCACCTTCCAGGGCGCGCGACACCGAAGCCGAAGAGGTTGTCGTCAGTTTGTCGGAAGCGATCTTGCTCACCGAACCAACGAGGTCCTCCTTACGTTTGGTGCCGTAAGCGACGACCGTAACGTCCTCCAACGTACGGGCGTCCTCCTGCAGGGTGACATCTATCACGGTCTGGGCGCCAACCGGTTTCTCTACCGTAAGGTAACCGATATACGAAAAAATCAGGACGTCATCCGATCCTGCATTGACGGTAAACTTACCTCCAACGCCGCTCGATGTGCCGTACTGAGTACCCTTGACCTGAACCGTAACGCCAATCATAGGATCGCCCTGTTCATTAACGACGGTACCTGTCACCTGCTTGTTCTGTGCGAAAGCCGAAAGCATTCCGCCCACCAGAACAGCAATCAATGATAGTACAATTTTTCTCATCATAAGCATTAATTTAAGGTTATATAAAACATAAAGTTTTGTTATCATTACAGTTAACCTGGCTTTAAGTCCGACCCGGACTCTCTTTGAAGAAAAGTTGGATCAGCATGCAAAGGTAATCATAAATCCACAGATTATCAAATCTGGGGAACACAATATTTGCCTGGTGTAATGATTTATACGCTATTCGGATCGATTCTGTTGCACATTTTAATCTACTTGACGCAAACCGCTTCTAATCTGACACCGCCGACAGCGAAGATTTTTGCAATTTTTTTTAAAACATTTTTTTCGCCAACTAAAAAACTCCGTTAAATCCGACATCATGTAGACACCCTTGCCTGAAAACAGCTGCCCACCCGCATAACTGCCTTGAAAACATTCATAACCTCCTCCCTGCGGCATCCAGAACACTGTGCGCAGACGGCCGGCGACAGATGCCAACCAAATGATTGTCAAGTCAGAAAACCTCCCTCAGAATATCCACCGACCGAACCTTATGAATGGCATCAAGGTGGTAGCCGAAATAGACAAGTATAGAATTCAGGAAATCGGACCGCTGATCGCGGTTGAGCCGCAACGATCCCAGATCGGCAACGTCGCACGACAGCAGATCGTTGAAAACCGAGGCGTTGTGGCGGGTCATGGCAATCCCGTGCAGGGGCTGCACTCCGACAAAGATCCCTTCACGGATATCGAACCAGTCGCCCGGACGGTATTCATTGCCCGGACAGAATCCCAGATATCGGCTCAGCCCGGCCATGAACCACAGGTGGAAATTCGCAACGCCCTCATCCATGGCATCGAGCGCCTCGACCGACCGGTAAACGAAATCGAACAGCGGAGAGTTGGGTTCGGACTCCTTGATAAGGCGGTAAATGACCTCGGCCATGAACAGTGCGATGGTGCTTTTGCGCACATCGAAGGGGAGGCTCCGCAACGGGACCGCAAGCGTCAACTCCCGGAAACGGTGCAACTGCGACCGCGGCGACTCAAGCCCCTCGATGTCGACCAGGAACATCGGTTGCAGCAGAGCCATCCTGCTGCCGCGGCTGCCGCTCCGCACTCCGCCCACAATGTAGTTCTGACGCCCGAGAAGGTCGGTCAGCAGGTATGCCACAACCGACTTCTCGCCGTAACGAACCGTATGCAGTACTATACCGCGGGCCTTGTAACTCTTCATCTCCGATTGTACAGTCTCAATTCATGCCGTCGATTCATGCCGCCTTACTGCCGTTTCACACAGTGCATTACGGCCCAGCCATCCGCGTAACGCGCCGAGTCGAACTGCAGCCCGCACTCTTCGGCCCGCGCCTGAACCGTATCGACATCACCCTCCAGGATACCGCTCATGTAGAGTTCGCCACGGCCGGTCAGCGCCGCAGCATAACGCGGCATGTCGGCCAGAAGAATATTCCGGTTGATATTGGCGAAGATATAGTCGTAATGCCTGCCCACGATCCACGAACTGTCGCCCAGGACCGGATTGATACGGTCGGCAACGCCGTTGGCGGCGATATTCTCGCGGCAGTTCTCATAGGCCCACTCGTCTATGTCGACAGCATCGACAGCCTCCGCACCTCGTTTTGCCGCCACGATGGCCAGTACGCCAGTCCCGCTGCCCATGTCAAGGCAACGGCAGCCGCTGAAGTCATGTGCAACGATCTCGCGGCACATAAGTCGGGTAGTGGCGTGGTGGCCCGTCCCGAACGACATTTTGGGCATGATAACCACCTCGACCGGATAATCCGGACGTGCCGCATGGAACGGCGCCCGTATATAGACCTTGCCATAGACATCGATCGGAGTGAAGTTACTCTCCCACAAAGCGTTCCAGTTCTGAGACTCGATCGAGATGTATCGGGCGCCCTCGATCGAGTGGCGGGCCAGCAGGGCATCAACCGCCTCCTTGCAGTCGATCAGACGCTCCTGCGGGATGTAGGCCTTGAGCATGTGCTCCTCATCCGCAAAACTCTCGAAAGGGTAGTCGGACAGCTCCGCAACCAGAATCTCCGACTCTTCGGCCGAACGGCACGGTATATTCAACTCGACGTAGTCCATAGCTTTTCTTTATATAATTAATATCATACATGTCCGGTAAACTCCGGACGGTTTAAATAAAGTTTAACAATTTA
>ERZ827150.3941-NODE-3941-length-13689-cov-13.474989_pt1 | contig 13689 bp, 9 predicted proteins | sample MGYA00519779_ERZ827150 | MGnify/ENA primary metagenome ERZ827150 (study PRJEB31778, sample SAMEA3449267) | human gut metagenome | biome: human gut; feature: human-associated habitat; material: faeces | place: United Kingdom | collected 2010/2012 ...
GGCGAGGCAGGAGAGACACATGAACGCCCCCAAAGTCACATCGTTTCCATGATTATCCCTCTCCCCCCCTGCCGTGTCCCGCAGCAAAATATAGGGAGCTGTCCAAAGGACGGAGGGGTTAAATATACAAACAAAAATCCCTTCCTGTCTTTTCACCTCCATCGAAGGAACCATCGTTTCTTCGGTCTCTCCCCGTCGTCCCCGACGCCGCTCCATACCCCTGATTTTCGGTTCATAACCCTTTGATAATATCTAATATATAGATTAATATCTTTTTTACACTATTAAAGGAAATCGTTTGGAGAAGGGTATGACAGCAGTGATTATAATTTTGCGAATAGGATTTTGGGTTGGGGACGGAGAAATATTCTTAAAAAGCTTTTGATAAAATAGAGATATATATAAAAGAACGAGGAGTATAAATACTCCCCCTTCCAAATGTTTTCACAACGGAATAATCCTTATTGTGATTTGCTTTCAAATTTGTGTTGACAAATATATATAATTTTTTAATACTATTGTATTTTTCGATAAATTTTTTTATGTTTACATATTAAATATAATAATACCATAAAATATATAGTAGGCATGAAAAACATCTTAGGATTAGATTTAGGTTCATCGAGTATAGGTTGGTCTGTTATAAGAGAAAATTCAGAAGAACGGGAGTTGGTAGCTATGGGTAGCCGAGTTGTATCGCTTACAGCCGCAGAACTATCTTCTTTTACACAAGGAAATGGGGTGTCTATAAATTCACAGATGACTCAAAAAAGGACTCAACGTAAAGGATATGACAGGTATCAATTGCGTCGCACATTGTTAAGGAATAAGTTGGATACATTAGGAATGTTACCCGATGACTCTTTATCTTATTTGCCTAAACTCCAATTATGGGGATTAAGAGCAAAGGCTGTTACGCAACGAATCGAGTTGAACGAGTTGGGGAGAGTTTTGTTACATTTGAATCAAAAACGTGGATATAAGTCAATAAAAAGTGATTTTTCGGGTGATAAGAAAATAACCGATTATGTAAAAACTGTTAAAACCCGTTATGATGAATTGAAAGAGATGAGATTGACTATTGGGGAATTATTTTTTCGAAGACTGACAGAAAATGCTTTTTTTCGTTGTAAAGAACAAGTATATCCCCGTCAGGCTTATGTCGAGGAGTTTGATTGTATTATGAATTGTCAAAGAAAATTTTATCCCGATATATTGACTGATGAGACAATCAGATGTATTAGAGATGAGATTATATATTACCAACGACCGTTAAAGTCGTGCAAATACTTGGTGTCGCGCTGTGAATTTGAAAAGCGTTTCTATCTGAATGCGGCCGGTAAAAAGACCGAAGCTGGTCCTAAGGTAGCACCGCGCACTTCTCCATTGTTTCAAGTATGCCGTTTGTGGGAGAGTATCAATAATATTGTAGTCAAGGACCGTCGGAATGAAATTGTTTTTATTTCGGCGGAGCAAAGAGCAGCTTTGTTTGATTTTTTGAATACTCACGAGAAACTCAAAGGTAGCGATCTCTTGAAACTGTTGGGTTTGTCCAAGACGTATGGTTACCGGTTGGGCGAGCAGTTTAAGACCGGAATACAGGGGAACAAAACCCGAGTGGAAATCGAACGAGCTTTGGGCAATTATCCTGATAAGAAAAGATTGTTGCAATTTAATCTTCAAGAGGAATCTTCGTCGATGGTCAATACTGAAACGGGTGAGATTATTCCCATGATTAGCCTGTCGTTTGAGCAGGAACCGCTTTATCGGCTGTGGCATGTATTGTATTCGATTGACGATCGGGAGCAGTTACAGTCGGTGTTGCGGCAGAAATTCGGAATTGATGATGACGAGGTTTTAGAACGGCTGAGCGCCATCGATTTGGTGAAAGCCGGTTTTGGAAATAAATCGAGCAAGGCTATACGTCGCATATTGCCATTTTTGCAGTTGGGTATGAACTATGCAGAGGCTTGTGAGGCTGCTGGGTATAACCATAGCAATAACTATACAAAGGCTGAAAATGAGGCGCGCGCTTTGCTGGATAGATTACCGGCGATTAAAAAGAACGAGCTTCGGCAACCAGTGGTTGAGAAGATCCTCAATCAAATGGTTAATGTGGTGAATGCGCTTATGGAAAAATATGGACGATTCGATGAGATCCGTGTGGAGTTGGCGCGTGAATTGAAACAAAGTAAAGAAGAACGTTCTAATACATATAAAAGTATAAATAAGAATCAAAGGGAAAATGAGCAAATTGCTAAACGTATAGTTGAATATGGTGTGCCAACTCGATCTCGCATACAGAAATATAAAATGTGGGAGGAATCGAAACACTGTTGTATCTATTGCGGGCAACCGGTAGATGTGGGGGATTTTTTGCGAGGATTTGATGTCGAGGTAGAACATATTATTCCTAAATCATTGTATTTCGACGATAGTTTTGCAAATAAAGTTTGTTCTTGTCGTAGCTGTAATAAAGAGAAAAATAATCGCACTGCATATGATTATATGAAATCAAAAGGCGAAAAAGCCCTGTCCGACTATGTCGAACGAGTTAACACAATGTACACAAATAACCAAATCAGCAAGACCAAGTTGCAAAATTTATTAACCCCAGTCGATAAAATTTCTACCGATTTCATAGATCGACAATTACGAGAGAGTCAGTATATAGCAAGGAAAGCCAAAGAGATTCTGACATCGATTTGTTATAATGTGACGGCTACGAGTGGTTCGGTTACCAGTTTCTTGCGACATGTTTGGGGCTGGGATACCGTATTACACGATCTCAATTTTGACCGATATAAGAAAGCGGGTTTAACCGAGGTAATAGAGGTAAACCATAGGGGCAGTGTCATTAGGAGAGAGCAAATAAAGGATTGGAGTAAGAGATTCGATCATCGCCACCATGCTATTGATGCACTTACGATTGCCTGTACCAAACAGGCGTATATTCAGCGCCTGAATAATTTGAGAGCAGAAGAAGGACCGGATTTCAACAAAATGAGTTTGGAACGTTATATACAGTCACAACCTCATTTCTCAGTTGCACAAGTCCGTGAGGCTGTTGATAGAATATTAGTGTCGTTTAGAGCCGGTAAGCGTGCGGTGACTCCCGGTAAGCGATATATTCGTAAGAACCGAAAACGTATTTCCGTCCAGTCAGTTTTAATTCCACGAGGTGCGTTGAGCGAAGAGAGTGTATATGGCGTAATTCATGTGTGGGAGAAAGATGAGCAAGGTCATGTTATACAAAAGCAGCGTGCTGTAATGAAGTATCCGATAACCTCGATTAATCGGGAAATGTTGGATAAGGAAAAAGTTGTGGACAAGCGTATTCATAGAATCCTTTCCGGTAGGCTTGCTCAATATAATGATAATCCCAAAGAGGCGTTTGCTAAACCTGTATATATAGATAAGGAGTGTCGTATTCCAATTCGCACGGTTCGTTGTTTTGCGAAGCCGGCGATTAATACGTTAGTTCCACTCAAAAAAGATGATAAGGGAAATCCTGTTGCTTGGGTCAATCCGGGGAACAATCATCATGTTGCTATTTATAGAGATGAAGATGGCAAGTATAAGGAACGAACCGTTACATTTTGGGAAGCAGTGGATCGCTGTCGGGTAGGTATACCGGCTATTGTCACTCAACCAGATACTATTTGGGATAATATACTTCAGCGAAACGATATATCTGAAAACGTTTTAGAATCCTTACCTGATGTAAAATGGCAATTTGTTCTTTCATTGCAGCAAAATGAGATGTTTATTTTAGGAATGAATGAGGAAGATTATCGTTATGCTATGGATCAACAAGACTATGCATTATTGAATAAATATCTTTATCGAGTACAAAAATTAAGTAAAGGTGATTATAATTTTAGGTATCATACAGAAACTTCTGTCGAAGATAAGTACGATGGAAAGCTCAATTTGGAATTGTCTAGGCAGATGGGAAAACTAAAAAGGGTGAGTATAAAGTCGTTATTGGAATTAAATCCTCATAAGGTGCATATCTCAGTTTTGGGTGAAATAAAGGAAATATCATGATCAAACGCACATTATATTTTGGGAATCCCTCGTATCTGAGTTTGCGCAATGCCCAGTTAGTATTGCGTTTGCCAGAAGTGTCGAATAACGACACATTACCCGATACTTTCAAAAAGGCGGCGGAGCGGACGATTCCTATCGAAGATATAGGAGTGGTCGTACTCGATCATTCGCAGATAACAATCACACAAGGATTGCTCGAAGCCCTTCTCGAAAATAATTGCGCTATTATCACTTGCGATAAAAGTCGTTTGCCTGTGGGACTCATACTACCCCTTTGTGGGAACACGACACAAAACGAACGGTTCCGAGACCAACTTAATGCTTCGTTACCTTTGAAAAAGCAACTTTGGCAACAGACAGTGCAGCAAAAGATTGCCAATCAAGCTGCAATTTTGGAGAGCCGGGGAATTGTAGCCAAAAATATGCGGGCATGGGTGGGCGAAGTCCGTAGTGGAGACATCGATAATATGGAGGCGCGGGCTGCCGCCTATTATTGGTCGAGTATATTCCCTCACCTCGATAGTTTTCGCAGAGACAGAGACGGCGATCCTCCCAACAATCTACTCAATTATGGTTATGCCATTCTTCGGGCTGTTGTCGCCCGGTCGCTCGTTATTAGCGGATTGTTACCTACTTTGGGCATACATCATCATAACCGTTATAATGCATATTGTTTGGCAGATGATGTGATGGAGCCTTATCGCCCCTATGTCGATGGCTTGGTCTGTGAAATCATGGAAAGTGGAAAAGACTATTCGATGTTGACGACCGAATTGAAAGCAAAGCTATTGTCTTTACCGGTGGTAGAGGTAGGTATTCAAGGGCGGCGTAGTCCTTTGATGGTCGCAGTCTCCCAAACTACCGCCTCTTTATACAAATGTTTTAACGGGGAGTTACGTAAAATTATCTATCCAGAATTATAATTAATATGGATAGATTCAGCGAATATCGTATTATGTGGGTATTGGTATTTTTCGATTTGCCAACAGAGTCGAAACGGGAACGTAAATTATATGCCGACTTCCGTAAGAAACTGTTACAAGATGGATTTACTATGTTCCAATTTTCCATTTATGTACGGCATTGTCCTAGTCGGGAGAATGCCGATGTACATATCCGCCGGGTGAAGCTTTCTTTACCGCCGTTTGGAAAAGTAGGTATTCTCTGTGTTACTGATAAACAATTCGGTATGATGGAAATTTTCTATGGGAAAAAAGAGGTAAAGCCACAGGTTCTACCTCAACAGCTCGAACTCTTTTGAAAAACAAAAAGCCGGTTTTTTAACTGGCTTTTTGATAAAATACAGCTTTAATTTTTAATTCTAATTGATTGTGTAATTGTTTGACTATTAAATTGCTATATAAATTGTGCTGTATTTAATATGTCAAAGATACAAACTTGAAAGCGAATCACAACACCATTCATTGTTTTAAACGCGAATGCTCGGCTGTATTTAATATGTCAAAGATACAAACTTGAAAGCGAATCACAACCTAATCTTGCCTCTTTTTTTGAATCGACAAGCTGTATTTAATATGTCAAAGATACAAACTTGAAAGCGAATCACAACCGGCTGGGCGGGCTTATTCGCTTGGCCCGGGCTGTATTTAATATGTCAAAGATACAAACTTGAAAGCGAATCACAACTCATAATAGATTTTTTAATATTGCCCGATAGCTGTATTTAATATGTCAAAGATACAAACTTGAAAGCGAATCACAACCTTCATCTTTTTTAAAAGCTCTTACTTTGGCTGTATTTAATATGTCAAAGATACAAACTTGAAAGCGAATCACAACCATTTATCTTATTAGAGCTTTTGAACATTAGCTGTATTTAATATGTCAAAGATACAAACTTGAAAGCGAATCACAACTGCCCACCGAGTGATCATCTTCCGGATGGTGCTGTATTTAATATGTCAAAGATACAAACTTGAAAGCGAATCACAACACTTAGATTGTCATATTCGGCAGTCAGATTGCTGTATTTAATATGTCAAAGATACAAACTTGAAAGCGAATCACAACGTACAACTCGTTGCAGCCAAAAACAACAATGCTGTATTTAATATGTCAAAGATACAAACTTGAAAGCGAATCACAACCCATACGCTTACGCTTGCCGGTTTCGCGTAGCTGTATTTAATATGTCAAAGATACAAACTTGAAAGCGAATCACAACTAGATTTCGTAATGGTGTCTGTCAAGATTTGCTGTATTTAATATGTCAAAGATACAAACTTGAAAGCGAATCACAACTGCGTGAGCTTGCTAATTTCCAACAGATGAGCTGTATTTAATATGTCAAAGATACAAACTTGAAAGCGAATCACAACCACGGCCGATTGCGGACTGCAAAGGGCTTTGCTGTATTTAATATGTCAAAGATACAAACTTGAAAGCGAATCACAACCACTAACTTCTTACTCCAATCGACCGCCTTGCTGTATTTAATATGTCAAAGATACAAACTTGAAAGCGAATCACAACGGTTTGCAAACGAAGCGAACCGCCATAAACGCTGTATTTAATATGTCAAAGGTACAAATTTGAAAGCGAATCACAACTTCTTCATCGCTGACCTCGTAACTGTCATGCTGTATTTAATATGTCAAAGATATAAACTTGAAAGCGAATCACAACACAGGAAGTATCGGCGGAGTAGTACCGTCAGCTGTATTTAATGTGTCAAAGGTACAAATTTGAAAGCGAATCACAACGGTAGAGCTTCGCGGCCCGTGGGAAATCAAGCTGTATTTAATATGTCAAAGATACAAATTTGAAAGCGAATCACAACATGAACATCTGCTTATTCTTCAGTAGGTTGTTTAATATGTCAAAGGTACAAATTTGAAAGTGAATCACAACGATGAGGTGCAAACTTTGGCTAAATACTACGTCGTCAAGGCAAATGTTTGTGTATCGAATGGGGTTAAATTAATGCTAACTACTTTGTTCCCAGATTGATACAATAGGGAATGTTAATATACAGTTTCCATGCCTATATCCGATACTCATTCGGTGTCACACCTATCGCTTTCTTGAATATTCGTGTAAAATGCTGGGAATATTGAAAATCAAGAATACCGGGTTAAATATTGGTACAAGATAGGAGGAAATTTTGATGCGAGCAAGTTGTGGAAGATTAATGTTTTTCCCGACGAGGATGTTCTTCGTGATTGAATTGCCTTTCTTCTCTGACAATCTCTTGGCTGACCAATTTGGAATCGACAAAAGTAAAAGCCGTCGTGACGATGAACCAACTTCCCCGATATAAATCTTCTTTATAAAACAATGTTTCCCTTTTGTGCTTATCGTAAGTATAAGCCATTTCTTTGTTAAACGGTTTGCCAAACTTTTGGATAAACTCATTTTGGCTCATACCCAATTCGACTTGTGTGCCTGAGAATTTACTTACTAATTGGGACGTATAGCAACTACTCAGGAAACATAGACATAGCAACGGAACTAATATCTTGAATTTCATATTGTATTTATTGATTTGGTTTGCGAAGATAAGGAAAATCACGGAGCGGTACAATAGCTGTAAATGCTGTTTAAGAGTTACTAAATGAATATGAATTGCTTGTTTTGGATGCAGACAATGGCTTTCTGCTTGGAAAGAATTTCATAATCGATAAGTCCGTCAGCCGTATTTAATATGCCAGAGCTGCAAATTTGAAAGCGAATCACAACTTTTTCTGCCCACGGGATTGGCGGCCGATCGCTGTATTTAATATGTCAAAGGTACGGATTTGAAATTAAATCATAATTATTTTAGTCGTTTTAAACTGTTAATTTCTTATGTGTTGAGAATACCACGGATAAATACTATTGAATTACAGTGTTGGTAGGTGTGTTTTGTGTGGAAAAGCGTATCTTTGATAGCTCAATTAAAGGAATAATGAATGTATGAAACCGTTGGGTATTTGTCGTACGGCTTTTTATGTGTCTAAAATGGTCATGTGTGCCGTACTTGTCGTATTTTCATTGAGTGGCAGAGCGCAGAGCAGTGTAATGATGGAGAAGGAGACTTGTGCGTTTCTTCAATCTTTGCCTGCGGGTTTACAAAAGACACAGGCCGATGCCGTGCGTCGCGCCATAAACGGGGATTGTACCGCTTTGATATCTGTGCGTAATTCGCGTAATACGAAACCTGAATCGAAAAGTGAGGTAGTGACAAAGGATATCGGAGGGTGTTATCGTTTGTATCGCCCTGCCGGATTCGATACTATTCCGTTGCCTGTGTTGATTTACTTACATGGGGGTGGCTGGTGTTTCGGGAGTATCAATAGTTGCGCTCATTTTTGTGCGGAGTTATCGTATCGGGCAAAGATTGCTGTGTTGGCCGTGGAATATCCCTTAGCACCCGAACATGCTTATCCTGCCGCCCTCAATGCTTGTACCGAGGCCGTCGCATTCGCTTTCGAGCATGCCGGGGAGTATGGCTTTCTTCCTGATCGGATATCTATCGGCGGAGATAGTTCGGGCGGGAATCTTGCTCTTGCTACGGCTCTTAACCTAATTCTTGCAAAGGATTCTCACTCTTGCCGCATGGACAGTGGAACGATGTGCTCTTCACTTTGTTCGCTCGTGTTGTTTTATCCGGTGACAAAAGTTTGGGCAGACGGTTCGTTTTCGTGGAAAAACTATGCCGAGGGATATGGTCTCGATGCCCAATTGATGGAGGCTTTCAATGCCGCATACATCGGTACAGGAGATGCTCGACAGCCTCTTGTCTCGCCGGGTGTAGCCGATGACGAGCTACTGAAACAGCTACCGCCGACACTTATCGTCAATGCCGAGCGGGATATTCTTTTATCTCAGGGGAAGGAATTGTCGACTAGACTTTCCGGGCTCGGCGTTGCCGTGAGCCATACGGTTTTGCCTCATACGGTGCATCTCTTTATCACCGTGCCGGGACAGTCTGCGGCATTCGGGGAGTCTGTTCGTTTAGCCGCCGACTTTCTCACGTTAGAGTAGGGGAATCATTCCGTATCAGAGAGGTGGTTTTACAACAATATCGGGATTGAGACTCCTTAGATGATCGATGAATGCTCGCCTCTGTTTGGGAGATAAGACGAGAGTCTTTTTGTCGGCGAAGCGGATTTCTATCCTGTCCATCGATAAGGCCGGTGCGCTTAAACAACTATTGGTTTTCGAGATTTTCGTTATTCGGTCGATCGGGAAGGAGGACGACAAGAATATGCCGCATTTGATATGCAGCGTGCCGTTGTCTATGGTGTAGCTCGTGTTACAGAACGGGTCGGCAATGAAAGCGGCCGTGACGACCAATAAGGCGAAGGCTATCCAAGAGAATTCGAACAGGAGCGGCAGGTAGGACAGAAGGACAATTGCTATAATGGCGATTAGCAAGCCTTTATCGACCTTTGATTTGTAAACAGTTTTCATTGTCTCGTAGAAGATTAGAATATCCCTCCACCAAGCATAAGGCGCAGTATACCCAAAACGATAGATACGATGCAGAGGGTTTTGCCATTGTCTGATTTGAGAATGGCACAGATGATGAGGAAAATGACCGATATGGGTATGGCCACCCAGTTGAGAAATCCCAATAGGGGAATAAATGCGACAAGGGTGATGAGCAGTGCTACGATACCTAAGAATGTTCCCATTGTTTTATGCTTTTTGTCGATTAACAAATGTATTTTGTGATTTGTTCCGGGGGATCGATGTCTTGTCAATCCATTCGGGCTTTATAGTCGTAGTAGTCGTATTCCCGCCAGATTTCCGCTTTCCCGTCGCTTTTGAGGCAGGCTATGGAGGGGTGGGGGATTCCGTTAAACATGGTTGTCTTGACTGTCGTATAGTGAATCATATCCTCGAATATGATTCGGTCTCCTATTTGTAATTCGTGGTCGAAATGCCAGTCTCCTATATAGTCACCGCTCAGACAGGAGTTTCCTCCCATGCGATAGGCGTATGTGCCGGGATCGGGTTCTACCGAGCCTCGTATCGCCGGTTTATAGGGCATTTCGAGACAGTCGGGCATGTGACAGGCAAAAGAGACGTCGAGAATGGCTGTTTTGATACCGTGGTTCTCGACTATATCGACTATGGTGGATACTAATGTACCGGTCTGCCAAGCGAACGCACTACCGGGTTCGAGAATGATTTCGAGGCCGGGGTGTCTTTGTTTGAAACCCCGGAGGAGGTTAATCAAATGTGCGGTATCGTAATCCTTGCGGGTCATGAGGTGACCGCCTCCCATATTCAGCCATTTGATATGGGGGAGTAGATGCCCGAATCGGTCTTCGACCTGTGCCAAAGTCTTTTCGAGGTCGTAGGAGGTGGACTCGCAGAGGGTGTGGAAATGAAGCCCCTCCACTCCCTGCGGAAGTTCAGGCAGCTTGTCGGCGGTTATTCCTAATCGGGAACCCGGTGCGCAGGGATTGTAGAGGTCGGTTTCTACCTCGGAATATTCGGGGTTGATACGCAACCCGCACGATACCCGATTGCCGTCGGCTACTACTTGGGGGTAAAACCGTTCGAATTGAGTCAGGGAGTTGAAGGTAATGTGGCTGCTGTATTTGAGTATTGTCGGGAAATCCCGCTCGGTATAGGCCGGTGAGTAGGTGTGTGCCGGACTGCCCATTTCCTCGAATGCCAGCCGTGCTTCGTGTATGGAGCTGGCTGTGGAGTGCGGAATATATTCCCGTATGACGGGGAATGATTTCCAAAGGGCATAGGCTTTGAACGCCAATATAATATTTACTCCGGCGGCTTCTTTGACGGAGCGAATGAGAGCGAGGTTGCGGCGCAATAGTTCTTCTTCGAGAACATAGCAGGGCGATGGTATTTGCGATAGCGTATCGTGCATGACGTATGAAAATTATTCTATGATTGTGAACTTGGCGAATTTGAGCAGGAGCTGTTTGCGTCCGACGTTTTCAAATTCGACGGTTATTTTGCAGTTGTCTCCCGTATCTTCTATGGCTGTAACGGTTCCGTTTCCGAAGCGGGCATGGCAGATGAATGTTCCTATTTCTACTTGCCCGGCAGCGGTTGCAACTGTGGATTGTGTCGTAGAATGGGTTTCACCTGTGGGTTTAGAGTCTATCTTGGTCAACCGTTTGCCCGGAGACGGAGCAGTGAATGGTCTCGGTGCAGGTGTGCGATCCGTATCTTCTTCGTTCCATCGGGAAGTTTTGCGCGGTCTTTCCGCATCGAATGGAAATCGGTTCCACGATATGGTTTCTCTGGGAGACTCCTGTTTGGTTTGTACCGGCATATCGACGTATCGAGAATCGAGGTCTTTGATGAACCGGCTTGGAGGAGAGGAGACCGTTTGTCCGTTACGATAGCGGGAGAGGGCATACGTGAGGGTGCAGTTTTCTTCTGCGCGGGTGATGGCCACATAGAGCAGACGTCGTTCTTCTTCGATTTCCCGTTCACTGTTTTTACTCATGGCCGAAGGAAAGAGGTCTTCTTCTACTCCAACAATGAAAACTTGTTTGAACTCCAATCCTTTCGATGCATGGACCGTCATCAAGGTTACTTTGTCTTGCTCGGTTTCATCGCCGTTGTCTTGATCTGTCGCCAGAGAAATTTCGGCTAAGAAGTCGGATAGGGAGGTTTGTTCTTCTCCGGCTTCTTCGCGCAGGGCGCAAAATTCACGGACACCGTTCAAAAGTTCTTCGATGTTCTCTTGCCGGCTGATGTTTTCGGGGGTACGATCCGAGGAAATCTCTCCCCAAATACCCGACCGCTTGATAATCGTTTCCGCCAGTTCCGATGTGTTCTTTTTATCGGCTTCGTAGCGTAATTCGTCTATGAGGTCCTTGAAGGTTTTCAACTTGTTCAATGTGCCGTTGTTAACGGCCAAGTTGTGGCCTATGGGGTCGGAAATCACCTTCCATATACTGGATTCCTGCGAGTGTGCCCGTTCGATGAGTTTCGAGAGAGTGGTATTTCCGATTCCTCGTGCGGGATAGTTGATGACTCGTTTGAGCGCTTCTTCGTCATCGGGGTTTATCGTCAATCTGAAATAGGCGATGGCGTCCTTGATTTCTTTCCTTTGGTAGAACGACATGCCTCCGTAGATGCGGTAGGGTATGTTGCGCTTGCGCAGAGCTTCTTCCAATACACGGGACTGTGCGTTTGTGCGGTAGAGGACAGCGAAGTCGTTGTAATCACAGTGAGTCGTGAGACGCATTTCGGCAATACGGTTCGAGACGATAAAGCCTTCTTCGAAATCGGAATAGGCACTTATTACTTGTACTTTGTTCCCTTGTTCTTTTTCGGAGAATACTTGTTTGGGTATTTGCTCCTTGTTCTTGGCGATGAGGCTGTTGGCCGTATTGACGATATTTTGTGTGGAACGGTAGTTTCGTTCGAGTTTGAATATTTTCAATCCCGGGTACTCTTTACTCAGTCCGAGTATATTGTGGATATTCGCTCCCCGGAACGAGTAAATGCTCTGGGCATCGTCGCCCACCACGCAGATGTGGTTGTGGTCTTTTCCCAACTGGCTGACGATGAGGTGTTGGGCGAAATTGGTATCTTGATACTCGTCTACCAAGATGTAGGCGAACAGGTCGCGATAGTGTTGCAGTACGTCGGGGTGATCCCTGAAAAGTATATTGGTATTGAGCAACAGGTCGTCGAAATCCATTGCCCCCGACACGAAACAGCGTTGTCGGTAGATACGGTATATTTCGTGAATGAGGGGCCGTTTCGAACGAGTATCCATCTCGATAAGTTCCCGGTTTCGCGCATAGGCTTGCGGTTCGATGAGGGCGTTTTTCGCATGGGAAATAATCGCCTGCACGGTTGTGGGTTTGTATGTCTTATCGTCGAGTTGAAGTTCTCTGATAATGCTTTTTATAAGCGACAGGGAATCGGAGGCATCGTAGATGGTGAAGTCGTGACGATAGCCGAGCCGGTCGGCATTGGCTCGGAGTATGCGGGAGAAAATGGAGTGAAACGTCCCTGCCCACAAGCGTTGAGCTGTCTCTGTTCCTACCAATGCGGCGATGCGTTCTTTCATTTCGTTGGCCGCTTTGTTGGTGAAGGTGAGTGCCAGCAGCCGGTAGGGCGGATATCCCATTTGCAGCAGGTGTGCTATTTTGTAGGTAAGTACTCTTGTTTTACCCGATCCGGCTCCGGCGATAACCAATTCCGGTCCATCGGTATAGAGCACAGCTTCGCGTTGCTGGTCGTTCAGACTGTTCAGAAAATCTTGTTCCACTTTTCTTTTCCTTTGCTTCGTGCAAAGATAGTGTAAAGGGTTAATAGAAACAAGCCTCGGTTTTATCTGTGTGTTATCTATTTTTTTGAGATTTATTTCGAGAATCATACTTTCGTCATTGCATAACTGAGTTTTATTTCTTCTTTTCAAGTACTGTATCGGTGGTGGAGTTTTATTTTTTGTTCATTCTTCTCAGCAGCGAGAAGAACGAACCGTTCGGGCTGCCGTTTTTATTAACCCCTCCGTCACTTCGTGCCACCTCCCCTATATTTTGCGGTGCAAAACACCCCGTAAGGCTACGGGACACGGCAGGGGAGGATTGTGATACAAAGGACTTTCTTTCCCTGTCAAAGAAAGTCCTTGTTACACTAATTCGCTTTATTTGTTCATTCTTCTCAACAGCGAGAAGAACGAACCAAGAA
>ERZ827150.3951-NODE-3951-length-13657-cov-3.499044_pt1 | contig 13657 bp, 23 predicted proteins | sample MGYA00519779_ERZ827150 | MGnify/ENA primary metagenome ERZ827150 (study PRJEB31778, sample SAMEA3449267) | human gut metagenome | biome: human gut; feature: human-associated habitat; material: faeces | place: United Kingdom | collected 2010/2012 ...
GATGATTCAACTTGCCTCCGCAGGTTTTCAAACCTCCGCAAATCTCTCGCAGACTGTTGGCTTGTGCTAATTGGCAGAAAATCATTGAAACAAAGTGCGCCCAACAATCAAACGTCTGTTTATGCTTGTCTCCGTTGTGTTTCATGATAATTTTCTCGAATTCATGCTTGGGAACCAGATCCAGGATTTGACGAAACAGACTTATCGAGGTATTTTTCATTACGGAGCCCTCCTTTGGGGTTAGGCAACCGTAATATACTGTTACGGACAAAGTTTGGCTCCGCCTTTTTGGCTAATTGTTAGGACACGTCTGGTTTTGTATCCATCAATCATCAGAAGATTGTCAATATTTTGTCAAATCACAGCAGCCAGGGGTTGAAATTTCCGGCAATTCATTATAGATATATAGTGTCGGATCGCATGACATGCGATCGTTCTTTAAAGCTGTAAAAGCAAAAGAAGGAGCACAATATGTCGACCAGAGAAAAACTGAACAAAAAGATCGCCCGACAGATTCGGAAAGAAATTGCCGAAGCAATCCATGCTTCTGCCGAAAGAATCGCCGAACTCAGAAGACGCAATTCACAAAATCAACAGGCAGGAAATTTCCTGTCTGCTTCCAGCAAATAAAATAATTCCCTGTAAAAATAAAGCCCTCGGGAAGTAACATTTTCCGGGGGCTTTCATAAATGCGGGCATTGCACCGCAATCTACCTTGACTGGTCTCTTTCCGGATTTCAGCCCTTCCAATATCAGAGTTCTATCATCGATATTCAATTTTTCCAGTGCGCTGGCACTTTCGACCAAATCCGGCAGGTCGATAGCTCCAGTTCCTCCACTTCCTCCGGCAATGTTTCGGTAAAATATGCAGAACACCATTTTGCTTGACACTCTTCCTGCGCGCCAATTCAATGCGGATATCGGATGCCCCAATCTGGCTACCCAATAAGAACAATTAAAGGGAACCTCCTTGTTTTCGGCGCGGTACGAAAAGTAACCGCGCCGAAGAGAAAAAAATATAAAAAGGCACTCAGGGCCATGGAGGTAAAAATCGACAATAAACGATTCTGTAATCAGAAATAAATCACCAACCGCTGTGAAGAAACATTCTCAGGAGCAAATGATGAAGAGAATGATTGAGCTGAAAATGCGTTTTGTTGCAAACTGGACCTTGCGGCATCACCATTCCGATCTGAAAGTAGATTTTAATTTTATCCGGACATATGCTCCGGATCGCTTTATTTGGATCACCAGTGAATGCGGCACCCATTTTTATCGTTTCTGGAAAAACGAAGAATTACCGAGAGCCGGACAACGTGTTCCATACTTGTTCGGGACCGCCACTCGTGAACGCATCGTGGATAAAGAGTTGGAAACTTTGCGCGACTGTTTCCAGGAGGGCAGCCACGACTTTTATCTGATCGATCCGGAAGCCGGAACATTTCAGAAAATCCGCAAGAGTGAAGCCGTAGCCATGCTGGAGGAACATACTCGAAAACTGCATGAGGTCTGGAAAACAGAAAAGAGGTCTGCTGTATGAATCGTGATATGTTTGAAAAATCCAGTACCGACAAAATTCCGCAAGGGCAAGAACACAAAGCAACCAACATCCTTCGAGAACACAACTGGTATTTTCTATGGCAATCCGGAGAATGGCATGTGATCGACTATTTTTCTCCAACATACAATACCAATATCGGGCTTTTTCCCCAGGAAACTGCCGCCATTGCCGTTTTTAAACAAATCAAGGATTTAATTCCCGCCGAAACGCAGAAAATCGCACTGGAATATGCGCTTGAACATTTTCCGGAAATGTTCAGAACACATACTGCCTGCGGAATGAAACCGGAAAGAATACATGATGAATACAATTCTGCTGATTACCAAGAGTGTAAAAAAATTCACAACGCTATCTTCTATTGAATATTCGGCAATTTTCGCGGCTGACAAACATGGTCTTGATCCGGTCGAAGCAAACGTATTCGATATGATTCAGAAACATCCGGATTGCTGGATCTGTGGATGCGTGACCGGTTATCCGGAGGATTCATTCACAGAAGCAGACTGGCAAAACTTCCATGATCACGGTATCGGAAAACGGTTTCCCATGTAAAACCGTTGGCAAAAGAAGCAAACGAGTTTTCCGCATAATCTTCGTATACCTCTTTTTCCATCCTGAAAAAAAGAGAGCGTTCTTACCGCTTGGGCAGGCTTGATGATGAGGAGTGGCCGTGGGAGAGCGGCCTGTGTGAGAAGAGGAGCTTTCTCCAACCTGATTCCAAACGATAAGAAACGCTCAAAAACGAGACAGGAGGCATCCATCTTCGATAAAAAGACGGGCGCCTCCAAGCGCCTCGTCTGATGGTCCCGCCAAGAACCGCATAACCTAAGCACAAAGAGACGCCCGATATTTTACTACCGGTCGTCAGATACATAGGTTATGCAAATTCAAATCTTGGCGGGATTTTCAGACGTTGCATCTATTTCAGACAACACAGGTTTCAAAACCTTAAATGACAAAATATCATGCTTCCAAACAAAATCAAGTCCGGATAAATGAAAATCGCTCAGGAATTCGTCATCACGAATCTTGATTTTTCAGCAATTGAGAATCATATTTTACATCGAACAAAAAGAGGAAAAGATGTTTTCAGCAGTCACCAAACCAACAGAACTCGTCGTCGATATTCAATTGGAACAACGCAAAAATCCTGACGGAACCATTCAGATTTTCTACCGCAAATCGGACGGTGTGCTGTACGCCGTCAACGGTTCAGTGGCAAAATTACAGGATGGAGAAGCAATCGCAATCTGCAGCGAGTCCGCCCAGATCGCAGCCGCCGACATTGCCGCGGAAGCATTTGCCCGCCTCAAACGGATATCTGTATAGTTGAACTTAGCCTCATAGGATAACTCTCCAATTTTTACACTTGATATGAGTTGACAAATAAATTTGACAAACCTGCTTTCCTGCATTATACTTAGAAATGAGGTGAATTATGGAACAGGATCAAATGACATTAGATGAAAAAAAGGCGGAATTCATTGCCTTTTGCATCGAAATTTACAAGATGAAACTTGGAAGAGTCCCCGGGGCAAAGGTCGCGGAATATTTCAATGACTACGGAACCATTGATTTTCTTCTGGATCATTATGACTTGCTGCACACCTTGGGGCGTGAACAGCTTCTCATTGAAATTGAACGATATCTGAAGAAGCGAGGCGCATGATGTTTCTTTATCATGGCAGTCATCTGGAAGTGAAAAATCCGAAAATCTTGACTTCTGCCAGAACCGGGGACTTTGGAACCGGTTTCTATCTGACCTCAAATTTGGAGCAGGCACGATGCTGGGCTCAGATTCGTGCAAGACAGGAAGAAGTCGTTTCCGGGGTAGTCACGATCTACGAAACACCTGACTCGTTGTTGAAAAATCCGGAACTTCAGGTCAAGCAGTTTGCCAAAGCAGATGACAAATGGTTGGATTTCGTAATGAGCAATCGCAAAGACCCGAATTTCAATCATCATTTCGACCTGGTAACCGGTCCGGTGGCAAATGATCGCGTATATGCCTGTTTGAATGCGTTCGAGGATGGCTTCATGAACCGTGAAACCGTGATCGAAAATTTGAAAACCTATGTTCTGGTGGATCAGTTCCTGTTTCATACAGCCAAATCGCTCTTATTTTTGAACTACTCCGGAAAGGAGGATGTGTCATGCTCCCGGAAGTAACGCAGGATAATGTATATCTGTTTCTTCCTTACAAGGCTGCCAAAATCAGTACCGCCATACGACGGGATTCTCAAATCGGCTTGAAAGAAGCCTTGTTGAGTTTTTATCAATCCCGCGCCTACCGGTTGCTGGAACAGGAAGATACCAAACTCTGGCACTGCAGCCCGGAACAGATCTACGAGGACTATCTGCGACCGCAGCCATCCCGTAAACGCCATTATCAAAATGGTCCGCGGCATAGCAAACTTGCTCCGTTTGCATCACAAATCCATTTGTGGCGCCAGCAGGGCATGACATTACGAGCCATTGCTTCTGAGCTGGCCAAATATGGCTGTACAACTACGCCACAAAATCTCTGTCGGTTTCTTAACAAACAGTGTCAGCAGCTCTAGTGGGGAAGGCTTGAATTCCCATCCCCATTTTTATTGCAGACTTTCACGATACACCTGATCGTTCGCAGCTGACCCCACTACAATATCATAATCATGGCGGAAGTCCGGCTGCCGCCGATTCTTCACAACAAAATCAACCCGTCTGCAGACTCAAGGTGAGGCGAAGCTCCTTCACCTCCATTTATTTTAGAACTTTACTTATTCCATCCAATTTTCGGATTTCAGCCCGGGAACCCGGGAAAAGTGTGCGGAATTGTTTGTCACCAGACATAATCCATGAGCTGCCGCTACCGCTGCAATCAGCATATCCATATTTCCGATTGGAGTTCCAGAACATTCCAGAGCATCACGAATTTCCGCATATCGTTTGGCAGCTTCTTCTCCCCAGGGAATAACTTCAACAAGCTGCTGAAAAAATTCGATTGAAGTCATCAACCGGATTGATTTTTTCTTTTTCGCTCCGAAAAGCAGTTCAGCCAACGTAATCGATGACATGCAAATCCGATTCTTGTTTGCTTTGATTTTTGCATTCAACGCCGGATATGTGCCTTTGATTACATAACTGCAAATATCCGTATCCAGCATATACAAATGCTTCATTAAAACAACTCCCGCTCCTGAACAACTTGCGAATCTTTACGGTCAAGCTCAAAATCGGGACAAGTATGATGTGCAAAAAAATCATCCCACGAAAGATCAGACTGAGGAGTAAGAATAATACTCTCTCCCTGCTTACGGATATTTACCGTATTGGTCTGAAAACGAAAACACTTAGGGATGCGTACTGCCTGTGACCGCCCACTTTGGAAAACCTTTGTCGTAGCTTTCATCATCTACCTCCTTTTGTCATATATCTTGAATATATACTTCTTACCTGAAAAATCAAGCTTTATTCTCTCTGTTTCTTCCAAGATCATTCTTCAAAGGAAAATAGTCTGATGATTAAGCGTGGAATTTCCCGGCCACACTGGGTGAGCCGGGAAATTCCCGAAGCGAAAATCTTTCATAGAAGGGACTGGATGAAACAAATGTAAATCATTCAACAGAATGCCGATTTGAATGGAACTTCAGAGGGCGGCAACAATTAAGTAATCTTGAGAAAAAACACCATAAGGAATTACACAATGGTTACACTGGTTTACGGAAATATCTTTGATTCCGCGATGCTGACGATAGTGAATCCGGTCAACTGCGTCGGTGTCATGGGTAAAGGACTTGCGCTGCAGTACAAACTGCGCTATCCAGAAATGTTCACGGATTATCGCCGGAAATGCGCCATTGGGATTTTGCGTCCCGGAAAACCGTATCTTTACCGACTGGACAATGGCGCATCCATCTTGAATTTTCCCACGAAGCTACACTGGCGTGATCACTCGCGCCTGATTGATATTGAGAACGGTTTGGATTGTCTGATCACCAATTACCGGAAGTGGGGCATTACCTCCATTGCGGTTCCCCCGCTGGGCTGCGGCTGTGGCGGTTTGAACTGGAATGAAGTCAGAAAACTGATGACCGACAGATTGAATCAACTTGAAATTCCTGTCGAAATTTATGCAAAAGCTTAGCCCGGCAACAAAAATCCCGGAGTAGAAAAGAAGCTGATGCCCCCTGACCCTTTTCAAGACTTTATTTTAATTTTGAAACCGAATGAATTAAGGATTAAGCGTGGAATTTCCCGGCTGCATAGGGTGAGCCGGGAAATTCCCGAAGCGAAAATCATTAACAAAGAAGAGGACACATGCAGAAATTTCAGGAAATTGTTTTCATTCAGGGTGAGGAAGCGGAAGAACCATTGAATATCCTTGACAGTGAGGGCGAATCCGCCGCACTTCAATATCTGGCACAGTGGGATTACGGAGAGAATGACGGTGAAATCTATGACGAAATTCCGGCTGGAAGCAATGACTCTACCTACAGAGAGGACTGCTATATCATGAGTTATAACACCATGTTGGGTTATATCGGTCTGTGCAAAATGATTGAAGCAAAGCAGGAAGCATCCTGATTTGAATTTGACTGAACTCAAAAACGAATGAAAGAGATAAAAACAAATGACTCATATCACCTATCCGAATGATGACCTGACAGCCAAAGGAAGGAACGGGCTCGTCAAACAACAGGGAATCTGTGTTTCTCCAACAGCAACCGCAATCAATCTTCTTCCGATATCAAGCCGGGGAATTTCCTGGTCGTGTATCATGGATATTCCGTATGACCGTCAGGTTTGTGAACAGATTATCAAGGCGATTCGTGAAGCGCTGGATAAACATGAATCAGAAAAAGCCAAATGAAGGGAGCAGCTGATGATTGAGCATGACAAGAATTATTCCGGCAGAAAAATCCGAGTTCTGCAGGAGATCATAATAGCCGGTGACAGCCTGAGCCATCATACCCGGAATCGATATCCCGCCGGTACGATTCTTACCATCGTATCATGGCGTCCGGAAGGATTTATGCTCCGCGACGGAATTTTGTTCAAGAAATATTTCAACCGTGTCGAACTGTTGAACTATTACCAGCAATGCAATCAATGCGGAATCATTTATTGTTCGACCAATCCAGTCATCCCGCACGCCTATTGCATCAGGGAGAATTGCAACGGCATCGTTCCATATGATGCCGCGAAGCAGGAGATTCTGCATAAAAAATTCAAGGAGCAATCGGATAACGGTACAATAATCGGACAGGAAGATTACTGAAAAGGAAAGAGAAAAATGAACATTGAAATTTATAAGCAGCAAACCGAACAGGCGAAAGCAAACATCGGGAAATCATATCTTGAGCTGAAGGTCGGCGATTTTGTGTTCGCAGACGGATGCGGCCTGAAGAATGAAGGGGTTGCCGGACTGTTGTATGATATGAGCAATGGCGATTGCCTGAACACAAACCGTCTTTGCTTTATTGAAAAAATCACGCATTGCAAAGACGCGGATTTGATCAGCAACAAGTTTGAATTCGGTTTCGGCGGAAGCCGATCCGACTGTTTTGACGATAACGAGTTTAACCGCTACCACTATACTCGGGACCAGATCAGAACATTTTACGAAGTTGTGACTCTCATCATCGCCGATGATACCGGAAGATACGCCTTCAGCAACGCGGAAGGCTACGATTATCCCCGCTATCTCCTGTTCAGAGCGGGATGGCGTGAAATGTTCGCCGTTGAAATTCAGGCAGAAACAAAGCGTCGCGCGGACTTCGCGGAAAAATACCGTCAGGAGGAATTGAAACGTATGGAAAAAGAAAGAGTGGAGCAGGAGCAAAAAATCAAAGAAAACTTTGCATATCTTGACATAAAGAAAAGCAAAAAGGCAAACTGGATTGCAATTTGCAGACACGTTTTTCCATTTCCCGTAAAAGTATCGAAGCATAAAAATTATGATTCATACGAAATCATTCTCTCCTGTCGAAACGAAGAGGAGCGGTTGCAGGTCAAGCATTTTGTGGACTGCTGCCGGAACAATTTCAACTACAGCACTGGTGAAACCGGAATAGGCGGCGACGGTTATCCTTACGTAACATATAGAAATCGTATTGAAGATCATGTGCCTGGTCTTATGTCGAACATAAGCTCAGAAGTTGAACTTTTCACGTGATGAGGCGCTTGCCGGTCAAATCACTTGCCCCCGCAGACGGGGGCGTGATTTGACTCCGGGTGACGGCAAGGCGCCGGAATAGAAGGAGAATAGCCCCAATGGATCAGGAACCGATCGATTTAACTGAGTACCATGCAATCTATATTCAAATCAGCGGAGGAAAGGACAGCCAGGTGTCGCTCACAAGAATCCGGCAGCTCGCCCGGAAACAGGACGTTCCCCACCGGTTAAGTTGCATTTTTGCTGACACAGGAGCCGATTATGCTATGTGAAGAAACAGAGGCAACATGCTTGCATATAAACATGTTACCTCTAAAATCTTTAAATAATATATCTTTTGATTATTCGGGCTCTATCTATATACCTCTCGAATATATTGATTTTGCATGTTTGAAATGATTCTTTTAATCAAACTGAGGCTCTATTGGCAATTCGGACTAATAACAGCATGACAGGGACCTCAACCAGAACGCCGACAATCGTCGCCAGCGCAACTGGTGACACCGTTCCGAACAGGGCAATGGCAACCGCAACGGAGAGCTCGAAAAAATTCGACGCTCCGATCATCCCGGCAGGCGCGGCGACATCATGTGGTAGTTTCAGCCATTTGCTTGCTCCATACGCAAGAAAGAAAATCAGGAAAGTTTGCAAAATCAGGGGAACGGCAATCAAAACAATATGCAGCGGATTATTCAGGATAACATTTCCCTGAAATGCAAAAATGATGATCAACGTCAACAGCAGTCCCCAGATAGTGACATGATTGAATTTAGGCAGGAAAGTATTCTGAAAATACGTTTCTCCTTTTCGGCGAACAATCAGTAGCCGGGTGAAAATGCCACCGACAAGCGGAATGACCACAAACAGAATAACCGATAGAATCAATGTCATCCATGGAACGGAAATATCACTGACTCCAAGCAGGAACTTCACTATCGGAATGAATGCAATCAGAATAATCAAGTCGTTTGTTGCAACCTGAACCACGGTATAGGCCGGATTGCCTTTGGTAAGATGGCTCCAGACGAATACCATCGCCGTACATGGCGCGGCTCCAAGCAGAACCGCACCGGCCAGATAGTCTTTTGCCAATTCCGGTGTAATCCATCGGCTGAAAATCCAATAGAAAAATACCCAGGCGATACCGAACATAGTAAACGGTTTGATGAGCCAGTTGACCACCCAGGTTACGAGCAGTCCTTTCGGATTTTTCCCGACATTACGGATGCTCTGGAAATCCACTTTCATCATCATCGGGTAAATCATCAGCCAGATCAGAACCGCGATGGGAATGGAAACCTGTGCATACTCGAAGCGATTCAGAAATTGAGGAATTTCCGGCAGGAACTTGCCGATCAGAATCCCCGCGACCATGCAGAGTATCACCCATACCGTCAGATACTTCTCAAAGAAACCGATTCCCGTATTTTCATTGCTCTTTTTCAAAACGCACCTTCAACTTCCTGTAATAGTTCTTTACGCTTTTATCGCCTTCGTTGTTGAGGAAGAGGCAGTATGGGAGACTGTCGGAGTTTTTATGTTTCATGACACATTGACAGCATTTTCCATGATTGGCGCAGGTCGTTTTCGGACAGACACACTCTTTGACATTTGGACAATTCATATGATCTTGACTCCTAAGGTTATGGTAAGTGTCATGCCAATTCCGACAATTAAAAAGATTGCCCCGGTAATGCGCTGTGCCCACACTTCAAATACTGACAGTTTATGATATACCAAGCCGACTTTGTTGGCACAGAAAGCCAGCAGGAAAGCGAAGAGCAGAACCGGAAGTCCGGTCGCGATACCGTAGGTCATCGGCAGGAGCGTTCCTGACTTCAGTTGAAGCGCCAACGGCAGCAGACTTCCGAAGAACAACGCGGCAGAAGTCGGACAGAAAGAGAGAGCAAAAATGATCCCCAACAATCCGGCGCCGCAGACGCCCATCTTTTTGACTTTCTTCCGTATCCGTTCTCCGATCCCACCGGAAACAGTCGGAATGGTCAACAGTTTCAATAGTATCATTGCAACCAGAATCAGCAGCGGCCCCATCAGAAGATTCATATACTTTTGCAGAAAATGAGAGAGTTCCGGCGCAGCCATTAAACCTTGAACCAGCAAAATACCGAGGAGCGTATAGGTCAGAGTACGCCCCAGGGTATAAAGGAGTCCGGCTCCCAAAACCTGCGGGACCGAACCGACCTTGCGTCCGACAAAACTGATCGCGGCGATATTGGTCGCCAGCGGGCACGGACTGATTGAAGTCAGAATTCCGAACCAGAACGCCGATCCGATTGCAAGATACCATTCGGTCATTTCGACATCGTCTCCACGCCGTTCCGGATATACTGCGAAAACTTATCCGGCTCCCGAACCAGATTCCAGACTTGATCGAATTTTTCAAACTTATCTCCTTTCCGCATCACCACGGAGCGGGTCACAAGTTGAAAATCCTTGATGAAATGTTCATTCTCCGGTTCATCCACATTGACCGAACGGAATACGATTTTACCATCGGCAAGTTGACCGGCAAAATTACTTTGAATGGCCTGCCGGGTCAATTCTTCGATCCGATTGCAGGTCATGCAGCGCTGTGTCCCATGGAAATAATAGACGACAAGAGCGTCGGCGGCAGTCGGGACGACTGTTTGAATCGCCGTGTCCATATTGTCTGCAGGAATGGCGGGAGACTTTATTTCACGGACAACCATTGCAATAATACTGAACACCACCAATATCAACAGAAATACTGTCAGAACTGTCTTCCCTTTGTTTTTACCGCCGCAACAGGAGGCTGTTCCGGTTCCTTCTCCACAACAGGACGATTCCACTTTTGTCGGAGCGGAATCACAGCAACAGCAGGATTTCTCACTCAATTGCCTGTCCTCTTGAGTGCCGCCGGAATTTTGCAGAATTTTGCCAATCTCCTGAACGGACAATACCTTACCGGAACCAACCATCTGGTCATTGACCGCCAGCGCCGGCGTCATCATCACTCCGGCATCGGTAATGGCATTGATATCGGTTATTTTTTCCAACTCGATTTCAACACCGAGTTCTTTTGCTGCGGTTTCCACATTTGCCGCGAGCTTTTTACATTTTTCGCAGCCGCTTCCGTAAACTTGCACCTTCATGATAAATCTCCAATCTTTATGTTAATTGACAAACCAATTGAACGCATAACCACCGATCACTGCAGTCAGAAACACCAAGACTACAATGGCGGCGACCACACGGGTTTTGAAAATCGAGAGCAGCATCGACATTTCCGGGATCGCCATTCCGGCACCGCCGATAATGAGCGCAATCACCGCTCCAAGGCTCATGCCTTTCTGCGCCAATGCAAGACCGATCGGGATTGCGCTTTCCGTGCGGATATAGAGCGGAATTCCGATCAACGCCGCGAGCGGAACTGCAAACGCATTGTCCGGCCCGGCGAGCTTGAGCACCCATTCCTGCGGAATATAACCGTAAATCGTCGCGCCGATGGCCGTACCGATCACCAGATAAATCAACACGCCGAGCAGATCGTCATATGCAGTTCTGCACGCGGAAACGAACTTGCCTTTGAATGTTTCCGGAAGCATTCCCGTCTGTTCTCCTCCGTCGCAACAGAAAGCCTTTTTTGCGGCGATTTTGCGGACAAAACGTTCGGCATGAAACACGCTCATCAGCCAACCGCCGATCAGCGCGGCAAAAAAGCAGACTACGAAATAGATCAGACAGGCTTTCCAGCCCATCAGCGTCCAGACCATCGCCACAATAATCGGGTTCAACAGTGGCGAAACCAGCACGAAAGTAAGAATCGGTCCGATGGAAACACCTGCATTCAACAGTCCCAAAGTCAGCGGGATGGTTGAACACGCGCAAAACGGCGTAATGCTGCCGAGCAATGCCGCCAGCAGATATCCGGTCGGCCCTTTGCGTGAAAGCCAATGGTTCAATTTTTCTTTCGGAATGTATTGCAGAATCAGTGCGACCAGTGCGCTGATCGACAGAAACAGAATCACCAGCTCCAGAAAGATGAAGCCGAAGTATCCGAGAGTATCGAGTAAAGTATTCATTTTAAGTCCTTAATGTTATTTTCGTTTTCTCTGTGTTGTGCTTTATGTTCGCAAAGGCGGAGAAAGAGAAAATCCATAATACTTACAGCAAATTGGTGATTTACAGCAATTCATCAAAAACTCCCGAAAAGATAACCGCAGATTGTGGAAAAAATTACGACCAGCACCACGAATGCTGCTGTTTTCCGGAAGCCGATCACCTGATTGATTACCAGCATGGAGGGCAGTGACAGCGCCGGACCGGCCAGCAGCAATGCGAGTGCCGGACCTTTGCCCATTCCCGCTCCGATCAGTCCTTCCAGAATCGGGACTTCGGTCAGGGTGGCAAAGTACATGAACGCTCCGGCAAACGAAGCGAAGAAATTTGCCGCAAGCGAGTTGCCGCCAACCGCCTTTTCAACATACTCGCTCGGAATTAAACCTTCATAGCCGACACGTCCGAGCAGCAGTCCGGCAATCAGAACGCCGAACAGCAGCAATGGCATGATTTTCTTGGTAAAGTCCCAACTTGTTTCAAACCAACTTTTGAGTTCATTATTTTCCGAGGTGCTGGTAAAGAATCCGATCCCGAGAAATCCGGCAGTGAATGCCAGAATCGGTTGTGCCGGAAAGAGCAAAGCCAACGCAATAACCGGAACTGCCGTGGTCAGAACCTGCCATAGCGGCATCCCGAAACAGCGAACTAACATCACGCCGAGCAGGAGCGCTGATGCTCCGGTCAAATACCATTTGATGTTCCAGACCGCCGCCCAGATTCCATTACTTCCCTCCGGCTTGCCCCAATTGGCAAAAACGAGGATTGCCGCCATACTGCCGAAGTAAAGGATATTCTGCCACAGCGGGCGTTGCTCTTCTATTTCAGGAACATCAGCGGCGGCAGCAGCCTTTGCCAGTTCTTCTTTCCGAAACAGCCAGTGCATACCAATGCCGATTACGATGCTCATGCCGATTGCGCCAAAGGCGCGTGCCATTCCGAGTTCGAAGCCAAGGATCCGAGCGGTCAGCACAATCGCCATAATATTGATAGCCGGGCCTGAGTACAGAAACGCTGCGGCCGGGCCAAGTCCCGCGCCACGCTTATAGATTCCTGCGAATAATGGAAGAATCGTACAGGAACAGACAGCCAAAATCGAACCGGACACCGAAGCGACCGCGTAAGCCGTCACTTTTTTCGCTTTTGGGCCGAGATATTTCATCACCGCCCCCTGACTCACAAATACGCCGATGGCGCCGGCGATGAACAACGCCGGAACCAGACAAAGCAATACATGTTCCCGCGCATACCACTTCGTCAGTTCCAGTGCTTCCAGGACAGCATGATTGAATCGTTCGGTTCCGACCGGCAACCAGTAGCAGACGGCGAAAACGCCGGTCAGGCCAACCAGCCATTTCCATTGTGTTTTCCACATCTGATATTCTCCTATATTTTTCCTAATGACCAAATGATAGCTAAAAAAATTATTTCTTTGAAACGCAGTCGAGCATCTTCAAAACACAAGGACACGTCAATCGGTAATAAACTGATTTGCCGCGTTTGTCATCCTCAATCACTCCGGCCTGTTTCAGGACGGAAAGATGTTTTGAAATCGTCGAGAAATCCGCTCCGACTGCTTCGACGAATTCGCAGACGCAATGCTCTCCATCTGCGAGCTGTTGAACAATCCACAGTCGCGTCGGATGCCCGAGCGCCTTGAATACTTCAGCCTCTTTTTTGCAACAGTTTTTTTCAAATTTCAACATGAATAATTCCTCTGTTATTTGGCAATATAACCATATTTGTTCAAAAATCAAATTATGACAGGAAAAAATTGAGATTTATGCAGATTAGACCTTAATCGTATTGAAGATCATGTGCCTGGTCTTATGTCGAACATA
>ERZ827150.3963-NODE-3963-length-13627-cov-8.603375_pt1 | contig 13627 bp, 5 predicted proteins | sample MGYA00519779_ERZ827150 | MGnify/ENA primary metagenome ERZ827150 (study PRJEB31778, sample SAMEA3449267) | human gut metagenome | biome: human gut; feature: human-associated habitat; material: faeces | place: United Kingdom | collected 2010/2012 ...
GAAACAGGGATAGAATCTTCTTCATGTCCTTTCTCCTTTTTCCTGATATGTGGTCGTCTTCTGCGGGGTCATGCCCTTATTATACAGGAAGGGGGAGAAAATGAAAAGAGGTTCTCATAGGGTATAGTTGTCAAAGTTTTACAATAGATTTTGTGAATGTTGCCATATAATTCGCAAAATTAACGACATTTTTCGTGATATTCTATTGCGGCTTATGGAGGAGACCCGGGGAGACCATAGAAAGGCAGAGTGATTTTTTGTTGATGTAAAGCCAAAAAAGAGTAAAGTTTTTCCATGAAATGAGAATGGATTTTCACCGGCTGCGGTAGGGGGCGGCGCTTTTTTTCGGAGCCTGGGGGACACATACGGACAAGGGGCGGCGCATAGGGTAGGAAAAGAAAGGTGGGGGTTTTATGGCGAAGAAGACCGTGCGGGTGTTTTTGCTATCCAGGAGGGTGGCACTGGCGGTGGGGGCGGTGCTGGCGGCAGCGGCTATTTTCGGGGCGGTACACATTCCGGCAGCCGTTTCCGCAGCGGGGACAGCCCGGCAGCTGCCGATATACAGCGTGGAAAGGCCGTCGGAGGAGGGGGAGAAATTCTGCGCTATTTCCTTTGACGCCGCCTGGGGAAACGAGGACACCCAGATGCTCCTGGACATTCTGGCCAGGTACGATGTGAAGGCCACCTTCTTTTTGGTGGGGGACTGGGTGGATAAATACCCGGAATCCGTGAAGGCCCTGGGGGATGCGGGAATGGAGGTGATGAATCACTCCAATCACCACGACCACTTTAACCGGCTCACCGCTGATGAGATCGTGGTGGATGTGACGGCGTGCAACGACAAGGTGAAGGCCATTACAGGCATCGCCCCCACGCTGATCCGCTGCCCCTACGGGGAGTATGACGACCACGTCATCTCCGCCATCCGCTCCATGGGCATGGAGCCCATCCAGTGGGATGTGGACTCCCTCGACTGGAAGGATTACGACGCGGACACCATCTGCCAGCGGGTGACCTCCAAGGTACAGCCGGGCAGCATCGTGCTGTTCCACAACGCCGCCCTCCACACGCCGGAGGCGCTGCCCGCTATCCTCACCTACCTCATCAACGACGGCTACACCGTCCTCCCCATCTCCCAGCTCATCCTCCACCCGCCCTACACCATCGACCACACCGGCCGGCAGTTTCCGGCGGAGGAATTGTCTTAAAAATGCCGGGATAGGCTTATTTTTCACGAAAGCCATCGCAAAAGCGCGTGCGATGCTCGCACGCGCTTTTCCTATAAATGTGGAGGTCTATAACCGTACTTCGACCTCCGGGGAAAGTTTTTTCACACTGCCGCAGCCGGCTATTTCTGTTGCCCGCTACACTGAACAGGGGCCGCATAACCAATAACAAAAAGAATAACCCGCCTCCTTCGCAACCTTGAACACGGTGGGAGGTCGTTGCTTTTTATAAAAAGGCGCAAACAGCGTGACGGAACGGTGTTACTCCGCCAACTCAAAGGTGTCCAGCTGGTTCACGGCGTCCAGCGCCAGCTGCGCCCGGGACAACTCATCCGCAGTCTTTTCGTAGTCCGCCTCCACCGCCGCCAGATCGTAGTTGGCGTAGGTGTAGTCGATGATGTTGGACTGCCGCCCGTACTGCTCCTCCACCCGTTCCTTGGGCAGCCGCGCCTTCATATCCGCCAGCTTGTTCTTCCGCTGGGTAAGCTGGGGGATATAGACCAGCATCTCGTCGATGGTCATGTCGAAGCCGGGTATAACGTGGGTGGCGTTGAACACATTGATGGCGTGCTTTACCTTGCGGATACGCTGCTCCAGCTCCGCCAGCCGGTTCTGGGTGTCGCCATAGTCGTAGGCCGGACGCACGGACTCCACGTCCTCGCCCATAGCGGCGCGGAAATCCTTGCTGCGATTCTCCCGATCCAGCAGAGCGGCGTGCTCATCGTGCAGCTTTTTCAGCAGCTTATTGGCCTGTGCAGAGGTGTATGTCATAGTCGTTCGTCCTTTCCCTTTTATAAATTTCCACCCTCATTGTACATGATTTTGCGGCGCAAGTCCAGCAAAAGACGATTCCACCCCCATCGTCCCGCGCACCCCCCGTCAAAATGTCGCTCCCGCGCGTTCTCCCTCCGTCTTTCAGACCGGGTGCGGGGAAACTCGATGCAAAAGGGTCATCCCCGCAGGGATGACCCTTTTTTGAAGCTATATGCCGCCTTTGGCCGCGGTCACTTGACCTTACGGCGGCGGGTCAGCGCCAGTGCGCCGCTGCCCGCCACGGCCGCCGCACCCAGCACGATCCACACCACCACAGGCGTGGTCTTCGCAGGCTGCTCATTGGTATCGTTGTCGGCGTCATCCGGCATCTGGCCGCCCAGCACATCGGTCATATCGTACAGTGCCGTCTTGCCGTCCAGCAGGCGGGCATAAGCCGTCAGCGCGCACAGCGCCTGCTCGGTGGCGATGGCGTCCGCCTCACCGTCCACCGTGTGACGGAAGCCGCCGGACACGGCGTAGGCCAGCAGAGCATCCAGCACCGTCAGCCCATTCTTGGCAAAGCGGCTGTCGCTGGCCGGATCGATACCCAGCGTTGCCAGTGCGATCAGCACCTGCGCGCAGGACTCGCTGTTCAGCGTGCCCCAGCTGCTGTAGCCGCCGTCGGAAAGCTGCATATCGGACAGAAGCTGCACGCCCTTGTCCACGGCGGCGTCCACCGTCTCGTCGCCGGTTCGGTAGGGCGCCAGCGCCTGCAAGGCCATAGCCGTCACATCCGGGTCGGCGCTGCTGCCGGACAATGCCCAGCCGCCGTCGGAGAGCTGCTGCGCCAGAATGTACGCCACCAGACCGTCACGGGTGACCTGGGTTCCGCCCTCCGCTGCGGCGGGCACGTCATACTTGCCGCTGTCCAGCGCCAGCAGCGCGAAGATAGCGCCGTTGATGCCCTGATACGTCACATCGTCCATGTCGGCCAATCCGGCCAGCAGGTCGTAGCCTCCCACATCAGTGGGATCCTTTCCGATGGCCGTCAGCGCCAGAATGGTGCGGGCATACTCGGTGGATTTCTTATCGCTGAGCTGCCCCTTGGCGCTCTGCACCGCCCTGACCACGCTGTCGTAGTAGCTGTCGGGCACATCCCGGCCGCTGCGCGCCAGCGCGATCACCAGCCACTCGCTGCCGAAGGTCAACTCATCGGTCTTGACGGTATCCAGCATATCGCTGTGTGTCTTGCGCCAGCCGGTAACGTCTCCCGTCTGCGTCTCATCCTCCCGCAGGGCCTTGAGGATCTCCGCATAGGCCGCCTCCGCCGCCGTCAGCTTGTCGTAGTTGGTGACCAGCTTCTTCTGGTCGGCAGGGAGCTTGTTGTAGGCTGTGCGTGCGGCGGCGATGGCGTTGCCGCTGTTCTTACTCACGGTACCGATGGCGTCGATGAGCTTGATGACATCGGCTGCGGTGACCTCCTCATCCCCCATCTTCCCGGCGTCCGGATCGGTCTTCCAATCGGAGGTATAGTACCACAGGACGTAATCCTTGTCAGCCACGGCCTGCTGCGTCAGCGGCAGGCTGGGCAGGCGGCCGTTGACCTTGTACAGCCAGCCGGAGTTGGGGCCGGAGGTGAACTCGCCATAGGTGACGCCGCCCTTGGTCATGGAGCGGATATATCCGCTCTCTGCGCCGACGGCGGTGATGCCGCTGCCCTCCAGCGCCTTGGTGAAGGCATGGTAGACAGTGCTGCCCTTCTTGACTGTAACGCTCTTGCTGAGCCAAGTGCCGTCAGGGGTAGAGATGGTCACAGTAACCGTGATGTCCTCGCCCTGCGTCGGCTCCTCCGAGGGCTTCTCCGTCTCGCCGGTGCCGGAGGCGTAAGCGGGTTCTGTCTTACCCGCACTGAAGTCATAGACGTTGAACGCCTTGCCCGCCGCCCGGAACTGTGTCAGCGCGATCAGCGCCCGGAAGCTTTGCTCGGTGGCAGCGTCATTATAGGAAATATTGTCCGTAAAGCCGAAGCCGGTGTTGTTCGCCAGAGCAAAGGACATCAGGCCCTCCACCACGGACAGACCGTTCCTGCTGAACCGCGCATCCTTTTCCGGATCCACGCCCACCGCCGTCAGGCCGATGATGACCATGGCCGTGGAGTTGGCGTTAGGACCGGAGAAGGCGTCGCTGTAAATGCCGCTCTCGCCCAGCTGGGTGGCCAGATAGTCCACAGCCTTGTCGATGGCCGTCTTCACCCGGCTGTCGCCGGCATAGAACGCCAGTCCCGCCAGCACGTTGGCAGTGGTGTCGATGGTTCCCCACTCATCCCAACTGCCGTCCGCCTTCTGCGCACGCAGCAGCGCTTCCACCAGCTGCTGTTCGTAGTTCTGTGTTCCTGTGAAGTCCGCCTGGTTGTAGGCCGCCAGCGTATACGGCGCACTCCATGCACTGGTGCTCTTGTCGGCTTTGTTCAGCAGCGTGATGGCGTTGAGCGCTGTACTGCTGTTGGCCGTCGGATACAGCTTGGTCGCATCCACACCGTTAGCGGTCAGCGCCAGGATCGCCTTGTCGTAGGTCGTATCCGTGGCTCCCGCCGACTGTATGGCAGTGATCGCCGCGTTGATGTAATTCTGTTTGGCCGCTTCCGTCAACGCCACGCCCTTATCAGGATAGGCTCTGGCGTAGGCGCCCATATCCATCGCCCACCAGTCGGCAGCGCGTTCAGTATTGGCCGCCGCAACGGTATCCATTACCTTCACTGGATCGGGGAAAAGCTTTTTCAGCGCGGCGTTGACCTCCGCATCGCTCCGGAGCGCCATCTTCTCCAGCGCTTCCTTCTGCGCGTCGCCGGAGAAATCAATGGCGTTGCCCACGACAGGCAGATCCGGTCCGTTGGGCTGCGTGCAGTTGCCGGAGGCATTCTTCACGGTGATCTGGTTGTCCAGACCCGCTACCATGCCGTACAGCTTTCCGGCGAAGCCGCCGTTATAGCCCTGCGTGGGTGTGCCGACGATGGTCACCTGTCCCGCGCTGACGACATTCTCCGCCCTGCTGATGACGCCGGCAAAACCGCCGGTGTAATCCGTGCCGGAAACGCCGCCGATGCTGTAGCAGTTCTTCACCGCGCCGTCGCTGAAGCCCACAAAGCCGCCGGTATGGCTGCTGCCGGCGACAGTGCAGCTGGTATGGCTGTCGTAGATGTCGCCGCTGCTGTCGCCCACCAGTCCGCCGGTGGTCGTATCGCCCTTGACCGTACCGCCGGAGGAGGACTTGGTAATCGTGCCGCCGTTCTTGCCCACCAGTCCGCCGGTCATTTCCTTGCCGTTGACCGTCACGCTGGCAGCGCACTTGTCCACGGCGCTGGCGATAGAGAACAGGGTCTTGGGATCGGTCTTGCCCTCGTTCAGGCCCACCAGACCGCCCACGTTTTTCGTACCCGTGACCGTGCCGCTTACCGAGCAGCCGCCGATCAGGTTTGCCACGTTCTTGGACAGATCGTCGCTGTCCAGCTGCACCTGGGCGCTGCCTGCCAGTCCGCCCACGTTCGCCTTGCCGGTGATCTCCACATCCACCAGCTTCAGATCGCGGATGGTCGCGCCCTTGATGGCGTTGAAGAAGCCTACGTTCTCCCCCTCCGGCGCGTTGATCGTCACATGGGAGATGGTGTGTCCCTGTCCGTCGAACCTTCCCGTAAAGGGCCGGGCCGCGCTGCCGATGCCGTTAAACGGCGTATCCTTCAGATCCAGATCGGCCTTCAGCCGGTAGTTCTTGCCCAGTGTCTCGGCATCAGTGGCCTTCGCCAGTGCCAGCAGGTCGTCCACCGTTTCGATGTCCACCCAGCTGATGGCGGCAGGCGTACCGGTCAGTTCCTCCCAGGACGGTCCCTGGAAGCGGTTCTCGGTGGTGCCCTCGAACCACAGCACCTGATCGCCGTTCTGTACTGTGGCCAGAGATGCACTGACGTTGGACAGCGTATCGTTGACGGTGAACATCCAGCCGTCCGGCGCGTCCACCGCACGACCGTTGATGGTGTGGATGAACCGTCCGAAGGTGCTGGTGGTGGCATAGCTGTAGGTCAGCAGGCCCTGCCGCTGCGCCTCGTCCATCAGATCCACCAGGCGGGTATTGCCGTTGCTGTCCATGGTGACGGTGATCACGTCGCCCATGCGGTTAAAGGTGTAGCTGTTCTTGTCGTAGGAGGCGATGGCCAGCTTGACGGTGATCTGCGCCGTCACCGCCGTCTTCGGCACGGCGACGCCCTGCAGATAGGGCAGGCCGCCGTTCTTATCCGCCTCCCGCGCCCACACGCCGCTGTCGCTGCCGGAGATGTCCGTCAGGAAGCCGTCGGTCTTCATCTCATCCAAGGACTTGCCCGTAGCTCCGTAAGCCTCAGCAGACGCGGAGGCGCTGTTGAAGTAGCAGTTCCTGACGCCCTTGGACTGGTCGGACTGGAACGCGGAATCGGGCTTGTTGCCGCCGATAAAGCCGTTGCCCTGCTCACCGCTGACGGTAACGACGCCTGCGGCATAGCAGTTCTCATAGGTGTTGCCGCTGTACACCGAGCGGCCCACAAAGCCGCCGGAGTAGCCTCTGGCGCTGACATTACCCAGCGCGAAGCAGTTTCTGATGGTACCGCCGTAGCCCAGACCCACGAAGCCGCCGGCGTACTCGCTGGTGGTATTCACCGCCATGCTGGTCCAGCAGCCTTCGATCTGGCCGCCGGTCTCGTTGGCGCCCACAAAGCCGGCGTGACCCGTAGCCGTCAGACTGTTGGAGGTCAGCGTGCCGCCCTGCACATAGCTGCTGCGGATGATGCCGTAGTTGCGGCTGACCATACCGCCCAGCACCGCGCCGGTGTCGGCGGTGATATTGGTGTTCACCACGGCGCACTTTTCAATGCGGCCGTAGTTGTTATGCACCAGCACCGCCGCGTTGTCGGAGAACAGCACGTTGGCGCCCTCAATGGTCAGATCGTGGATATACGCCGTAGCGCCAGTGTACCAGAACAGGCCGCTGTCGTTGTTGCTGAGGGTCAGCCCGGTGATCGTATGCCCCCGTCCGTCGAACTCACCCATGAAGGGATAGGTGATCCTGCCGATGGACTTGGTTTTGGTCTGCTCCGCCGCCGTCAGCTTGGAGAAGTCAATATCCGCCGTCAGGCGGTAGTTCTTGCCCCACGCCACCTGCTGCCTGTTGGGGGAACCGGTACCCCCGGTGGGCTCGTCCTTCACATTGGCCAGCTCGATCCACTGTGCCGCGCTGGAGATGTCCACCCACTCCTTGGTGCTGGGGTCCTCCTTGTCCTTGTCGGGGTCGTACACATCGCTGTACGCAGAGGTGATGCTGTCTGTCAGACCCAGCTCCTCCAGCAGGCTCTGGTCGCCGATGGCCGTAACGGTGAAGGCGTACTTCTTCCCCGCCGCAAAGGCGTTGGCGAAGTTGGCGGAGGTATAGTTCCCCGACAGCGCAAACGTCTTGAAGTGGGTGTAGACCGCACCTGTACCCTCGCCCGTCACCGTGTAGAGGTCAATTCGATAGGCGCCGCTGAAGTTCTCCCGGCCGTTCCACTTGGCCGTCGTCCTCTCCCAGTGGAGGCCGGTCACCGCCGTCATGCGGTTGTAAGGCTCCTGATCGCCGACGATCTCGTCCTCCGCCGTCTTTATGTCGCAGCACACCGGCCGGCCATCTTTCTCCTCTGCCACGGAGGCATAGTACACGCCGTCGCCCCGTGCGGCAAACCGTCCGGACAAGTCATACTTCCCGGCGGAAACATTGGAGATATCCTCCACAAAGGTCAGCTGGGACTCGTAAGCACCCAGATCCTCCGTCCCGGCCAGACTGACGATAAACGCCGCGCGGCGTTCCATTGCCTGATACAGACCCTCGCCCGTCACGTCCTTCGGATCGTTCTCCGCTGCCTCCACAGCGGCGTCCAGCTTGGCAAGCTGCGTCCGCTGCTCCTCGCTCATGCGGCCGATGACCGCCGTTGTGTTCACATATTCCAGCTTCTCCAGGCTGGGGAAGCCGGTGTACTCTCCGGTGATGGCGTCATACTCCGCCAGACCGTCCGCATCCAGCGGCGTCCAACTGCGCACCATCTGCCAGAGGGTAACGGTGTAGGTCTTGCCCTCCGCCGCGTCCCACAGCAGCAAGCCGGTAGGCAGGGAGACCACATCGCCGTCGTCGGTGTCGAACTCCTCCCGGGCGAAGCGGATATTCTTCGCCATGGTCACGACCGCGGCAGGCGTCTCGTCCGTCTGCCATGCCAGCACGGGATAGCCGTTGTTGACGCCGCGAACCGTCTTCCAGTTGTCCGCGCCCAGCTTGTCCAGCAGCTCCGTCCGCATGGCGGCGTCGGACATGGCGGTGGCGCCGCTGGTTTTTGCCCCTGCGGGAATGCTGCCCTCCAGATAGAAGCTATTTGAAGCCGCATCGTTGTCACTGGTAGTAAACGCGCCTATATTCGACGTGTTCTTACTACTGATTTTGCCGGTGTTGTAACAGTTCGATATGGTCCAGCCAAAGTTACTGCCGGCAATAACTCCCGCCGCATAGTTATTGGAGGTAATTTCCCCGGTATTGTAGCAGTTGGTGACGCTGAGGCTGCTACCGCCGCAGCAGCCCACAATGCCGCCGGCACGGTCAGAGGCAGAAATATGCCCCATATTGTAGCAGTTCAGGACGGTTATTTTCGTGTTATATGCTTGGTTGTTGCCCAGAATGCCGCCCACATTACAGCCGCCGGACACCGCAGCCTCGTTGCCGCAGTTGATGATTTTGTTGGTCGTGCCGATGGCGCGGCCGACGATACCGCCTGCGTCGCCGCTTTTGGCATCCGTGCTGGCGACGATTCCCTGCACCACAACGCCGGTGATCTCCGCATCGTTGATGGAGCCGAACAGGCCTGCATACTCGGCACTTGCGTTCAGTCCCTTGACCGTATGGCCGTTACCGCGGAAGCTGCCGCTGAACGACCTGTCGCTTGAACCGTAGCCAAACTTGCCGATGGGCGTCCACGGCTGGTTGCCCAGGTCAATGTCGTCCGTCAGCTCCACATAGAACTTTGTGCCGCTGGAGGCGTTGTTGACCGCATTCGCCAGCCACGCCAGCTCCGCGCCGCTGCCGATCTGGTAAGGGGCGACCTCCGTGCCTTCACCGCTGGGTTTTTCGTCCCTTGTTTCGCCGTCCCATGCGGTGGAGGGCGTCAGCGTGACGGAGATCGTCTCATCCTTGGCCACTTTCAGCGGTTCAACAACCTTGGCGTAGCCCTTGGCCTTGACAGTATAGGTGTATGCGCCCTCCGGCAGCAGATAGCTGCCGTCGCTCTGCGCCGCAACGGTACGACCGTCGCCGTCCCACGTCACCGTAACAGCTGCCTTGGCTTCGGTCGGCGTGACGTTGAAGCGGACTGTCCGCTGCTCCACCGGCGTCAGCGTCACAGTCACCGACTGTGCCTTACCGTTGACGGTCACCTGTCCCGCCGCAGCCTGATAGCCAAAGGCGGATACCGTGTACTCATAGGTGCCATCCGGCAGCTTGACGGTGTACTTGCCGTCCGCATCCGCCTGACCGCTGACGCCGTTGACCGTGATGGAAGCCCCCGCACCGGTGTGGAACGCCACCTCATAGGTGGGCACCTGCCACTTCAAAATGGGATACCCGTTGTTCATCCCCTCCGGGGCAGACATAAATAGTTCGCCCAGCGTGGGAGCCAGTTTCTTCAGCTCATCGGAGGTTTTGGCTGTGGCGTTGCTGTCGGTACCCAGCGTATCCAGATAGTAGCAGTCGGTGATGCTGCTGGAGGACTTTTTACCCACAACGGGATGATAATCGCCCTTCGCCATAATGTCTTCGGTGGTATAGCAGTTCTTGACAGCAGCATACCTGTTTTCAAGATAGCCCACGATGCCGCCGGCGTGCCATCCTCCGCCGGCAACAGTGCCGCGGTTATAGCAGCTATCGACCGTTACCTGACCGGAGATATAGCCCACGATGCCGCCGGCGTTGTTGCTGTTGGAGGTGATGCGCCCCGTGTTGACGCAGCCGGTGATGGACTTCGTTGCCGTGCTGTATCCGCTGGACACATAGCCTACGATGCCGCCCACGTTCTGACCGCCTGTTATCGCCACATCACTGCGGCAGTTACGGACACCGCCCTCCGCACCGCTGAGTTGACCGACAATGCCGCCTGCACCGTAGCTGCTGCTGCCGCTGCCGGTAAGGGTGATGGTCCCCTGTACAGTCAGATCCTTGACGGTACCCTTCTCCACATAGCCAAAGAGGCCGCAGTTCTGTGAGGCGCTGCCCGAGATATACAGGCCCGAAACGGTATGCTTCTGTCCGTCAAAGGTACCCTTATAGGCATAGGAATAGTTCTTTCCGATGGGTGTCCATTCCTTGCTCTCCAGATCAATGTCGTCCGTCAGCTGCGCGCAGATGGTGCTTTTGCTGTTGTCATTCACCTGCGCGGCAAACCAGCGCAGCTGGCTGGCATCGGCGATGAGATAGGGATCCTCCGCCGAGCCGCTGCCTGCGGGTTTCGGGGACGTCGGGATCTTGACCGTCTGCGTGCTGCCCGCCTCCACGTCGACCAGATCGATCACGCCGGACTGGGAAATATATTTTGCACTGTCAAATGTCCACTCGTACTTGTAGCCCACGGGCAGCAGATAGCTGCCGTCCGCCTCGGCGGACATGGTGACTTTATTCCATTTAGACTCGATATACGCGACCTTGATGGTCGGCGCGGCGTCCTTGGCATAGGTGAAGCGCACCGTGGCGGACGGGGCGCGGGTCATCGTGATTGGCTGCACCGCATCCGCCCGATTGACCGTCACCGTTCCCTCAGCATCTGCATAGCCGAATTTTGTGACGGTATAGCTATATGTGCCGTTGGTCACGGCGTAGCTGCCGTCGCTCTCCGCCTTCAGTGTGTCTGTGCCGCTCTTGACAATCAGCTCCGCATCGACAGGCAGACCGGTAAAGGTCAGCTTATGCCGGTTCAGCGCCAACGTGAAGGTCTTCGTCATGTCCGAGGACTTCACCGTGATGGTGCCGGTCTGGGCGGCATAGTCCCCCGCCTCGTGGCTGACCGTGTAGGTATGTGCTCCCTGCGTTTGATCCGTCAGCGTATACACACCATTTGCGCCGCCGGTCTGCTCCACGCCGTCCCAGATGAGCTTGGCATCCGTAGGCATCACCGTGACAGTCACGGTGGGTGTGGCGGTGGGATCGTTGTACTGCCATGTCAGAATGGGATAGCCGCCATTGATGCTCGCTGCATCTCCCTGATACGCCTCGCCCAGCTCGCCGGCCAGCGCCTTCAGCTCGTCGGCGGATTTGCCGGTGATGGCCGCATCCGTCCTATTGCAGCCTGCGTCGTTTGCCGTGTTTTAGTAGCACTTTGTGAAGCTATAACCCGTGCTTGCGTAGCTATACGCAAAGCCAAAGCCATTGCCTGCGGAAGCCGTTACCGTTCCTGCCGCATAGCAGTTTTTGTAGGTGTGTCTATTGCTGTTGCTGCAATAGACATAGCCCGTAAAGCCGCCGGCACGGCCACCGGCTGCTGTTACGTCACCGGAGGCATAGCAATCCGTCACCGACAGCGTATAGGTACCGCTGGTTCGCCCCAGAAAACCGCCGGTGTATGAGTCTTTATTCTTATTTGCATTTTCTACGGTCGCAGAGACATAACTGTTCGTAATCTCGCATTTGTCGGAAATAACGCCGATCAAACCGCCTATATATGCTGCATAGCTGCTGCTCGTGCTTGTTCCTTTAACGGTACCGGTCACACCACAGTGGTCGATCGTTGTTTTTCCGTCAACATAGCCGACCAGCCCAGCCACTCCATAATACTGCGATGTGTAGCTGTAAACACTGGAGGTCACAGTTGCGTCAACGATAACGTTCTTGATCACCGCACCGCTGCCAGTCTTTGCGAACAGCCCCGCATTTCCGCTGGTGACGTCCAATTGCAGCGTCACTGTGTGGCCATCACCATCGAAGGTACCCTTGAATGTGGCATCGCACGGTTTTGTCACAGTAATATTATCGGTCAGTTTGAAATACCCGCTGGAATTTTGCCATGTAATCGCTGCAAAGTCCTCCGCCGAGCCGATCTGGTATGGATCGTCCTCCGTACCGCTGCCCGTCAGCGTCACCGCCGCCAGCATAACGGCGGACAGCATAGGCTGTCCCGCAAGCGCGGGATCATCCTCCTGCTCGCCCTCGTTGTCCTGCTCCTGCCGGATGCCTTGCATTTCGGTGTCGGGCGCAACGGAATATGCGTCCTCCGCCCACGCCGTTGTGGGAACCAGGCTGGTCAGCATGACCAGCGCCAGCAGCAGAGATACCACTCGTTTCTTCATGTCTCTTTCTCCTTCTCTATGTTCAATTTTCTGTGTGCGCTGTAAAAAGGCGGGCGGAAAGAGACCAACGATCTCCTTCCGCCCTACTATGGAAGGCAGACGGCGTATGCCGTCCCGGCTTGATAAAAAAACAGTGCCTGGCCTCCGTGGAAACAGGCGCGCGTTTTTAAGAAAAAAACGCCGCTTTTGCAATGCAAAAACAGCGTGGTTCCTTCACAAACAGTCCCATACGGAGAGAACGCCCGCTGTACCTGATCCTCCGACGTGCAATTCTCCTGCCTCGCGCCGCGGAGCTCTCGCTCCCCGTCTGCCGCCTACCTTCTCAGGCTTACGCCCAATGGCTGACTTTCGTCACACAGCTTTCGCTGTTTCGGTGCATCCTTGCGCTCACAGTGCCGTTCGCAGTGGGTTTTGTCCCATTTCCTTCTGAACTGCCGCCTGACCAACGATCTCTGGTCTTTACAGCGGACAGCCACACGACTTCTCCGGATCCTATTTACTTCATGCCGCCCCGCGGCTAACGTAGTGAGTATACACCGCGCCTCTCCACTTGTCAATGACTTTCATCAAAAGCTCCCTCGGCTGTACCGGCCGCATAAAAACCGTGCCCGGCCGGAGCCGGGCACGGAATGAGGAGTAACCCCCATGGAAAAGACAAATTGTGAAGCTTGTAAAGCAGAACAGACAAATTGTGCGGTTTGGCGTGCGCCTTACTTCATCTGCAGGCGGTTCTCTCTGTCCCAGCTGGTGATGTCCAGATTCCGGTACTGCCGGCGCAGACGGGTCAGCTCCTCGTTGTCGCCGCCCAGAGCGATAATGCGGTTCACCACAGCCAGATCGGCGGCGGACATGGGGGCGTCGCTGTTCGTACCACAGGCGGCGCAGTGATAGGTCTTCCCATCGTATGCTACATCGCTGCTGCCGCAGACAGCGCAGCGGATCGTTTTCGTTACCAGTGCCATAATTCGTTACCTCCATATATTTCAAATTTTCCTGTCGACAATAGAATCATAGCACAGGAATCATTATTTGTAAAACGCATTATTGTACTTGCAACTATGAGCAAATGTATGATAGAATAAACCAAGAAATGAGGTGAGCGCATGAGCATAACCAAATATCAGATGTTTCTGAAGACGGCGGCCTGCGGCAACTTCTCCAAGGCGGCGCAGGCGCTGAACTTCACCCAGTCCGGCGTCAGCCACGCGGTGCAGTCGCTGGAGGAGGAGCTGGGCGTCACGCTGCTGAGCCGCAACCGGGGCGGCGTAGTGCTGACAGCGG